>ERZ1026854.894-NODE-894-length-20058-cov-5.206419_pt1 | contig 20058 bp, 18 predicted proteins | sample MGYA00380157_ERZ1026854 | MGnify/ENA primary metagenome ERZ1026854 (study PRJEB33269, sample SAMEA4719793) | human gut metagenome | biome: human-associated habitat; feature: organic feature; material: feces | place: Cameroon | collected 2013-10 ... | reverse complement strand
GGGCGGATTCGGGACTTTAACCCGTTAGAAACGTGCGCCGCTAGGCGCACAACACTAAAATCAAAGGGAGCTCACCAGACGAGCTCCCTTTTTTATGCATTCTTTTTTATTTTCGAATTCCCAGAAAAGCACCGAGATTTCCTCTTTTCCCATGTGATGCACGATGAGAAAACAAAAATTCCGGATTGCAGCAGGTGCAGATTCCCGGCATGGAAATATGTTCTTCTCTGATCCCCGCCTCCTGCATGATGATCCTGTTTGCTTCCCACAGGTTGAGCTGATATTTTCCATTCTCTTTCCTGTAAAACAGAACATCCCAGTCCTTTCTGCCAAATGCAGTCCGGAATTCCTGAATCACATCTTCACTGACTTCATAACAGTCCTGACAGATTGACGGACCGATCGCGCTGTAAATATCGCCCGGATCTGAGCCATATTCCTCGCGCATTCGTTCAACAGTCACTGCGCCGATTTTTGCCACAGTACCTCTCCAGCCGGAGTGGGACAGACCAATTGCATGATGGACCGGATCTACGAAGTATAACGGTACACAGTCTGCATAAAATGTCGCAAGAACAAGTCCGGGAACATTGGTGATCATTCCGTCCACATCTGTATACTGTCTCGGCTTCGTAATACCATTTCCCCTGTCCTCTTCTGTTATTACACGCACATTTGCTGTATGCGTCTGATCCGATGTAACAATATCCTCTGCCTCAAAGCCCACGGCTGCTGCAAATCTCCGGTAATTTTCATGAACTGCCGCATCGTCATCTCCTCTTGTAAAACTGAGGTTCATAGAAGAATAGATTCCCTGGCTCACGCCACCCAGTCTTGTACTGAATGCCTGTACGATATCCGGAAATTTCTCAAATGCCGGATAACTCAGCCAGACAACTCCTTTATTTTCTTTTATCTGCATATGAGATTCTGTTCCCTTATGCCATTTGATCTCTGTCATTTTACGCTCCTTCGTCCATTCCCTTGCAGTAATTCTCTGTGATCTATCCACAATAATCGAATGCGTTTTTTATCCATTGGATACGTTCCCCGTCGATCGCCACCACATCAAAACGGCACGGCGGTTCGCCATATCCGTAACGGAGCAGAAAAAACTGTGCTGCCTGACTGATCCGTTTCTGTTTGCGCCAGTCAACTGCCGCCGATGCATAGCCATTCTCTCTGCCGCTTCGATATTTTACTTCCACAAATACAAGATACTTTCCATCCCGAGCGATCAGATCTATTTCACCGCTTTTACAGCGAAAATTCCTCTCCAGTATAAAAAGTCCCTGTTTTTTCAGAAAGGCAGCCGCCTGTTCTTCATGGCAGCTGCCTATTTTACGCTTGTTGATACTCAGTCTGATTCTCTCATTTCTTATTTGTGTGTAGGTATCTTTTGTTAAACAAAATGTGTGATAAAGCTTGCTCTGTGGATCGGTGTCGGTCCGTATTTCTGAAGCGCTGCAATATGTTCCTGTGAACCATAGCCTTTGTTGGATGCAAAACCATATTCCGGCATTGCCTCGTCGTATTCCACCATCAGGCGGTCTCTTGTTACTTTTGCAACAATACTTGCCGCCGCGATCGATGCACTTTTGGCATCTCCTTTAATGATCGGAACCTGCGGGATATCGATTCCCGGAATGGTAACTGCGTCATTCAGCAGAAGCTGCGGCATCACACTCAGTCTGCTCACAGCCTGCCGCATCGCCTCATAAGTTGCCTGCAGAATATTGATCTCATCAATTCTTGCCGGGCTTGCCATTCCGATTCCTACAGCAACTGCTTCCCTCATAATCACATCATACAGTTCTTCTCTCTTGCGGGCAGTCAGTTTCTTGGAATCATTCAGATACAGAATATGATGATCTGCCGGCAGGATCACAGCACAGGCAACTACCGGTCCGGCCAGCGGTCCTCTTCCGACTTCATCAATTCCGCACAGATATCCCATATGTTCATATTTATGTTCAAACTGCATCATCTGTTCCATACGGAGCTTTTCTTTTTCCAGTGCCTCGAGCTTTTTGCGATACTGCTGCACCAGCTTCTGTACACCGTTTCTGGAATCTGCTTCATACATCTGACAGATCTGCTGCCAGTCTGCCTCCTGCGAGGCCGCAAACTCTGCCTTTACCTCACCGATTGTTTTCATTCGTTATTCTCCTGTTCCACCCATTCCAGAGTGATACGGCCAATCTTGCCGCCGCGGAAATCATCAAAAAGAAGGCCGGATGCTTTTACATAATCCAGTTCTTCTCCCTTCTTGAGACATCCACGTGCCTTCGCGATCTCTCCAAGAACATCTACGCCTTTGCCTTCCTCTGAGATACCATATCTCTTTTCGAGAAGACCGCTGTAATTCGTTCTCAGATAGTCAATAAGCAGGAGTGCCAGTTCTTCCATGTTCAGAATGTCGTCTTTGATGGAGCCTACACATGCCAGGCGGATTCCTACCTGCTGGTCTTCAAATTTCGGCCAGAGGATTCCCGGTGTATCAAGCAGTTCCACATTTTTATTCAGGCGGATCCACTGTTTGCCCTTGGTGACACCAGGTTTGTTTCCGGTTTTTGCGCAGGCCTTGCCGGCAAATGTATTGATAAATGTAGATTTACCCACATTCGGAATTCCGGCTACCATCGCTCTGATCGGACGGTTTTTGATTCCACGACGACGGTCTCGTTCGATTTTTTCTTTGCAGGCTTCCTGAATGACATTCTGTATTGCCTTCATTCCTGCTCCGTTCCTGGAATCTACTTTTACTACATAAAATCCTTTCTTCTGAAAGTATTCTTTCCATGCTTCATTCTGTCTTTCATCAGCCAGATCCGCCTTATTCAGAAGAATCAGACGTGATTTGTTCTGACCAAGACGGTCAATATCCGGATTTCTGCTGGAAAGCGGTACTCTCGCATCTACCAGCTCTATGATCAGGTCGATCAGCTTCAGATCTTCCTGCATCTGTCTTTTTGCTTTGGTCATATGACCAGGATACCACTGTACGTTCATATATTACCTAACCTTTCGTAAATCCCAGTTTTTCAAACGGTGAGCATGTAAACCATATCTTTCCCAAAATATATCTTCTGCTGACTGTTCCAATATCAGCATAACGGCTGTCCTCACTGTTGTTTCTGTTATCTCCGAGAACAAAATACTGTCCCGATTCCAGGGTGATCGTAGTTGCAGCAAGACCAGGATTGGTCATCATCGGAAAATCCTGACCTTCTTTATATACTTCCCCGTTGATCAGTATCCTTCCGCCGGATATCTGTATTTTCTCTCCCGGAAGTCCGATAACACGTCGGATATGCAGCGCCGCATCATCACTCGCGCTCGTACGGAATACGATCATATCACCTCTCTGAGGCGATGAAAATTTGTAAACGGCTTTATTTATAAAGAATCTGTCACCAACGGAAATCGTCGGTTCCATAGAACTTTCCTGCATCGTAACGGTCTGAAACATCATGATCGCCACAACCGCTGCAAATACCAGTGTCACTACGATCTGAAACACCCAGTGCATGACATTGCGGATTTTCTCATTTTCAAACTTCTGTTTTATTTCCTGAACTCTGGGATCTTCTTTCCAGTTTTTTATCTCCATAAGCTGTTCTCCCATAATGGAAAAAGAGGGACAATAGCTGTCGTTATTGTCCCTTCTTTTGAAACCTCTGAAATTTTCTTATCTAACGCGTTCTTTAACTTTTGCAGCTTTACCAACGCGGTCTCTCAGGTAGTTCAGCTTAGCACGGCGAACTTTACCCTGACGGATAACTTCTACTTTAACAACGTGTGGGGAGTGAAGCGGCCATGTCTTCTCTACACCAACACCATTGGAGCTCTTTCTTACTGTGAAAGTTTCTCTGGTGCTTCCACCCTGTCTTTTAAGAACTGTTCCCTCGAAGATCTGAACTCTTTCGCGGTTTCCTTCTTTGATCATTGCGTGTACTCTTACTGTGTCACCTACACGGAATTCCGGTACTTCTGCTTTTAACTGAGCAGATTCGATGTTTTTGATAATGTCGTTCATTTTATTTTCTCCTATTCTTAACTGGATGTTCTTAATACATGATCTGTAACAGAGGACCATCTTTTTTACAACATTGTTAATTATACTATACAATCCCAGTCAATGCAAGCAGTTTTTAGTTGTCTTTTGTATTTTCTGCGGAGGCATTGGCATCTGATGCTGCTGTCGTGTCATCGCTTCCACTCAGAAGCTGATTCAGTTCATCGATCATCTCTTCATCCTTCAGACGGAATTTGACCTCCACTCGTCTGGATGCATCTTTGTCTACATTTCCGTCTGCATCCAGTACCGGATTTGCCATGGAATGTCCGTTGACTGTCAGATATTTTTCGAGGTTCTCTGACTGGGAAGCATCCAGGAAATTCCCCTGAATATCCAGAAGATACTGTGCCACGGCAAGGGATCTCTGCTGCGAGAGCTGCAGGTTATAGCTGTAGTCACCATCTGTGTCCGTATAACCGTCAATGATGATCTCGGCCAGATATTTCATATAATCATCCTGCAGAAGCACCTTACAATAGATCGGGAGTATCTGCTCCAGTGCCTGCTTACCGGCATCGGTAAGTTCTGCCTGATCATAATCAAACATGACACTTGCCTCCAGTGTCAGCGCACCGGTCTGGGCATCAATATCTACATTGATGTTGTTTTTGGAAAATTCATTTTTAAGAGCTTCAATTACATCTGCCTTTACACCGATGATCTGATCGATCTGTGCCTGCTGATCCTTTAACTGCGCTGTTTTTTCATCAAGTGCAGACTGCTGGGCATTCAGAGTAGATTCCTGTTCTTTAAGCTTGGCAGCAAGTGCCGCCAGCTGTTTTTCCTGTTCTGCCAGTTTTTCATCCTGTGTTTTCAGCTGGGCATCCTGACTCTGCAATGTCTCATCTTTTTCGTCCAGTGCATTCTGTTTGTCCAGAAGCTCCTGTGTATACTCTTCCTGCAGTGCGATCTTTTCATCTCGCTCCTGAAGACTTTCGTTATAACTCTTCTGTGCCTGAAAAAGAGTCACGCACATGATCAGCACAAAAAGCAGAAGCACTCCCGCCATCATATCGGAATAAGACCGCCAGACATTAAACCCGTTATTTTCTGATTTTTTCTTTCTGCGCATCTGTTTCTCCTTTTATCTGAACAAACCAAATTTTCCCTTCTGAACTCCTTTGGAAAGCTCTCTGATATTTCTGGAGATCTCTTCCAGAAGTTCCTGCTGCATTTCGCTCTGTGTCTGCATGGTCTCCTGCAGCTTCTCAAGGGTGTCTCTCTGTGAATTACGTCCTGCCGTAAGCTGAACCTTATCACTGCTTCCGGCAGCGGAAATATCACTCAGCAGGCGGCGAACCTGTTCCATTGTTTTCATGGACAGCTTCTGATACTGCTCAAATTCCTGAAGCTTCTGATCAAAGTCCTCAACCACTTTGCGATTGGCTGCTGCCACTTCTGCATTGCCCTTACCGGCTGCTGAAATACGTTCCATACCCTGTGCCGCTGCTTCCACATATTTCTGCATGGTCTGGTTACATGCAACCCAGAACTTGGCAGAGGATGTTTCCGCTTCCTTCAGATAATCTGCAAGATGCTGATAATCTGCCTGCTGCTGTTTCTGGATCGTCTGATTATCCTGCATGATACGGTTTGCTGCAGCGATGTATTCTTTCTGAAGTCCGGTGGATTCTTCCAGCATTTTTTTCATTGCCTGTTCATGTTCCACATACGCATCACTGAACTGACGGCTCATTGCCTGATAAAGATTGGTCGTATAATTGGTATTGTCTGTCTGTGCATCCTTCAGCTGACTGAGTGCTTTTCCGAAATCTGCAAACTGCGTTTCAAATGATGTATTCATCTGACTGAGGAATGCATCCAGAATTTCCTTAACCGCATCTTCCTGACATCTTGTCACAGAAGAAACAAGGGTATCCAGAGAATCGTTCATTTTTTTGAATGTCGGAGTGATGACTTTCTCAAAACTGTCTGCCATTTTTACAGAAAACTGCTCTGCCATCTGATTCATGGCAGCGGTCTGATTCTTCTGACTTGCAACCAGAAGATTCATGGATTCTGTCTCTGCACTCGGCATAACATATGTATGGAATCTGTCCAGAAACAGCTGAAGGTTTCCGGTCAGCGCCGCATATTCACTCTTCATTCCTGATGTATAAACAATTGAAAATGCGATACCGTAAATAGAAGTAAGGAACGCAACCTTGATACCATCAACAAGAGATGCAACCGAGCTGGTCATTGCTTCGTAGTTGTCTGGCTGAAAATCCTTAAGACCCCATACCAGGCCTACAAATGTACCGAGAATACCGATACTGGTAAACAGATCCGGAGCCATTTCAAGAAGTTTTTTGTGGATATAAATGTCCAGGTCTTCTTCATTGATATATTCTTCAATATCAACGATTCCTTCCTGACTTTTGGCAACTCCGTCTGTAAATGCCTGCATTCTCGCATCCAGATAAGAATTATGAAAAATTCCGTTCATAGTTCCGATCTGTTCCGGTGCTACTCTTCCCGGCATTTTGAACATTTCATCCAGTTCCTGTGCAGCATCGCCAAGTGCCTGCGACAGACGGTTCATTCGAAACATTCCGCCGATCAGTGCGACCAGATAAATGACAGCTATGATACCAAGAAAAATAAAGTTATAAATCAGAACGCTCACTGCATTGTTCCCTGCATAAAGCGTCATTCCCAGTGCTGCTGCAAGAACGACCAGGAACATTACTACATTTACGATTTTTTTCTTCATAGCAAACCTCCTTATAGTAACTTTTATAATTTTTGCATTTTTCACAAAAAGCAGAGATTTTTGTACGATTTTCTGCCTTTTCTATCATATCATATCACATTTTTGCGAACAAGCTGTTTTCTGCACTTTCCCAGTTACGTCACAAAGAATTCATTACTGTTCACTTCGTTCGCAGTACCTGATAAAAAATAACAGGCAGCCCCTTTACGGGAACTGCCTGCTGTTTATTATGCATATACTTTGTCTTCTTCAAGAAAAACTGCTTTTCCATCTGTCACTTCTATGACATTGACACTGCAGTTCGGAGGAACGCAGCCATGCCAGAAATTTTGCGGATCCTGGTAAACATTCTGCAGAAGTGCTCTGACTGCGCATCCATGTGATGCGATCAGTATCGTCTTATCCTGCAGAGATGCATCATGGATTTTTTCTTCCCAGAAATCTCTGGTACGTTCAAGAATATCTGCGATATTTTCCCCATGTGCCGGTCTCTCAAATTTCCACGGATCTGTAAAAAACTTCTCCATTTCCGGATTCAGATACTCATGTGCATCGTTAAAGCATATCACGCCCTCCAGTGCACCAAAGTTGATTTCCTGAATTCTTTTGTCCTCAATGACAGGAACCTCTCTCTGCTGTTTTGCAAGGATCAGTTCTGCTGTCTTTCTGGCTCTTACAAGAGGACTTGTAAAGCAGAGATCAAACGGAACGTTTTTTAATGCTTCTCCTGTTTTTTCTGCAAGAAGGATTCCGTTTTCTGCCAGCGGAATATCTGCCTCCCCCTGCACCTTATGGAGTTCATTCCATACAGTCTCTCCATGTCGTACAACATATAATTTCATCAGCTTCTCAGCTCGATTCCAAGAGCAGTAAGACCATTCAGGATCTTCTTCATTGCTGCTGTGATCTCAGCCTCTTCCAGAGTCTTCTCATGATCACGGAATACTACGGAATATGCCATGGATTTATATCCGGCTTTGATCTGTGCTCCTTCATAGATATCAAACAGCTGATAGGATTCCAGAATCTTTCCGCCTCTCTGCTCCAGAACATCTTCAATCTGTCCTGCAAGTACGTGTTTCGGAACAACCATACTCAGGTCACGGGTAACTGCCGGATATTTTGCGATTCCTGTGAATTTGTGATTGAAGCCGCAGAATTCAAGGATATCCAGGATATCGATCACTGCAACGTATGTTCTCTCACCAATTCCATAATTGTCTGCAACGATCGGATGTACTTCTCCGAGATAACCAACGACTTTGCCTTCATAAAGGATATTGGCCTGTCTGCCCGGATGCAGGTATGTTTTGTTGCTGTCCGGTGTATAATGAACTTTTTTCTTCATTCCGGATTTTTCAAAGAATTCTTCTACAACACCCTTCATGTCGAAGAAATCACCTGCTCCGTACATACCAAGAGTAAAGTGTACTCTTTCATCCGGAAGCTCTGTCAGCGGAAGTGCTTTTGGCAGATAAACTTTGCCGATCTCATACAGACGAACTGCTTTGTTTCTTCTGTTATAGTTTGTTGCCAGAGAAGAAAGCATACCATGCAGAGTTGTTGTACGCATGATACTGTAATCTTCGCCAAGCGGATTGTTAATGGTGATCACTTTTCTGAGATCACTGTCCTCCGGAATACGGAGCTTGTCAAATACCTTCGGGCTTTCGAAGGAATAAGTCATTCCTTCTGAGAATCCACAGTATTCTGCGATATCTCTTGCAACATTTTCGATGCGAAGCTTGAACGGAAGTTTTCCGGTGGTAGCTTCACCAGTCGGAAGTGTGGTCGGGATCTTATCATATCCGAAGAATCTTGCTACTTCCTCAGCAACATCTGCCATGCAGTGAATATCCTGGCGGAAAGTAGGTGCTACGATCTCATTTGTCTCCGGATCCAGTGTCAGTTCAACTTTTGCAAGATATGCAAGCATTTCTTCTTTTGTAAGGTCTGTTCCGAGAAGTGCATTGATTCTCTCCGGCTCAAACGGTACTCTGGAAGGTTCTCTTGTCTCATTGCAGACATCTACGCATCCACCGACAACTTCACCTGCTCCCAGTTCTTCCATCAGCTGGCAGGCACGGTCGATTGCTGCTTTTGCATTATTCGGATCAAGTCCTTTTTCAAATTTACCGGATGCATCTGTACGAAGTCCGATTCTCTTGGAAGAAAGACGGATATTTGTTCCGTTGAAGCAGGCTGCCTCAAAAAGAACTGTATGCACGTCATCTGTGATCATGGAATTTTCTCCACCCATGATTCCGGCAATTCCGACTGCTTTCTTTCCATCGCGGATCATCAGAACCTGATCATCCATCTCACGTTCCTGACCATCCAGAGTAACGAATTTTTCGCCTGCCTCGGCACGACGTACTACGATTTCTCTGTCTTCGATTCTGTCCAGATCATATGCATGCATTGGCTGTCCGTATTCTTCCATTACATAGTTTGTAATATCAACAAGGTTGTTGATCGGACGGATTCCATTGGAAGCCAGGCATCTCTGCATCCATTTCGGAGACGGACCGATCTTCACGTTCTTTACAACTCTTGCTGTATATCTCGGGCAGAGCTCCGGATCTTCAACAGTAACCTTAACATAATCAGCTACGTTTTCATCGTTTCCTGTTTCTTTTACAACAGGAGGAATGAATTTTTTATCGAAAGTAGCTGCTGCTTCTCTTGCAATACCAAGAACTCCATAGCAGTCTACACGGTTGGATGTGATCTCATACTCAAAAACAACATCATCAAGTCCAAGTGCTTTGATCGCACTTTCACCGACAACTGCATCTTCCGGGAAAATATAAATACCGTATTCCGGTGCTTCCGGATACATTTCTCTTGTGCTTCCAAGTTCTTCGATCGAGCACATCATTCCGTAGGAATCGATTCCTCTGAGTTTACCTTTTTTGATCTTGATTCCGCCGGCTGTCATTTTGCCGTCATGTCCGCCTGCAACGCGTCCGCCATCCAGAACAACCGGTACTTTGTCTCCTTCTTTTACATTCGGAGCACCTGTTACGATCTGAACAGTTTCTGTTCCGACATTTACCTGGCAGATGATCAGTTTATCTGCATCAGGATGTTTTTCTATTTTTTCAATCTGTCCGATTACGATCTTATCCAGATCTGCGTCCAGTTTTTCGAAGCCTTCCACTTTTGTTCCTGACAGTGTCATGGCATCTGTGTATTCCTGGGCTGTTACATCCAGATCCGGCACATACATTTTAATCCAGGACATTGATGTATTCATGTTTTATATCCACCTTTCGTATTTTTCAATATAATCAAAGTTCAGACTCCAGAATCCAGTTTCTTACGAAACTGCCGATCTGCCTTATGGCAGTTCTCATTGATTCTGTCGTTAAACCTGCACAGAAAGTAAATACTCGCTTCGCTCGTGCTTCCTTTCTGCTGTGCAGGTTAAAATTGTTTCAAAAATCTCACATCGTTTTCGTAGAGGAGTCTCATGTCATCGATCTCGTATTTGAGGAGTGCGATACGTTCAAGACCAACTCCAAATGCAAATCCTGTGTATTCATCCGGGTCGATTCCGCACATTCTCAGTACGTTTGGATGAACTGTTCCGCAGCCGAGGATTTCAATCCATCCGGAACCTTTACAGAAACGGCATCCTTTACCGCCACATTTGAAGCAGGAAACGTCTACTTCTGCGCTTGGCTCTGTAAATGGGAAGTGATGTGGTCTGAATTTTGTCTTTGTCTCTGGTCCGAACAGTTCCTGAGCAAATTCCTGAAGAGTTCCCTTAAGGTCTGCAAATGTAATATTTTTGTCAATAACCAGACCTTCGATCTGATGGAAGGACGGAGAATGTGTGGCATCCACTTCGTCAGAACGGAATACACGTCCAGGTGCGATCATACGGATCGGCAGTTTGCCTTTTTCCATTGTACGAGCCTGTACCGGTGATGTCTGGGAACGAAGAAGGATAGAATCATTGATAAAGAATGTATCCTGTTCGTCTCTTGCCGGATGATCTTCCGGAATATTCAGCTTGGTAAAGTTATAATCTGCATATTCTACTTCCGGACCTTCAACAACTTCATAGCCCATTCCGATGAAAATACGTTCAACCTCTTCCAGTGCGATACTGTTTGGATGACGATGGCCGATTTTTGCTTTCTTTGCCGGAAGTGTAACATCGATCACTTCTGCTTTCATTTTTTCTTCACGAAGAGCTTCTTCCAGTTTCTTTCTGGTTGCTTCCAGATGCTCTTCAATCTTGGTTCTTGTTTCGTTTACCATCTGACCTACCTTCGGACGGTCTTCCGGTGCAACATCTTTCATGCTTTTTAAAATTGCTGTCAGTTCACCTTTTTTTCCAAGGTAAGCAACTTTTACTTCGTTCAGTTTATCCGGACCATCAGATTCCTCGATCCGTTTTCTGGCTGCTTCTGCCAGTTCCTGAAGTCTTTCCTTCATATCCATGGTTTTTATCTCCTTTTACTTAATAATGCATTAAAAAAGACCCCATCCCAGTAAAGGGACGGAGTCATTATCCGCGGTACCACCCTGTTTCCCGTGATCTGAAGATCCACAGGCACTTGAGTCATGCTTAACGCGCATCAACGTCATTTCCTACTGAATATTTTCAGAAATGAAGCTCCGGCGGGAAATTAAGAAACTGTCTGAACTTAAGGGGGCTTACAGCCGCTGACTCCCTCTCTCTGTAAGAAAACAATCTCCTGAAAACGCCTTCTCAGCTCTTATCTTATATCATAACTGCTGTCTTATCTCACAGTTACCTTTTATTACTATGCCACAGTGCCAAAAAACTGTCAAGCAGTTTTTTTATTCCCTGCCACAAAGACATCTGCGCCTGACGAAATTCTTTTTCGAAATACGCATTCAGTTCAGCGCCATACAAAAGCAGATTCATACAGACATAAAGCCACAGCATAACCATAATCAGCGCTGACAGACTTCCGTACATATTGCTGAAATTCGGAAAGAATGTGAAATACAGCGAAAAGAAGTACGAAAAAAGTGACCAGGCAACTGCTATGATAAAAGCTCCCGGCACCTGACTCTTCAAGGATGCTTTTCTGTTCGGAAGGTATCTGTACAGTACAAGAAATACCAGAAACAGAACGACAAAAACAAGAAATGTCTTGGCTGTCAGGAAACGCCCCAGCATCTTTCCGAGAAATGGTGCATGGATGACCAGTACCGAATGAATTCTGTTACCCATAACCAGAAGCAAAAGGCTTATGATGATCGCGATCACAAACAAAAACATGTAAAGCATAGAATACAGACGATTTGTCAGCCAGTTTCGTGTTTCTTTTACATGATAGATCACGTTGAGTCCTGAGATCAGAGACTGCATGCCCTTTCCGGATGACCACAACGCAAACACTCCGGAAATCGGAACGACTGCTGCACTTTTGGTGTAAACCTCTGCAATGATCTTAAGTACAAAATCCTGCAGATTCAAAGGCACAAATCCAAGTATCGCCTGTCTGAGCATACGATACGTCAACGGTGTATACTGCACCAGTGCTGTGAGCACCAGTACAAAAGGAATAAATGACATGATCAGAAAGTATGCCGCCTGCGCAGCATAGGCACCAATATGATCCTCCTGCATTCGTTTCACAAAACCCAGGATGCTTCCAATGATGCCTTTCCCTGTTTTTTTTCCCATATTTTTTCTCCCGATAGTTACGATTTGGGTAACTGTCCAGATTCCTCACAGTCTCTGCCGAACAGTTACAGCTTATTTTATTTTACCATGAAACATGCTCTGTGTCATCCCAGATTTTGTATCGTAACTTTTCGAAAAAAATAATCCAGTATTTCTCTGTAATCGTATCCTTCCTTTGCCATACCGTTTGCACCTGTCTGACTCATTCCGACACCATGTCCGTAACCCTTTCCGGTAATATACAGATTTCCGTTTTCTTTTCTCTTCAGTTCAAAGTATGCACTTGGTAAAAGTTTCCCACCTGTTACCTCAGTTCCGTCCTTTTCTGTGATCACACAGCCTGCCGGAGACAAAAATCGACGTATCTCCCTTTCATTTTCGATCTCAGTTGTTTTTTTCGCCGTTACAAGCTCCAGTCCTGTTGCCGCACCGCTTTCACTTTTTCTGTTCACGGTAACCGACAACAGTTCTGCAGCTTCACCTGTTTCTTCGGCTGCTCTATCTTCCAGTGATTCCCATGGAATTTCCACAGACCAGGCACTCCACGGCTCCTCTTTGTCAAAACTGCAGGGAACGCTTTTGAGATAAGGCGCCGCCTTCGAACTTCCCCATATCTCATCTGTACTGGTGATTCCTGCGGATGTAGAAAAATAATATGTTTCTACAGCATTCCCATTCTGGCACAGAATCTGTCCTTCCGTCTCTTCGACTGCCTCCGTTGATGATTTCTGAGGACTTACATTTCCATACACCTGGAAATTCACACTGTCATCTACATCTGCCTCCAGATCTGTCAGTCTGTGTTCCTGAATCTGTTTCCAGGCATAAGTCCTCGCACACACTGCCTGTGCTTTCAGTGCCTCTTTTTCATACGTTGAAGGCATCTCGCTCGGCACGACCGCTGTCAGATATTTTTCAAGAGACAGCTCGTTGATCAGAAGAATTCCTTCCTCTGCCGGAATGATTTCAAGACTTCCTTCATAGACAGGTTTCCCCGACTGTCGTTCTACAGACAGTATCTGGATGCCATCCTTCTGCGCCGGGATCCGGACTTTATTCCCGTTCTTTTTTAATTCTTCAGAATCAAATGTTATCTCTTTCCCATTGTAGGAAACCGTAACTTTTTCGTGATATCTGGATTCAAAATCCGTTGTCATCAGCAGCACGCGAATGACCGGATCTGCCGCAGATACCGGCAGTGTTTTTTCTGCACATAAGATGCTCACTGTCATTATTATGATTCTTCCAATAAAAAATCCGACTCTCTTCATATTGCATTATATGAAAAGAATCGGATTTATAACCTTTTTAATTATTTTTTGATTGAAAAGCGATACATGGTCTCGGAATAATAGCGTTCTCCGGCCTCAAGGATCGGAGAATGGAATTCCTCCACATTCACTGCATTCGGTTCCACCTGTGTTTCCAGACAGAATGCTTCTCGTTTATTATAAACATGTCCGTTTTTGCCATGTTCCTGTTCTACAAAGTTTGCAGCATAAAACTGTACACATGGGCAGTCACTGAGTACTTCCATCATAATTCCTGTCTTCTCAGACCATGCAGCTGCAATTTCTCTGACACTTGCTTTATTGTATCCATCAGTTACATAGTTGTGATCATATCCGCCTGTAAGCTTAAGCTGTTCAAAATCTGCTTCGATCTCGTCTCCGATCGGATGTGCTTTTCGGAAATCCATCGGAGTTCCTTCTACTGATGCGTTCTCACCAACCGGGATGGAACCTTCACCAACCGGTGTATACTGCTCTGCATGGATTGTCAGATACTGATCCATTGCGCTTCCGCTTCCTTCACCGGCAAGGTTAAAGTAGGAATGGTTCGTCATATTTGCAACTGTTGTCTTATCACATACACCTGAGTAGACAATGCGGATTTCATTTTCTTCTGTCATTTCATATGTAACGGAAACATTAAATTCACCCGGAAAACCATTTTCTCCGTCCGGGCTTATTCTGGAAAATGTAACTGCATTTTTTTCTTCTGAAACAGCAGAAGCTGTCCACATTTTTTTCTCAAAGCCATCCGGACCACTGTGAAGATTGTTCGGTCCTTCGTTCGGAGTCAGTCTGACTTCTTTTCCGTCCAGCATAAATCTGGAACCGGCAATTCGGTTTCCGCTTCTTCCGATCGTTGCCCCGAAAAAGCAGCCATTTTTCTCATATCCTGCCAGTTCATCATATCCCAGGACAACATCTGTGAGTTTTCCATCCTTATCCGGCACGCAAAGCTTCACAAGGATTGCACCGTACTGCAGCACCTCTGCATATGCTCCTGCTTTGTTTTCCAGATGATAAATCTGTACTTCTTCACCTGACGGTAATGTCCCAAACGTTCTCTGTGTTACCATTTTAATACCCTCCCAATACATAAATTTCTCTTATCCTGTAAAAAAAGAGCCATATCACTATGACTCCTTCTGTTGCTTATTTTTATGGGTCCCAGGATGCCGTTCCCTTCCATCTGACGCCTAGCCGCAGCCAGGTTGGGTATCCGCAACTGAAGATCTGCCTACCACGACGAGAGGTCTGACATCACTGCAGCGATCTAGGATTCCCTATTTGTCAATGTAGGTTCAAATAAAAAAGGGGCCTCGCACATCCCAGGAATTATCCCGTAATCTTTCTCTTTTCTGTTTCTTACATTTATTTTACTCTATTGTATGTGATTTTTCAATATATAATACTGGAAAATTTCCACAGTTGTTACTGTTCACAATACCTTAGTCACGGACAATGTTAAGAATCTTCTTCACAGTGGCCGGCATATCCGGTGCATCTACTACGGTATCATGCAGTACCGGTGCAGTACGGATTTCTTCAACAGCTTTTGGAATCTTCACTCCGGAAATTTCAGACAGTTTATCTGCCAGTGCAAAATCATCCATGCTTTCTGTCTCATCTTCAACAGCTTCCATAACACTTCTTGTAAATTTGTACGGACTTGCTGTGGAAGCGATCACGGTTGTTGTATGATCGTCTGTATCTGCAAGATATTTTCTGTAAACGCCGTCCGCAACTGCAGTATGAGGATCGATCACATAATCACTGTTTTTGTAAACAGAGTGGATTGCTTCTTTTGTTTCTGCTTCGCTGCAGTAATTGCCATAGAAATCTGCAAGACCTTTTTTCATGTCTTCTGTGATCGTATATTCTCCGCCTTCGCTCAGTGCCTGCATCAGTTCTGCACACTTCTCCGCATTCTCTCCTGCGAGACGATAGATCAGACGTTCCAGGTTGCTGGAGATCAGAATGTCCATAGACGGTGAAGTTGTCAGGATGAAATCTCTTTTTCTGTCATAGGTTCCTGTACTGAAGAAATCAAACAGAACTTTGTTTTCGTTGGATGCACAGATCAGCTTGTTGATCGGCAGTCCCATCTGTTTTGCATAGTATGCTGCAAGAATATTTCCAAAGTTACCGGTAGGAACAACTACGTTTATTTTTTCACCTGCTTTGACAGTTCCTTTGCCAACCAGTCTGGAATATGCATATACATAATAAACGATCTGCGGCACCAGTCTTCCGATGTTGATGGAGTTTGCAGAGGAGAACTGGAATCCTGCTTCATTGAGTTCTGCTGCCAGTGCCTGGTCATTGAACATCTTCTTGACTGCAGTCTGCGCATCATCAAAGTTTCCTGTGATTCCTACAACATATGTGTTATCACCTTTCTGTGTAACCATCTGTTTTTCCTGGATAGGGCTTACTCCGTGCTTCGGATAGAATACGATGATCTTTGTTCCCGGTACATCTGCAAAACCAGCCAGCGCTGCTTTTCCTGTATCTCCGGATGTCGCAGTAAGAATTACAATATCATTGCTGACATGATTCTTTCTGGCAGCGGTAGTCATCAGATGCGGCAGGATGGAAAGTGCCATATCCTTGAATGCAATAGTTGCACCATGGAAAAGTTCAAGGAAATATGCTCCGTCTGCTTCATGAAGCGGTGCAATCTCTTTTGTGTCAAACTTTTCATCGTATGCATTTGCAATACAGTTCTTCAGTTCATCTTCTGTAAAGTCTGTAAGAAAACGGCTCATAACTTCGTATGCTGTTTCCTGATATGTCATCTGAGCAAGTTTTTCTACCGGCACATTCAGTTTCGGGATCTCAGTCGGGACAAACAGTCCTCCATCTTCGGAAAGTCCTTTTAAAATTGCCATGGAAGCTGTTACTGTCTCACCTTTTCCTCTTGTGCTTTTATATAATACCTGCATGTATCTTTCCTGCCTTTCTTGGGGTTTTTATTGGTGTTTTAACATTTTTTGTCATAGTATACCACGTTACCTTGTAAAATTCCATACCTAATTAAAAAAAGAATCCCGAAGAAACCTCCGCGGTTCCTCCGGGTCACTGTACTGCTGCATCTCCTGCTAACTACTGTTGTACTTCCTGTGGATATGTATAAAATTCATGTACTCCATGCTTGAATAATCTTTTGAGATTTTTGTCAAACCAATGAATGTTGTTCTTGGCAGCTGCTGATTTCTGGATAAAAAACAGAGCACCCTCTGAATAATCCACACCTTCCAGTGCCTGCTTCACTGCTTCTTTTGTTTCTGCTGTCGGTACTACTTCTGAGATTCTTCCGTCCTCAACCGGAGAAAACTGTGCAACGCCATCTATATACTGCCAGATGACATCGGTCGCATTATCTGGAAATTCTGCATATCTGACACGGTTCATGATAACATTTGCAACCAGGATCCGTCCCTTGAGATCTTCCGTTCCGGCCTCTGCTTCCACGATCTGAAGAAGATTTTCATAATCCTCATCTGACATCAGTTTCGCTGAGGATGACATGGATACAACTTTTTCATCGAATGTATCGACAGTTGTTGCCATAGATTCGCTGACATTCATCTCAACTGCATTGCTTGTAACCTTCTGCACTCTCTGTCCGACGATCACATCATCACAGGAAATCCCGATGCGGTTCACAGTCGTACCTGCTGACGGTGTGGCGTTCACTCCCGAAACAACTCCGGCAATCCCGGATGGAAGATCATAATCAGCACCTTCACTGTACAGACTGCTGCTTTCGTTTTCTGAAGCGGCATATACGCGATGTTTTTCACTTCCCGCCAGTTTGCATCCACCTGTTACGGCAATTACGGTCAGTGCGCAGATACTCAGAGAAACAAAACTGTGAAACGTAGAATTCTGTTCTCTGCCGCCTTTATCTTTCTGGTTCTGGTTTCCTGTTATTTTTGCTCTTTTCATACTCAAACATTCCTTGCATTTTCATTATGTCTTTTTGCGACTATTACTTTGTTTTTCTTTGTTCATAGTCACATTACATTTTTTATTCTTTCTGTAACATTTTTGTAATGCATAAGCAAATTATATTTAATATGCCCAGATATGTCAAGTAATTTTTTCCAGCGCTGTTTTCCTGACAGAACTATTATAGGTTTTTTCCACATTTTCAGTCAAGAAAATTCGTTCGACTGTTTTCTTCGTTTCCGCGCAAAAAGCGCCTTTTATCCAGTATATCGAAGTGCTTCGATCGGATTTTTTGCAGCTGCTTTTCCTGCCGGATACAATCCGAAACCAATACCGATCAATGTTGAAAATGTTACAGAAATCCATACTACCCGCATGTCCATCACGAACTGTATGCTCTCTGTAAAAAATCCTGCTGCTTTCAGGATCACCCAGGAGATTCCGATTCCTCCGACAAGAAGTGAAATCGCAGCAATTCCGCCGATCATCAGCGACATAGTATTATTTACGCTTTCCATAGTGTCCATTATCTGGGACTGATCCGTCACAGAAAATGCATCCTCATCGTTCTCAAATCGATTCATAAGAAGATCTGTCAGTGCCGTCTCTGCATAATCCAGTGTCTCACTGTCTGCAGCTGATACATAAAATTGTGTAACCGCAAGAATGTTATCTGCCATTCTGGTCATCGTCGAAAATGGAATATAGCCTTCCAGATTTACTGTTGTTTCCGAGTCCTCATCAGAACTGCTGCTCAGCATATTTCCTCCCGTAAGAGAAGAACTGCTCTCTTCACTCAGTACGCCAATAACCAAGAAGCTCTTCCCATTAAGAGAAACCGATTCCCCGGTCACATCTGCTCTCCCCAGAAGCTCAACTGCTGTATCATATGTGAGTACGGTCACATATGTGTGATTCTCAACATCAGCATTCATGATGAATCGTCCGTATGCCAGCTCCATATTCTGAATCTGTGCATAACTTCCGGTTGTTCCGATCAGGGTCATTGTATCACTGGTATATCCGTTTTTTGCTGTAACACTTGTTCTTGAAAACGGTGCCGCTGCTTCAATTTCTTCCGGCTCCGAAAAATCGGACATTTCACTCAGCCGAAGTGGATTTTCTTTATCATCTGTAATACTGACTGTAAGATAACTGGAACCCATACCTGAAATCTCATCTTTTACAGAACTGGTGGCTCCATCTGCAATAGATACCAGCACGATCAGTGCCGTTACTCCGATAATGATTCATCCGGCATCTCTCCTGCCTGCTCTCCGCCAGGCATTTTATTCTGCATATCCGCGCTGCTTCCTGATGAGCTGTTTTCGGAACGCATATAATAAACGGTATCACCTTCTTCCAGTCCGTCTGTGATCTCCACTGTATTTCCATCTGTCATGCCGGTCTGAATTTCCACTTCTCCGGAAAGTGTTCCATCTGTGTTCTTTTCTGTATATACAAAGGTTTTGTCTCCCTGTTCCTGGAGTGCATTCATCGGAAGTGTAAGAACCTGATTTCTTTCTTCTGTGGTAATCGTTGCAGAAGCATTCATCCCCACCTTCATTTCATCATCTTTCGGGATTGTGATTTTTACGGTATATTTTGCAACGCCTCCATTTACACTTGCGGAATTTCCGATTTCTGTAACTTCACCTTCAAATTCTTTATCTTCGATCGCATCAAATGTAACTACTGCTTTCTGTCCTTTTTCAACAGAATTGATATCCAGTTCATCAATCTCTTCCTGTACTGTTTTTACTGCGCTCAGTACGGAGGATTTGTCAACTGACGCAAGGACTGTTCCCGCCGAAACCTGATCTCCGCTTTCAACGTAAACTTCACTTACCGTCAGCCCGGATGGTATCGTAACCGCCTGTGCTTCATCAAGTTCCAGATTTCCGGTGCCGATGATCGTATCAGAGATATTTCCAAGCGTAACTTCTGTACTTTTGGCCTCTCCTTTTTCAGATTTGTTATCTGTTGGTCTGCGGTTTTTGCTGTAAACAATCGATCCTGCTGTTCCCAGCACAGCCACAGTCACCACGCAGGCAATTACTTTCTTTTTTCTGCCTTTTTTCTTATTTTCTTTATTCCTCTTTCCAAGCATCCTTTTCCTCCAGATTCGTTACCTTTTTGCGGTAACCTCATCTAATTGCAATTCTCTGTTTCTGGTAATTACTTTAACGAATAGTTGTGTTTACTTCTTGAGAGAAGTGTGAAAGCCAAATGAACTAACCTTAAAGCTACCTTAAATCTTATTTTTATTCGTCAGACTTTTTGTATTTTATACAAATAATTTTGTAATTATATTATCTGTCTCTTATACACATCTCCGAGC
>ERZ1026854.891-NODE-891-length-20087-cov-5.449531_pt1 | contig 20087 bp, 14 predicted proteins | sample MGYA00380157_ERZ1026854 | MGnify/ENA primary metagenome ERZ1026854 (study PRJEB33269, sample SAMEA4719793) | human gut metagenome | biome: human-associated habitat; feature: organic feature; material: feces | place: Cameroon | collected 2013-10 ... | reverse complement strand
CGGTTGAGAAGGTTAAAACCTGACTCTTTGAACCTGTCAGTTAATACTGTCGTAGGGAGCGTATTGGGAAGATGAAATCTCCTGTCGCACTTGCGGCAGGAGATTTTTTGATGCCTGCAGTCCCCCTCATGCGAAAAAGGAGAAAACGTATGGAACAGTATACCACACAGATGGATGCCGCACGCAGAGGAATCGTGACGAAAGAATTAGAGATTGTAGCAAAAAAAGAGCGGATGACGGTAGAAGAACTGATGCCGCTTGTAGCAGAGGGAAAAGTTGCAATTTGTGCCAATAAGCACCATACCTGTATTGATCCGGAGGGCGTCGGATCCATGCTGCGCACGAAGATTAATGTTAATCTTGGGGTATCGAGAGACTGCAAGGATTATGATGTGGAGATGGAAAAGGTCATGGCGGCTGTCAATATGGGTGCACACGCTATTATGGACTTGTCCTCTCACGGAAATACGATTCCATTCCGGAGAAAACTGACTGCGGAATGTCCGGCAATGATCGGTACGGTGCCAATCTATGATTCTGTGATCCATTACCAGAGAGATCTTGCAACATTGACCGCGAAAGATTTTATTGATGTGGTACGTCTGCATGCGGAAGATGGTGTGGATTTTGTGACACTGCACTGTGGAATCACAAGAAAGACGATCGAGCAGATCCGTAAACATAAACGCAAAATGAATATCGTCTCCCGCGGAGGTTCTCTTGTATTTGCATGGATGTGCATGACAGGGGAGGAAAATCCGTTTTACGAATATTATGATGAAATCCTTGAAATCTGCCGTGAACATGATGTTACCATTTCACTTGGAGATGCCTGCCGTCCGGGCTGTCTTGCGGATGCATCCGATGTGTGCCAGATTGAAGAATTAGTAAGGCTTGGTGAGTTGACAAAACGTGCATGGGAGAAGGATGTACAGGTTATGGTAGAGGGACCGGGACATATGCCGATGGATCAGATTGCAGCAAATATGAAGATCCAGCAGAGTATCTGCATGGGAGCACCATTTTATGTATTAGGACCGCTTGTCACTGATATCGCACCGGGATATGACCATATTACGTCTGCAATCGGTGGAGCGATTGCAGCACAGAACGGAGCGGCATTCTTATGTTATGTCACACCGGCGGAGCATCTGGCACTTCCGAATGTAGAAGATGTAAAACAGGGAATCATCGCATCAAAGATCGCAGCGCATGCTGCAGATATCGCAAAGGGAGTCCGTGGAGCGAGAGAGATTGACGATAAGATGGCAGATGCAAGACGTGTCTTAGACTGGGATGCACAGTGGGAATGTGCAATAGATCCGGAAACTGCAAAGGCAATCTGGAACAGCAGAAAACCGGAGCATGAGGATACCTGTTCCATGTGTGGAAAATTTTGTGCTGTGCGAAGCATGAACAAAGCATTAGCAGGAGAATACATTGACATTTTGTAAAAAAGAGTAGAGGCAGTATTCCGTCTTATGTTATAATAAAAAATGTTTCAATCAGCCGGTGATCAGATGAAAAAAATATATTTGGTTGACAGTGAGAACGTAGGAGATATATGGGTGCCGTTACTGGTAGCATCACAGCCTGATGAGGAAGTGATCGTATTTTATACGCAGAAAAGCCCGCATATGAATTATGAGAATGTGAGGTTGCTGAAGGAGACGGACAAAGAAGCAAAATTTATAAAATGCTTTGAGGGAAGCAATGCACTTGATTTCCAGCTTGTCACGCAGCTGGGGTACCTGTTGTGTGAGAATCAGGAAAACAGCTATGTGATTATTTCAAATGATACCGGATTTGATGCGGCAGTTCGCTATTGGAAACAGCGGAACATGCCGGTGCAGCGCTTGAGCGGAAAGGAATTAAACCGCAGATTGCAGCAAAAATTAAGACCAGACGGGGAAAAGGCAAATGTCTTTGAACCGGAGAGAGAAGCTGCAGGAGATGTGCCGGGGCTTCTTGAAAATGAAGTTGAAACTGTGTCAGATGAGGAAAAAGTGACAGTGGAGACAAATGATGCAGCAGAGGTGGAAACTGCAGAAATAAAAGAAGCAGAGCACATAGAAAAAAATGAAGAAGTAAAAGAACAGACGGAATCAGGAGAAATTCAGATGGAGATACCGGATGAACTGCAGGAGCTTTTGCCAGAAACATTAAATGAAGTCGTGGAAGCAGTCCCAAAGACAGAAATTTCAAAGGAACAGGATGAGGTCATCCGCAGTCTGCTCACCTGTATCAGTAAGGATCGTCTTGCTGATTTTCATAATGCACTGGTATTGTTCTTTGGGGAAGAAAACGGAAAGGAACTTTATCAGGAGGCAAAAAACAGTTCTGCATATGCAATCTGTCGTGTGAATCAGACTGCAATCAGTGAGGAAGAGAAATTTGATGTATACTGTCAGACGGTATTTGCTTACAGTGATCCGAAACTGGACTGCCCGGAGGATTTTTCTTCATTTTTGTATAAGGCAAATGCAAAGCGAAAGAATCTCAATTCATTAAGAGCTGCATTGCAGGGGCATTATGGCAAGGATAAGGGAATGAAATATTACTCCCTTTTTAAGTCACACATCAAGATTATGAATCGGATGTAAAAAGGAGAGGCTGATTGAAACAAAACGGGAAGAACATAACGGATGTGGTGGCAAAACACCAGGTAGCCAGAAGACCCGAAAAACATCTCAGGGTGAGCAGAGTGTGAAAATTAGATTTTGCACTCTGTTCATCCGAAATGTCTGATAAGTGTAAATATTTTGAAAAATTACAAAAATTTCTTAGATTTTATGCTTGACAATTGGATAATCCTATTGTATAGTAATACAGGTGTTGAGAAAACACGATGCTGCTGTGGCTCAGTCGGTAGAGCGTCGCATTGGTAGTGCGGAGGTCACGGGTCCGATTCCCGTCAGCAGCTCTTTTTTTATGTCAGAAAAAACAGGAGCAGAAAGACGGAGATGTCGTACTGTTCCTGTTTTTTAGTTTTTCTCCGGTTGTTTTTCTTTCTGACCAGCAATAAAATGATCAATGAGAAGATTGATCGTATGCTGCTGGGTCTCGATGATTTTTCGGAATGTTTCATTTTCTTTTGTAAGACGTGTGATTTCAGCTTCGCTATTCATATTCATCTTCCTTTTTACGCGATTCAGATCGATACATCGTATATGTTTCATGTTAAAAAACATTGTTTGAAATGTCAAGACAATAAAGACATCTGTGGAAAACATTGTTACTTTATTAACATAAAGTGCCAAAATAACTGGTTCATTCGACAGAACATGTGGAAAAAGCCAGAAAAACAGATGGTTTTTATTTGGATGAAACGTGGCGTAACATTAGAAAATTATGAATTTTTTACGAACAGATGTTATTTGCATGAAGAATGTGATAAAATAGCATTCGGCTAAATATCCAAAGGAAAAATCCCTTTGGAAGTGAGGTTTGATATGAATGCGAGCAGAAAAAGAAAAAATATGAAACCAGAAGGTTTTTGGAAAATATTAAAAGATCAGAGAAAAGATAAAAAAGCAGACATGGAAAAAAAGGCGGGGAACAGAACAGATATTTTGAAAAAAACAGGAAGCTGTATGGGCACAGTACTGGCTGTTATTTTGCCGCCGGCAGTCTGTTTCTATCTTATGGAGTGCTATTCGCATAATCCGTTTGCAGTGGTACGTCCATGGGCGCAGTTTTTTAATATTGTGTTGTTTGAACTGATAACCGTCTTACTGTTTTTACTGACAGGGAAATTAAGGACTGCGCACCGGATCGTTTACGGTGCGGCAATGATCTATGGAATTGCAAACAGTTATGTGGTGCGGTTCCGAACGAATCCGATCGTACCGTGGGATATTTTTTCCTGGAAAACGGCAGCAAGTGTTGCAGATAACTATGATTTTATGCCGGATACGCGCATGGTCGTCGTGACACTGGTATTTCTTGCAGCGATTGCATTATTTCATTTTATAAAGGTAAAAGTGACACAATTTGTAATATGGAAGCGGCTGATCCCATCAGCGCTGGTAGTTGTGGCTCTTTCGTTATTTGCGGGAACGCTGCAGCAGGAGAGTTTTCAGAACAGTCACAGACTTTATAATAAATTGTTCACACCGGTTTACATGACGGATGTGGATGGTATGGCAGTTACGTTTGTGATGAATCTTGCCTATATGTCGATTGACAAACCGGAACATTACAGTGCCACAGAGGCACAGGCGGTGCTTGACTCCTACGGTGTGGGAGGGGCAATGTCAGAGAATGAAGATCCGGGGGCAGCGGATGAAGATACACAAAAGAAAGAAGATCTGCCGAATATCATCGTAATGATGAATGAGTCATTTTCGGATCTGTCTGTACTGGGCGATTTTGATACCAATGAAGATTATATGCCGTTTATTCACAGTTTAGAGCAGGGGGAGAAAAATACGGTCACCGGAATGTTGAATGTATCTGTCTGTGGCGGAAATACGGCAAATACGGAGTTTGAATTTCTGACCGGCAATACCATGGCGTTTCTTCCGCAGGGAAGCATCCCATATCAGCAGTACATCAATGGGGATTTAAAGGCGCTTCCGGATTATTTAAAAACATTAGGATATCAGACCATTGCCACGCATCCTTATAATGCCAGTGGATGGGAACGTGATACCGTCTATCCGATGCTTGGATTTGATGAGAGCGTATTTAAAGATGATTATGTAAATCCGCAGTATGTCAGACAGTATATCAGCGATGAGAGCTGTGTGGATAAGATCATTGAATTTTATGAAAATAAAGAAAAAGATGCACCGCTGTTTGTGTTTAATGTGACAATGCAAAACCATGGTGGGTATCAGGATCAGTACGGCAATTTTACACCGGATATTTCGGTGAAAGATTCCACAAATTTTTCACTGCAGCAGTATTTATCGCTGGTAAAACTTTCGGATTCTGCGTTAGAACATCTGATTTCTTATTTTAAGGAAGCAGATGAAAAAACAGTGATTGTTTTCTTTGGAGATCATCAGCCAAGTGATGCTGTGGCATCTACAGTTCTTGCAAAGAATGGTATGTCCTGGAATCATCTGACGGAGGAACAGCAGAAACTGCGTTATCAGGTTCCTTATGTGGTGTGGGCAAACTATGATATTGGAGAGGAAACGGGTGCAGACACGAGCGTGAACTATCTGGCAGCGGAAGTCTTAGAGCGCGCCGGTGTTCCACTGGATGAATACCGTTCGTATCTGTTACATCTAAAATCAGAATATCCGGTCATTTCTGCGGTGCGTACGGTAAAAGCGGATGGCAGTGAAGTCCGCGCCTCGGATGAAAAAGATGAGATGGATATTTACCGGAAACTGCAGTATTATGAGTTGTTTGACCATGGAACTGCCAATTAGGAAATGATAAAAAGAGAGGTTTTGTTTTGAAAAGAGAAAAGAAACTCCAAAATAACTTGTGGAAAGAAAGAATGCCGCTTCTTGCATCTTTCTTTCTGCCATTTTTTATTCTGTTTGTGATCTGCATTCTTCATGACGTCTATCCGTTTGGGGAGCAGTGTATTTTACATATTGATATGTACCATCAGTATTGTCCGTTCTTTACGGAGCTGATGGATAAGATCAAGCATGGCGGCAGTATGTTCTACTCCTGGAATATCGGACTTGGAGCTGATTTTATCTCTTTGTATGCCTATTATCTGGCAAGTCCCTTGAACTGGCTGCTCTTGTTATGTCCACAAAATCATGTGATCGAATTTATGACTTTGCTCGTGATTTTAAAAATTTCACTGGCAGGGCTTTTTTTCGGCTGTTATCTGAAAGAACATTTTAAAGAAAACCATGCCGCAATCAGCATTTTTGCAACAGCCTATGCATTGTGCGGGTTTTCCGCTGCTTATGCATGGGATATCATGTGGTTAGACTGCATGATGTTAGCCCCGCTTGTTGTTCTTGGACTTGAAAAACTGATCAAAGAAAAAAAGGTATTGCTTTATTATATTTCGCTGTCCTTATGCATTATCAGTAATTATTATATTGCGATCATGGTATGCATTTTTCAGGTAATCTGGTTTTTGATCACATGGCTTGAAAATAGAGAGACCGGAATCGGTGCGTGGATCCGCTTTGCCGTTTATTCTATTTTGGCGGGCGGTACGGGAGCGATTCTGATCATTCCTGAGGCAATTACTCTTGGAGCGAGCGGTTCCCAGAATATTTCATTTCCGGATACGATGGAATGGTATTTTAATATCATTGCAGAGCTGGGGAGACATTCGGCGATGACAGAACCATATACGGGAAAAGATCACTGGCCAAACATTTATTGTGGTGTATTTGTACTTCTTTTGTTTATGCTCTATCTTTTCAATCGTGAAATCTCCTGGAAAAGGAAACTCTCACGCGGACTTCTGGCGGTATTTTTTGTGATCAGTTTTTCCAATAATATCCTTGATTTTATCTGGCACGGCATGCACTTTCCGGATTCGCTGCCGGGCAGACAGACCTTTTTATATGCATTTCTGATGCTGGCAGTTTCATATGAGGCATTTTTGCATTTCAAAGGGACAAGATTTTTAGATGTGATCGCAGCGGGAGTGGCATCGATTGGGCTGATGGCAGTTTCCTATCATTTTTTGGATGAAACAATCTTAGGGGAAGGTGCTGCGACGGCAACCTATATGTTTCTGGGAAGTTACATTGTGGTGTTACTGATCTATTTTTATGCGGAGGAATGTATCCGGGAAGATGAGGTAAAAAGGATCGGAAAGATTAAAAAGGCAACCAGGGAAGAGTTAAAGAAAATCATGCTCTCATTTGGCTGTGTTGCAATGCTGCTGGAATTATTCTTTAACTATAATGTGACCGGACTTGAGACAACGAGCAGGACTGCCTATGTAAAAGCGATGGATGACTATCATGCAGTTCTTGCGGAGGCAAAAAAACAGGCACAGAAGGAAGGTAATTTATTTTACCGCACGGAAGAATTAGAGCGCAAAACGAAAAATGATGCAGCATTGTATGGATATCGTTCTGCAACACAGTTTTCTTCGCTGATGAATCTGGATGTCAGCCATTTTTATCAGGCGGTCGGAATGGAGGGAGGCAAGAATTTCTACTGTATAAACGGGGCAACACCGCTGTTATCAGCAATGCTGTCCCTGCGCTATGTGATCGCTGATAACGCAATGGAAGCAAACCCGATCCGCACCCTTGCGGCAGAGAGCGGAAATACGTATCTTTACGAAAATAAATATGTGCTTCCGCTTGGTTTTATGATGGATGAGAATGTGATTGATGCGTGGGATTATTCGGATTTAGATGAGATTGATGCCCAGAACAGACTTGCAGAACTGCTCGGTGCCAACGAGACGATGCTGACTGAAATTCCGTCAGAATCTGTAGTCGGAGAATCTACAATTGATGTGCAGGAAGATGCATACATTTTTGCTGCCTACGATTCGACAACAGTGGACAGTCTGACGGAAGAGATCAGCGATGGCAGGACAAAGTCTTTTACCAAAGTTTCGCATGGCTATACGCTTGATCTTGGATATTGTACGGCAGGCACGGAAGTAAAGATCAAAAACAGCAATGAAGAGCGGGTAAACATTACAGCATATGCATTAAATCTTGATGCGGTAGATACGGCCTATCAGACGTTAAACGAGCAGACAATGGAGATGACTTCCTTTTCCGATACAAAGATCACAGGAACCATTGATGTGAAAAAAGAGGGGCGGCTGATCTTTGCCGTGGCAAATGATGCCGGTTGGAAGTTATATGTTGATGGAGAGCAGACGGATCCGGATGTATTTGGAGAGGCATTTATCAGCACATATCTTACGGAAGGAACACACACCGTCGAATTACGCTATATGACACCGGGGTTTATGGTGGGAGCAGGGATTTCTTTTGCCTGTATTCTGATCGTTGTTCTGATCGCATGGATAAAAAGGTACCATTGAAATTAAAACGTTTCTGTGAGATACTATAGTTTGGAGGAGTTTGAGAAAGGTAGTGATTTATATGAGTAAAAAAGAAATAGAAATTTATAATGAAAATGCCGATGATATCAAAATCCGCCCATATGAGCATCATGCAAAATATTATGAGACGGACCAGATGGGAATCATCCATCATTCAAATTATATCAAATGGATGGAAGAAGCGAGGATGGACCTGATGGATCAGATCGGACTCAGCTATAAACAGATGGAGGAGATGGAGATCATAAGTCCTGTGCTCTCTGTATCCTGCGAGTATCACAGTATGGTACATTTTGATGATACGGTCGTGATCGAGACGAAGATCACACGCTATAATGGTATCAAGATGGATGTGGAATACCGGATGACGGACAAGGAGACCGGAGAACTCCGCACGACCGGAAAGAGTTCCCATTGCTTTTTGAACCGTTCCGGAAGACCAATCTCATTGAAACGTTCTTACCCGGAGATCGATACGAAGTTCTTTGAGTATACGGATGCCTGACAAACGGGTGTGATATTAGAAATATATAAGAAAGAGGAAATAAAAGAATGATACAGGAAAGATTAAAGGCACTGCGTGCGGAAATGGAAAAGAGAGGCATCACGGTATACGTTGTGCCGACTGCTGATTTTCACGAATCAGAATATGTAGGAGATCATTTTAAAGCCAGAAAGTTTATTACCGGATTTACCGGTTCTGCGGGAACTGCCGTTATCACGTTAGAGGAAGCAGGACTTTGGACTGACGGACGCTATTTTGTACAGGCGGAAAATCAGCTCAAAGACAGCACAGTCACACTGTACCGCATGGGTGAAGAGGGCGTGCCGACAGTCGATGAATTTGTAAAGGATCGATTAAAAGAGGGCGGATGTCTCGGATTTGACGGACGTGTTGTAAACGGTACCTGGGGCGGCAAACTGGAAAAGATTGCAGCAGAAAAAAATGCGTCCATGCATGTGACAGAAGACCTGATCGATCTGATATGGGAGGATCGTCCGGCATTGTCCAAACAGCCTTTATTTATCTTAGAGGAAAAATATTCCGGAAAGAGTACTGCGGATAAGATTGCAGATCTTCGGAAAGCTATGAAGGAGAACGGTGCAAATGTTCATATTTTGACATCACTTTACGATATCGCATGGCTTTTAAATATCCGTGGCAATGATATTGATTATGTGCCGGTCGTACTGTCATATCTGGTGCTGACAGAGACAGAATGTATCTGGTTTTTACAGGAAGAAGTGGTGGATGACAAGATCCGTGCTTATCTGAATGAAAATCATATTACGACAAAACCGTATGATACAATTTACGATTATGTACCGGAAATACCGGCAGATACAGTCGTACTGATGAACCGTGGTACGGTCAATTATCGTATTGTAAACAGTCTTAATAAGGCAATCAAAGTTGTGGACAAACCAAATCCGACAGAACTTATGAAAGCTGTAAAAAATAAGACGGAAGTGGATAACACCAGAGCTGCGCATGTAAAAGACGGTGTTGCTTTTACCAAGTTCATGTACTGGCTTAAGACAAATATCGGTAAAATCCCGATGACAGAGATTTCTGCATCTGATTATCTTGAGGCGAGAAGAAGAGAGCAGGATAACTTTATTGAGTTAAGTTTTAACACGATCTGTGCATATGGAGCAAATGCGGCAATGATGCATTATGCTGCGACACCGGAGTCAGATGCCAAGTTAAAGCCGGAAGGATTTTTACTTGTGGATTCCGGCGGACATTACTTTGAGGGAACCACAGACATCACAAGAACCATGGCACTTGGCCCGATCACAGATGAGATGCGTCTGCACTTTACGACCGTCTGCCGTTCGAATATGAACCTTGCGCATGCGAAGTTTTTATATGGATGTACCGGTTTGAACCTGGATATTTTATCCCGCGGTCCACTCTGGGAGATGGGCATTGACTATAAATGCGGCACCGGACACGGCGTTGGTTATGTGTTAAATGTACACGAGGGACCGAATGGTTTCCGCTGGAGAGTGGTGCCGGAGCGTCATGACAATGGTGTCTTAGAAGAGGGCATGATTACGACAGATGAACCGGGTGTATACTTAGAGGGTAAATACGGAATCCGTACCGAAAATGAACTGGTATGCCGTAAGGCAGAAAAAAACGAATATGGACAGTTCATGGAATTTGAGAATATCACCTATGCACCAATCGATCTGGATGCCATTGATCCGGATCTGATGAGTGCGCGTGAGAAGAAAATGTTAAATGATTATCATAAGATGGTATATGATACCATTTCTCCGTATATGACGGCGGAAGAAAATGAGTGGCTGAAACGCTACACAAGAGCAATCTAACAGACAAAGAATGGAGAGAATAATGGGCGAAAAGCTGGTATTGATTGATGGGCACAGTATTTTGAACAGGGCATTTTTCGGAATCCCGGATTTGACAAATTCGGAAGGATTACACACGAATGCGGTCTATGGGTTTTTAAACATTATGTTCAAGATTTTAGAGGAAGAGCAGCCGGATTATCTTACGGTTGCATTTGATGTGTCAGAACCGACTTTCCGCCACAAAATGTTCGCAGAATACAAAGGCACGAGAAAACCGATGGCACAGGAACTGCGGGAACAGGTTCCGCTCATGAAAGAGATGTTAAAAGCGATGGGAGTTACCACGATCGAAAAAGGTGGTTATGAGGCAGATGATCTGCTTGGAACTATCGCAAAACAGAGCGAACAAAAGGGCCTGACGGTCTCTGTGGTGTCCGGTGACCGTGACCTCTTACAGCTTGCAACGGACCATATTAAGATCCGTATTCCAAAGACAAAACGCACCGGTACGGAGATCGAGGATTATAATGCTGCGGAAGTGAAAGAAAAATATCAGGTTACGCCGATAGAGTTTATTGATGTCAAGGCGCTGATGGGCGATACGGCAGACAATATTCCTGGGGTGCCTGGAATTGGTGAAAAGACGGCAACAGCGATCATTGCGCAGTATGGAAGTGTTGAAAATGCCTATGCGCATGTGGACGAATTAAAGCCACCGCGTGCGAGCAAAAATTTAAAAGAGTATTATGACTTAGCACAGATGAGTAAGACACTTGCGACGATCGAGATCCATGCGGATATTGATTATGATCTTGCAGGAGCAAAGCTAAATGGAATTTCTGGACTGTATACGGAGGAGGCATACCTTCTCTGCAAACGTTTGGAATTTAAAAATCTTTTAAACCGGTTTGAGGTAGATACTCCGAAAAATCAGGCGGCAGAACATTTTAAATTTGTGGAAGACCGAAAGGAAGCAGAGAAAGTATTTGCGAAGCTGCGCGGAAAAGACTGTGGTTTTTATATTGTTTTAGGAGATAAAAAGAAGGATAGCCACGAGGAAGCAGACGGGCAGATGAATCTGTTTGCGGCAGGAGATATGCCGGGGGCAGACAGTGAGCCGTCCGGCATCGTTGAAAGCGCAGAAAATGATGCAGTGGAGTGTTGCATTGGTGCTGCCGTTTCAATTGGTGAGGAAGAAACCTTTTTTATAAAAGCAGGAGAAAATCTTTTGGCAAAGCAGATCATGTCCATGCTTACCACGAGTGAAGCTTCATCCTATGCGACACTTGATTTAAAGCCGCAGCTTGCAGCACTTGGTTTGTTAGAACGGCAGACAAATGGCAATATCGGTTTGTCAAATCTTTTTGACGGTGTACTTGCAGCATATCTTTTGAATCCGCTGAAAAATGAGTATCCATATGAAGATATTGCAAAAGACTATATGGGACAGATGATACCGTCTAAGACGGATCTTCTTGGAAAGCAGACCATAGAGCAGGCGGTGAAAGATGCACCGGAAGCATTTTTAAATTATGTATGCTATATGGCATATGTGGCACAGGCATCCAAAAAGACGCTGGAGATTGACTTAAAGGAAGAGGGCATGGATCATCTGTTTACGGAGATCGAAATGCCGCTTGTATTTACCCTTGCCGATATGGAAAATGAGGGTATCATTGCGTGCCGGGAGGCACTTACGGAGTATGGAGACAAACTTGCAGTCCGTATTGACGAACTGGAGAAACAGATCTATGAGGAAGCGGGAGAAGAGTTTAATATCAATTCTCCAAAACAGCTCGGCGTGATCCTGTTTGAAAAACTGTCCATGCCGTATGGAAAGAAAACAAAGACCGGTTATTCCACGGCGGCAGATGTGTTAGAACGCCTTGCACCGGAATATCCGATCGTATCCGATATTTTAGAATACAGACAGCTTACCAAACTAAAATCTACTTATGCGGATGGATTGGTTAATTATATTGCAAAAGACGGCAGAATTCATACCAGTTTTAATCAGACGATCACAGCTACCGGACGATTGAGCAGCACGGAACCGAATTTGCAGAATATTCCGATGCGTATTGAACTTGGAAGACTGATCCGCAAGGCATTTGTTCCAAAAGAGGGATTTGAGTTTATGGACGCTGATTATTCCCAGATTGAACTTCGTGTCTTAGCACATATGTCCGGGGATGAAAAGCTTATTGAAGCATACCGGGAGGCACAGGATATTCACAGGATCACAGCTTCCCAGGTATTTCACATTCCATTTGATGAAGTGACAGACCTGCAGCGACGCAATGCCAAGGCAGTTAATTTCGGGATTGTATATGGAATCAGTTCGTTTGGACTGAGTCAGGATTTAAGCATCAGCAAAAAAGAAGCTGCAGAGTATATTGAACGGTACTTTGAAACTTATCCAAAGATCAGGACGTTTTTAGATGGGCTTGTGGCAGAGGCAAAAGAAAAAGGCTATGTAACGACGATGTTTGGAAGAAGACGTCCGGTACCGGAACTTTCAAGCAGCAATTTTATGCAGCGTTCCTTTGGAGAACGTGTTGCCATGAACTCACCGATCCAGGGAACAGCGGCAGATATCATCAAGATTGCTATGATACGTGTGCATGACAGATTGTTAAAAGAAAATTTAAGATCGAGGCTGATCTTAACGGTACACGATGAACTTTTAGTAGAGACAGCAATCGAGGAAGAGGATGTGGTTCGAAAGATTCTTGAGGAAGAGATGCATGGGGCGGCAGACCTTGCGGTGACACTTGAAATTGATGCACATGTCGGCAAAAACTGGTATGAGGCGAAATAAAGATATGGCATCACTCATGCGGGTTGATGTGTTGTGCCGCATATGTCCGGATGGTACAAGAGAAAAATGGATGCGGGGAGCATAGAACGGATGAAATTTATCGGAATTACCGGCGGCGTCGGTGCGGGAAAATCAGAAATACTTCATTATCTTGAAACAAAGGATGGGGTAAGAGTCATGTTGGCAGACGAGATCGCGCATGAACTGATGCTGCCTGAAACAGGATGTTATCAGAAATTAAAAGACAGGTTTTCGGATGAGGATATCTGGAATGAAGATGGTTCCTTCGACCGGAAGAAGTTAGCAGCAGTTATTTTCTCGGATGAAAAAAAACGAGATGCGTTAAATGAAATCGTGCATCCGGCAGTCAAGGAATATGTCAGGGCAGTTGCTGATACAGAACGTAAAAAAGGTGAGTTGAAGCTTCTGGTTTTAGAGGCAGCATTGCTGATTGAAGAACATTATGATGAAATTTGCGACGAACTTTGGTATATTTATACGAAAGAGGATATAAGAAAAGAACGCCTTATGAGATCGCGAGGATATTCCCCTCAGAAAGTGCAGCAGATTTTTGACAGTCAGTTAAAGGAATCTGTTTACCGGAAGTACTGTAAAGTGGTGATCGACAATAATGGAACGGTAGAAGATGCCATAAGGCAGATTGATTTGACAATCACGAATATGGAAAATGAGTAGGAGATACTGCAGATGAGTGATGGAAAAGACATGGAACAGCCATTGGTGTTCGGACTTGATATTGGAACAAGAAACGTGGTGGGAACGGTAGGTTACCGCACCGAAGATCAGTTTATTGTAACTGCACAGTATGTCATGCAGCATGATACGAGAGCAATGTTAGATGGACAGATCCACGATATCGGGCGCGTATCAGGGACGATAAGAAAAGTAAAAGAACAGCTGGAAAAACAGATTGGAAAACCTCTGACAGAAGTATGTATTGCTGCCGCAGGTCGTGTGCTTAAGACAGTTACAACAAGCATCAGTTACGATTATCCGGAGGAGAGTGTCGTTACCGGAGAAGATATTCATACACTTGATTTACTTGGAATTGAGAAAGCACAGAAGATTTTACAGGAAATGAATGATACCAACTATAAGTTTTACTGTGTTGGTTATTCTGTAGTCAAATATTTCTTGAATGATGAACCGTTTTCTAATATTGAATCCCACAAGGCAGACCGTATCAGTGAAGATATCATCGTAACGTTTTTACCGGAGGATGTTGTGGATGGACTTTACGCAGCAGTGAATCAGGCAGGGCTTGAAGTGGCAAATCTGACATTAGAGCCTATTGCGGCAATCAATGTCGCAATCCCTGAAAGTTATCGTCTGCTCAATATCGCTTTAGTCGATATCGGAGCGGGAACATCCGATATTTCCATTACCAAAGACGGAAGCATCATTGCATATGGTATGATTCCTCTTGCGGGAGATGAGCTGACCGAACTGATCGTACAGAATTATCTGGTTGATTTTAAAACGGCTGAATATATCAAGCTGCAGAGTACAACAGAAGAGGAGATCACTTATAAAGATATCATGCTGATCGAGCATAAGATTCCGGCAAAAGAAGTGTGGGAGCTGACTGCGCCGGTAGTGGATGAGATGACGACTGCGGTAGCTGCGAAAATCAAAGAATTGAATGGCGACCAGACTGTCAGCGCAGCATTTATCGTTGGCGGTGGCGGTAAGATCCATGGTTATACGAAAATGCTTGCAGAGAAATTAGATCTTCCGGACGTACGAGTGGCACTGCGTGGTGAAGAAGTACTGCAGGAAGTGGTATTTGAACAGCAGGATATCAAGAAGGATCCATTGCTTGTTACACCGATTGGAATCTGTCTGAATTATTATGAACAGAGAAACGGATTTATTATGGTGCGTTTCAATGGAGAGCACCTCAAATTATATGATAATGATGGATTAACGATCGTGGATGCCGCATTGCAGGCAGGTTTTCCGAATGAGGATCTTTTCCCGAAACGTGGACCGGAACTTACATTTTTTGTAAATGGAGCAAAACGTATCATTCGTGGAGAGCAGGGAGAGTCAGCAGCAGTTTATATGAATGACAGACCAACAAATCTCAATGCGGCATTAGAGCCGAATTGTGAGATTATCATTGAGCCATCTACGGCTGGCAAGCCGGCAGCCTGCACATTAGATCAGTTAGAGGAATATACGACAGATTCCGTAGCTTTTGTGGTTAATGGAAATATTATAAGATGCCCGAAGTTCTTAGAGGTCAACGGCAATTTAGAACTGCCTTCCTATCAGATCAAGGAGGGCGACCAGGTAGAAACAAGAAGCTTTTACACAGTAGGTCAGCTTGCAGAATTTATGGATGTGGAAGTGAATGTGGAACATGTGATTCTGGTAAACAACCGTCGTGCAACGCTCGACTCACTGATCTATGAAAACTTTACAATCGAGTGGACAGTGCGTTCCTATGGCAAACCGTCCTTCCAGCCGGTAGAGCAGGAAGAAGTTCAAACACCGACTGTCGGGGAATATAAGGAAGAAGATATAACGGATATTGTGGAGCCGGAGACGAGTGTGGAGGATGGTGCAGAGACTGATAAGGCAGAAGAACAAAAGTCTGCAACAGAGCACAGTGATGCGGTTACAGAAGAAGAGGATTCTGCGGTAGCAAAGGATACTGCCACAGAAGAAGATGGAAAAAAAGATACAGACAGCGTGACAGGCGTTGAGGTATCTGCAACAGGACAGAATGCGGCTGATGTGGCAGAGGCAGTTCCAATAGAAGAAGATCAGCCGGAAACAGATATGGATGCTGCAACAGCGAATGAACCTGTGGAGCAGACAGAAGCATCCGTGGCACAGAACGTGGATGAAAAACCAGAAGATGGTAATACAGTTTTAGTATACATCAATGGACAGCCGGTAAAACTCACCGGAAAACCACAGTACATATTTGTAGATATTTTTGATTTCTATGAATTTGATCTTACTGCCTCGAACGGCAGAGCGATCATCACCAACTTAAATGGTGAGAATGCATCGTATTCGGCGGTATTAAAAACGGGTGATACGATCGAACTTAGATGGAAAGAGAATTAAAAAAATGGAATTATGCAGCATAGCAAGCGGCAGCAGCGGAAACTGTATCTGCGTCGGATCAGATGAAAACCATGTACTTATTGACGCAGGAATCAGTGGAAAACGAATTGAAAACGGACTTAATTCAATAGACTTGAAAACAGAAGAGATGAAGGGGGTTCTTGTGACACATGAACATATCGATCATATCTCAGGACTTGGCGTGATCGCCAGGCGCTACGGCCTTCCGATTTATGCCACGCAGGGTACAATTGATGCGATTTTAAATACAAAGTCCGTCGGGAAAATAGAGGAATCTTTATTTCATGCGATCACACCGGAACAGCCTTTTGAAATTGGAGATCTTTTGATCGAACCGATTTCAATCTCGCATGATGCGGCAGATCCGGTTGCCTACAAAATAAAAAATGAAGAGAAAACGGCTGCAGTAGTGACGGATCTTGGAACTTATGATGAAGATATCATTCAGAAAATAAAAAATCTGGATGTGCTTTTACTGGAAGCGAACCATGATGTACATATGCTGCAGGTTGGAAGTTATCCATATCCGTTAAAACAGAGAATACTTGGAGAAAAAGGACATCTCTCGAATGAACTGTCAGGACAGCTTTTAGGAGAAGTGCTCCATGATCATTTTAATACGGTTATTCTTGGACATCTTAGCAAAGAGAATAATTATGCAGAACTCGCATACGAGACGGTACGGTTAGAGGTAACGATGGGAGAAAATCCTTATAAAGGGGATGATTTCCCAATGTATGTGGCAAAACGTGATGAGCCGTCGGAGCGAATCGTTTTTTAAAGAATAATATTTCTAATGACATTTAGTAGAAAAATTTATAAATATCAGTGCATTTAACAGTGGAATTTATAAATTACATATGATATGATTATCCATAATATTTGCGCTGATTTAGTAAAGCAGAAAAGTGAGGAGAGCAGAGATGGAGAATACAGCAGACAAGACAATTATTACAGTAGTGGGTAAAGATACTGTGGGTATCATTGCAAAAGTATGTACTTATCTTTCCGAGAATGGAATCAATGTACTTGATATTTCACAGACGATCGTTTCCGGATATTTCAATATGATGATGATCGTTGATATGAACAAATCTACCAGATCATTTGTGGATTGTCAGAAGGATCTTGACGAGATCGGTGCACAGATTGGTGTATCCATCAAGTGCCAGAAAGCTGAGATTTTTGAGAAAATGCATCGTATTTAGAGAGGAAAGCGGCAATGATTAATATATTTGAAGTAAAAGAGACCAACAACATGGTGGAGCATGAAAATCTTGATGTTCGTACCATTACCATCGGTATCAGCCTGCTTTCATGCATTGATTCCGATTTGAAAAAATTAAATGAAAACATTTATAATCGTATCACGTCGGTTGCCAAAGATCTTGCGAAAGTTGCAGGAGAGATCGAGGCGGAATATGGTATTCCAATCGTCAACAAACGTATTTCTGTTACTCCGATCGCACTGATCGGCGGTGCAGCCTGCAAGACTCCGGAAGATTTTGCAACGATCGCAGATACGATGGATCGTGCAGCAGAAGCAATCGGTGCAGATCTCATCGGTGGATATTCTGCACTGGTATCAAAAGGTATGACAAAAGCGGATGAGATGCTGATCCGTTCTATTCCAATAGCACTCTGTCGGACGAATCGTGTCTGCAGTTCTGTAAATCTTGCTTCCACAAAGACAGGTATCAATATGGATGCAGTGCGTCTGATGGGAGAGATTTTATTAGAAGTTGCAGAGCACTCAAAGGATCGCGATTCTGTAGACTGTATGAAACTGGTTGTATTCTGTAATGCACCGGATGACAACCCATTTATGGCAGGTGCTTTCCACGGTGTAACAGAGGCAGACGCAGTTATAAACGTCGGCGTCAGTGGACCAGGTGTTGTAAAAACAGCACTTGAGAAAGTGCGCGGTGAGAATTTTGAGGTACTCTGCGAGACTATTAAAAAGACAGCATTTAAGGTAACCAGAGTTGGACAGTTAGTTGCCCAGGAAGCATCCAGACGTCTTTCGATTCCGTTTGGTATCATTGACCTCTCCCTTGCACCAACTCCGGCAATCGGTGATTCCGTTGCAGATATTCTCTGCGAGATCGGTTTAGAATATGCAGGTGCACCTGGAACGACGGCAGCACTTGCCATGTTAAATGATCAGGTAAAAAAAGGCGGTGTTATGGCATCTTCCTATGTCGGCGGATTAAGCGGTGCTTTCATTCCGGTCAGTGAGGATCAGGGAATGATCGATTCTGTGCAGGCTGGAGCCATCACCTTGGAGAAATTAGAGGCAATGACCTGTGTCTGCTCTGTAGGACTTGATATGATTGCCATTCCGGGTGATACTAAGGCAACCACAATCTCAGGCATGATCGCAGATGAGATGGCGCTTGGTATGGTAAACCAGAAGACAACGGCTGCACGTCTGATCCCGGTAATCGGAAAGGGTGTTGGCGATACGGTAGAGTTCGGTGGTCTGTTCGGCTATGCACCAATTATGCCGGTTAACAAATATTCCTGTGATGATTTTATCAATCGTACCGGAAGAATTCCGGCACCGATCCACAGTTTTAAAAACTAATTATACGGATCACTGGTAAACATGAAAGTGATTTTAATAAAAAATGCAGTGGAAACACTTGGATATTTTTCAAAGCAGCTGGCAGAAACGTTTCAGGAGATGGGACATGACACCTATTTTGTGGATTATGATGATCTGGTGAATACGGTGGATGGTATCAGCCGGTTTGCAGTGCCAGAGAAAACGGTGTTGTGTACGTTCAATTTTATCGGACTTTCCGGAGAAGAAGTTTTTATTGAAAAGAACGGGCGGTATATCTGGGAAAACCATGGGATAGTCTGCATCAATATCCTGGTGGATCATCCACTGTATTATCATTCGAAGCTGGCAGATCCTCCGGTGTCACAGATGCATGTTTTCTGTGTTGACAGAGAGCATGTATCGTACATGAAGCGTTTTTATCCGGCAGTGCCGGTGGATTTTCTTCCGTTGGCGGGAAACTGTATTTTAGGGCAGGAGATATCATACGATATCCAAGGCTGTTGCAGGCAGAAAATGGAATTTAAAAATATACCGTATCAGAAACGGAAATACGATATCGTATTTACCGGAAACTATACGCCGGTGGAACATCTTTACCGGGAAATCGACAGACAGGGTGCAGAATACCGGGTATTTTATTATGAGATCATGGAGGATATGAAGGCACATCCGTGGATATCCATTGATCAGATGTTAGAGACGCATATCCGGCAGGAGTTAGGAGAAGTAACCGATACTGAACTTCGTGCAGCGATTGCGGGGATGGTGTTCATTGATATCTGTATGCGGAGTTATTTCCGCGGACAGGTCATAAAATGTCTTGCAGAACATAAAATCCCGGTACATGTGTTTGGCGCAAACTGGGAGAAGCTGGACTGTAACAGTCATGAATATATTATAAAAAACGGCAGGGAAGTGGATTCTGTAACCTGCGCAGATGCAATCGCAGATGCAAAGATTTCTTTAAATGTCATGCCCTGGTTTAAGGATGGGGCACATGACCGTGTGTTTACGGCGATGCTGCAGCATACACTCTCACTGACCGATGACAGCAGATATCTGCGGGAGAAATTTACGGATAAAAAAGAGCTGGTTTTCTATTCACTGGAGAAGCGGGATGAGCTGCCGGAACTGGTGAGAGAGATTTTGGGAAAATCCAAAGAGTGTATGGAAATCGCAGAGCGGGGATATGAGAGGGCTGTGCGGGAACATACGTGGCGACAGAGGGCAAAAGAAAAATTGATGGATTTGGTGAAATAACCGCTTAACTTGTCAGG
>ERZ1026854.889-NODE-889-length-20108-cov-6.895976_pt1 | contig 20108 bp, 22 predicted proteins | sample MGYA00380157_ERZ1026854 | MGnify/ENA primary metagenome ERZ1026854 (study PRJEB33269, sample SAMEA4719793) | human gut metagenome | biome: human-associated habitat; feature: organic feature; material: feces | place: Cameroon | collected 2013-10 ... | reverse complement strand
CCTTATTATTATCTGACTATTTTTATATCATCAATTATTTTATGTGCAATTGAATCGTTATTCGTATATTTCGTTTTATTTTCTATATTTCTCCGGTGATTTCTACGGGATATGTACTCTGCCCCTGCTGCAATTCCACCGATAAAATCTGTCTGTGTGGAACGCGTTCCTTTCCTTCAATCAAGTTCAGTACTGTTCTTGCACAAGATTCTGCCAGAAATTTAACGTTCTGACAGATTGCTGTCACTTCCGGATAACAGAGCCTGCTGACATCCATTCCATCATAAGTGATCACTTTCAGGTCTTCCGGTACTCTTTTTCCTGCCTGCATTGCAAGATGCATATAATACAGCGCCGGCTGATCTGCGGCAAACACACCATCAGCGTCCGGATATTTTTCTATTGCTTCTTTCGCAGCATCCCAGTAGGACTGATGGTCGAATTTATTCCACTCCATCATAACTTCCTGCACTTCTACTCCATGTGCCTTCAGTACTTCCTCAAATATGATATGTCTGTCATTGGCTGCCACATTCGGTGCAACCCCCGTTATATGCGCAACCCGCTTACAACCATTTTTAATCATAATCTCAGCTGCAAGCCTTCCTCCATACAGATGATCTGACCCAATTATAGGAATTTCCGGTCCGAAATCCTGATCCAGAGCAACTATCGTATGCTTTCTGTTTGCATATTCAGTTTTGTGCAGTGTATGTGCACCGGTAATGATTCCATCTACCATATTACGATCCAGCATATTCAGATAATCATGTTCACGATTACTGCTTCCGACAGTATTACAGATCATTGTTTTGTATCCCAGTTTATAAAGAGCAACTTCTGTTTCCCGTGCGAACGCAGAGAAAAAAGGGTGATCCAGATCCGGAACAAGTACACCAATAATTCCTGTCCGATTACGAAAAAGGTTTCTTGCCAGTTCATTTGGTGTATATCCCAGTTCTTCGATTGCCCGTTCAATCTTTTTACGTGTATCAGCAGATACATATCCACTGTCATTGATAACTCTCGACACAGTACCGACACCTACTCCGGCTCTCTGTGCCACATCTTTCATACTTGCCATTCTTTACTTAACCTTTCATACTGCTATTACTAATACCTGATATTCCTGTCTCTCACAGCAATACCTGCATCACTTGAAAAATTTTCCCTTCGCACGGTTGAAAATACATTATGATGCGTTCTGTTTTTATAATTTTGCGTATGAAAAGTATAACATAACTGAATTTTCTTTACAATTAACATACTGCGGTATATGTGAACACTTTTTCGTCAAAAAAGAGAATCACTATATAATAGCAATTCTCTTTCTTAATCATTTTATGTCCTTTGTTACACGAAGTCGTGTCATAGCTCTTGCAAGCGCAGCCTGACTTCTGTGATATTCTACGATACTCTGCTTCTGACGAAGCTGCTCCTCGGCACGATCACGGGCTTCCTCAGCTCTTCGGATATCAATCTCCTCCGGGCGTTCAACCGTCAGACAGAACAGCTTGGCACGGTTGTTGATCATCTCTACAAATCCTGCACTTACCGCTACTGTCTCCCAGTTTCCTTCGGCATCTTCGAATTTCAGTTCTCCCGGGACGATTGCACAGATCATATTGGCATGATGAGCAAGAAACTCTTTCTGTCCATCTTCAGCCGGAATAATCAGAGAATGGGCACGTCCTACAAAAAACTGTCTGTTTGCAGCGTATATTTCAAGACCGAATGTATTCTGCATAAGCCTCACTCCTTACTGTTCCAGAGTTTTTGCTTTTTCAACTACTTCGTCTATGGTTCCTACATTAAAGAATGCATTTTCCGGATATTCATCCATCTCACCATCGATGATCATCTTGAATCCACGGATTGTTTCTTTAAGTGGAACGTATTTTCCAGGAATACCTGTGAAGTTCTCAGCTACATGGAATGGCTGAGACAGGAATTTCTGAATCTTTCTTGCACGGAATACCGTATTTTTATCCTCGTCAGAAAGCTCTTCCATACCAAGGATTGCAATGATATCCTGCAGTTCTTTGTACTTCTGAAGAACCTCCTGCACACGGCGTGCTACTTCATAATGCTCTTCACCTACAACATCTGCTTCCAGAATACGAGATGTGGATTCCAGTGGGTCAACTGCCGGGTAAATACCCTGTTCAACAATTTTTCTGGAAAGAACAGTCGTTGCATCCAGATGTGCAAATGTCGTTGCCGGAGCCGGGTCAGTCAGGTCATCGGCCGGTACATAAACTGCCTGTACAGATGTAACAGATCCGGATGTGGTAGATGCGATACGCTCCTGCAATTCACCCATTTCTGTTGCCAGAGTAGGCTGATAACCTACTGCGGATGGCATACGTCCAAGAAGTGCAGATACCTCTGAACCTGCCTGTACAAAACGGAAGATGTTATCAATGAAAAGAAGGACATCTCTATGCTCTGTATCACGGAAATATTCAGCCATAGTAAGACCTGTTTCCGCAACACGCATACGGGATCCCGGTGGCTCGTTCATCTGTCCGAACACTAAGGCTGTTTTCTTAAGTACACCGGATTCTTTCATTTCGCTCCAAAGGTCATTACCTTCACGGGAACGTTCACCAACACCTGTGAAAATAGAATATCCACCATGTTCTGTTGCGATATTCTGGATCAGCTCCTGAATCAGAACTGTCTTACCTACACCAGCTCCACCGAACAGACCGATTTTACCACCTTTGGCATATGGTGCCAGAAGATCGATAACCTTGATTCCTGTTTCCAGGATCTCAACTGCCGGTTTCTGTTCTTCAAAGCTCGGCGGATCTCTGTGAATTACCCAATGCTCTGCATCATCCAGAGATTCTCCACCATCTACTGTCTCTCCGAGAACATTAAACAGTCTTCCCAGAGTACAGTCACCTACAGGAACTTTGATTCCGCTTCCTGTAGCAACTACTTCTCTATCTCTCTGAAGTCCCTCACTGGCACTCAGCATGATGCATCGAACCACATCATTTCCAAGGTGCTGAGAAACTTCCATAACACATTTCTTACCGTTGTTTTCGACTTCAAGAGCATCCTTGATATCCGGCAGATCTCCATCTTCAAAAACAACGTCTACAACAGGTCCCATGACCTGTACGATCTTACCTTTACTCATCCTCGTCACTTCCTTTTCTGAGCCTTAGCACCACTGCAGACCTCTGTGATCTCCTGTGTGATTGCAGCCTGACGTGCCCGGTTATACTGAATCGACAGATCCTGAAGCATTTTCTTTGCACTGTCTGTTGATGCCTGCATGGCTGTCATTCTGGCATTGTTCTCACTGGCATATGCTTCAACCAGACATCCATAGATCACACCGGTCAGGTAATTCGGAATCATAATATCCAGTACGCCATCTGCGGAAGGAAACATTTCTATTTCCTCCTGATGAACCTCTATTGGCATTCCAAGCGGTGAAAAGCTGGTCTTTTTTAAAGGAAGAAGCTGCATATTTACCGGTTCCATCACAACTGCATTCTGCATCTGTGTATAGATGATATGCACCTCGTCCACTTCTCTTTCCAGAAAGCTTCTTATAACTTCCTCACTGATCATTCTTGCCCTGTGCATGGTCGGCTTCTGTACGGTATAACGGAAGCTTCCATCCATATCCACATTTTTTTTGCTGAAGTACTGTCTGCCCACAACACCAAGGACATAAAGTTTGTGATGGCCAGGGGTTTTTGCCATGAACTCTTCTGTCATCTTGGTAATGTTATGATTGTAAGCACCTGCCATTCCCTTGTCACCGGTTACAACGATCGTTGCAATCTTACGTTCTTCCTGCGGAATCAGGTGACGGATACTGAAGAAGGGATGCTGAATATCCGGGATATGGCGGAGGATACGTGCAATCGCATTCTGCATGTTGTAGAAATACGGTTCTGTATCCGACAATATCTTTTTGGCTTTTTTCATTTTGGAAGAGGAAATCATATACATGGCATTGGTAATCTTCATCGTGTCCTGGACACTGCTAATCCTGCTTTTTATTTCTCTTGCATTTGCCATAAATTCCTCCTGCTGGTCACTGTCATACATGCTCACCCATGCTTCAGTGACTGCACTTTACACATTATTATTTGGTAGCTGCGCGGTCTTTGAACTCATCCGCAACCTGAAGGATCTTTTCTCCCAGCTCATCACTGAGTACTTTGGTTTCTTCGATTTCTTTACCGATTTCAGGGTAAACGTTATCAAAATATGCCAGAAGATCCATCTGATACTGTTTTACATGCTTCTTATCCACATGAACCATTTTCTTATGAGTTGCTGTCCACAGTGTAATAACCTGCTCATGAAGCTTCAGTGGATTACACAATGGCTGTTTCAGAAGTTCCATCAGACATCCGCCATATGCCAGCTGTGCTTTGGTTGCCTCATCCAGATCTGAACTGAACTGAGTGAAGACCTCCATCTCACGATACTGTGCAAGATCAATACGGACACTTCCGGATGCTTTTTTCATTGCCTTTGTCTGCGCTGCACCACCAACTCGTGATACAGAAAGTCCGACGTTTACGGCCGGTCTCATACCTGAGAAGAACAGGTCGCTCTCCAGGAAAATCTGACCATCAGTAATAGAAATTACATTGGTCGGAATGTAAGCAGAAACATCTCCTGCCTGTGTCTCAATGATCGGAAGAGCTGTAATAGATCCGCCTCCCATTTTGTCATCCAGACGACTGGATCTTTCCAGAAGTCTGGAATGCAGATAGAATACGTCACCAGGATATGCTTCACGTCCCGGAGAACGTTCCAGTAACAGAGACAATGCACGATATGCTACTGCGTGTTTGGAAAGGTCATCATATACGATCAGTACATCTTTTCCCTGATACATGAAGAACTCTGCAAGTGCAGTTCCTGCATAAGGAGCAATGTACTGAAGCGGGGCACAATCACTTGCTGTCGAAGAAAATACTGTCGTGTACTCCATTGCACCATATTTTTCAAGGTTTGATACAACCTTGGCAACGGTTGATGCTTTCTGTCCGATTGCTACATAAATACAGATTACATCCTTTCCCTTCTGGTTCAGGATAGTATCGATTGCGAGAGAAGTCTTACCGGTCTGTCTGTCACCAATGATCAGCTCACGCTGTCCACGACCGATCGGGAACATGGAATCCAGTGAAAGAATACCTGTTTCCAACGGTACTGTTACAGATTTACGATCAATGATTCCCGGTGCCGGATTCTCTACCGGACGATAGCCCTCTTCTTTGATCTCGCCTTTTCCATCTATCGGAGCACCAAGGGCATTTACGATTCTTCCTACATAACCATTACCTACAGGAATACCTGCCTGTTTGCCGGTGCGGGTTACTTTGGTTCCCTCTCTGATTCCGGTATCCTTACCAAACAGAATACATCCCATGCTGTTTGTACGAATATCCTGAACCATTCCCTTGAGTCCGTTTTCAAATACTACAACCTCACCATACATGGCATGGTCAATTCCGTAAACGGTTGCAATTCCGTCACCTACAGAAATAACCGTACCCACTTCCTGGTTCTGGCTGATCTCATCATAATTTTCTATTTCTTCTTTCAGAATAGAAATAATCTCATCTGGGTTGATTGCACTCAACGTGTTCACCTCCGGGTCAGTTTCTGTTGAAGCATACGATAACGTCCCCGCATACTCCAGTCAAATTCACGTCCGTCTGCCAGAAGAATAAATCCTCCGATCAGACTTTTGTCTTCTATCATTTCTATTTCGGCGTCTGTAGCCTGAAATTCCCGGCACAAAAATGCTTTGATGCCTTTGAGCTGTTCATCCTTTGGCTTTGTTACATAACGCATTACCGCATGAAGGACTTTTTTCTCTCTTCTGCAGATTTCTTCATAGTCCTCAAAAATCTCTTCAAGAAGAGCTATGTTTCTGTGCTTACAGGTGACCTTGATAAAATTCTTCATCTCATCCGGAATCACTCTGTCGATCACTCTGCTCTTTTCTTCAAAAGGCACCAGTGGGTTCTCAAGGCTTTCGGAAAGTCCCGGAACCTCACGGAATATTTCTTTTGTTGTCTGTACGGCTTCTGTTGAAGCAGAAAGCTCGTACAGTGTTTTTGCATAATTAACGGCGGTCGCTGTCATCCGGATCACCTGCTTCTTCTAAAAATTGATCATATAAGGATAAATCCTGATCTGCTCCACTGTTCTTACCAATGATCTTGGCTGCTGCTTCCATGGCAAGAGATGCAACATCACCTTTCATCTGACGCATTGCATTCTCACGTTCCATACGAATGTCTTCCTGTGCTTTTGCAAGCATGGCATCTACTTTTGCTGTCGTCTCTTCTACGGTATGGTCTGCCTGAGCTTTGGCTTCTTTTCTTGCCTGCTCCATGATCTGGTAGGATTCTTCTTTTGCGGATCTCAGGGCACCTTCATACTGCTCCTGAAGTGCTCTGGCATTATCCTGTCGTTCCTTTGCATCTGCAAACTGCTGGTCGATCATAGCTTTTCTCTGATCCATCACATTTATGATCGGTCCAAATAAAAACTTCTTCATCAAAAGATACAGAACCAACAGGTTGATGATCGTAAAGACAAGGTTGATGTCAATCTTTATCACCGTTGTCCACCTGCCTCTCTCCTGATTAACTTCATATTAGTATTAGCCCAGCATGATGATGATCAGAAGACCGATTACGAAACCATAGATAGCTGTTGCCTCGGCAAGAGCACATCCTAACAGAAGGTTCTTACTGATCTTGCTTTCTGCTTCAGGCTGTCTTGCGATAGCTTCTACTGCTTTGGAAGTTGCGATACCGATACCGATACCTGCTCCGATACCTGTAAGAACTGCGATTGCTGCTCCGATTGCTACTAATGTTGACATAATTTTTTCCTCCTAGATAGACAAAATATAATGGATATTTTTGATTAGATATACTGTTTATTATTCAATTGCTTCCTTGATAAACAGTGATGTCAGGAATACGAATACATACGCCTGGATGAATCCGTCAAAGAAATCAAAGTACAGGCTGAATGGTAAGGGAAGAATTGCCGGACATATAAATTCAAGCAATTTCATTACTACAAAGCTTCCCAAAACATTACCGAATAATCGCATACACAATGATGTCGGCCTGATTGCCAGCTCCAGAATATTGATTGGAAGCATGATTGGAACCGGCTCTGCAAAACTATGCAGAAATCCTTTGAGTCCTCGTTTGTGAAAACCTGAGTACTCAATCAGAATAATACTCATAAGCGAAAGCGCTATGGTCACATTCATATCCTTGGTAGGTGGTGTGAAACCAAAGACACCTGCTATATTGGCAATTCCAATATAGATAACGGTAGACATCAGATAAGGGATATATCTTTTTCCCTCTTCTCCAAGAATTCCTTCAAAGAAATTCCAGAGAAAACTTACTCCTGATTCCAGAAGAAGCTGTTTCTTGCCTGGATTCTCAACCTTGAGATTACGAACCAGTATCAGTGAAAGTACTAACAGCACTGCCATGATCACCCATGTAACAACTACACTCTCTGCGATCGGCACACCACCAAACACCGGTATCGTAAAGGCAGTCTTGCTTTCCAGCTCTTCTGCCAGTGTGGCTGATAAATTTCCCGTCTTTCTCCCTCCTTTTCTATCGACCGTCCAACTCACAATTGGTCTTACCGGTCCTCAATTGATGCACTTATTTTACGCTTTTTGTCAAAAAAAAGTCAATATCCATTCTCACTATATTGTCCCAAAATGATTTTTAAAATTATGCACTTTTCACAATTATATTTAATATAATTTCATATTATAAGTGATACCTCTCCGTAAGATAAAACAGATTCAGAGCCATCTTTTTCCTCTACCCTGAGCCTTCCGTCCGGGCATATTTCCAATGCTTTCGCCCTGCGGATCGTCTCTCCGTCTGAGATACATATTTCCCTTCCGGGAACCATATTATGTTCGATATATTCCTCCGGAAGACGCAGTTCTCTGGTCTCTTCCAGGAGTGCATTGACAATTTCTGCTGCAAGACGGCTGCGGTCAGCTTCTCCTGCTGCCTTCCTGTCTGTATACAGAGCTCCGGCAATACCTTTCAGTTCCTCCGGATATCCGTCCTCGGCCTCAAAAAGATTCAGGCCGATCCCTACTACAGCAAAGTCAATATTTCCACTCTCGAAATCTGTGACCGCCTCTGTAAGGATGCCGCATACCTTTTTTCCATTATAATAAAGATCATTGACCCACTTGATATCCAGCTCAATTCCTGTAATTTTCTTCACAGCTTTGTAAACGGCTACTGCTGCTTCTGCTGTCAGTAAAAGACTCTCCTGAAGACTGCCATGGGGTTTCAGGATCACACTGAGATAGATTCCCGCATCCTGCGGTGAATAAAAGCTTCGTCCCCGCCTTCCGCGTCCTTCTGTCTGACTTCCTGCAAGAACAAAACTTCCATGTCCTGCCTCCCCGCCAATTGCCGCCGCCTTCGCTGCACGATTTGTTGAGTCAACTTCCTGATATACCTTTATATAAACATCCGGAAATAACAAAAAAGGCCGTATTGCTTCCACCGAAAGCCGATCATTCGCTTTCATCAGCATATAGCCCTTGTTTTGTCCCGCTTCTATCATGTATCCTTCTTCTCTCAGAGACTTCACTGCCTTCCAGATTGCAGCCCTGGTACACTGAAGCTCCTCGGCAAGTTTCTCCCCTGAAAGTGTTTCTCCTTTTTGTTTCTCCAGAATTTCCAAAAGTCTTGATTTAACGGTCATATTCTATTCTTCTCCATAATTCATCAGAGTCTTTCTTAAAAATGATATGTATTCCCTGCGGATATTTTCAGGCGATACGATCACGGCACCTGTCCCAAGACCTGCCAGCCAGCCAAAAAATTTCGGACTGACATTGATACGTACCTGCATGGAAAAATGATCTTTACCATGCGGAATAAGCATGACATCCTGTCCGAAGCGATCCAGGACCACTCCGACAAGGCGATTCTCAAATTCCATTCGCACAGGAGTCTCGTTCCCACCGAACATTCCGAATGTACCGGCAGAAAATTTCTCCATATCAAAATTACGAAAGATACTCTCACCATTTCGTTTCTGCTTCTCTATATTTATATGTTTGATTTTATCAACACGGTAATGCTTGACAATCTCACTCTTCTCGTCCAGTCCCAACAGATAATAATTCTCATTTTGCCGGATGAGCTTCCATGGACTGACCTTATACGCTTCACCGCCTCGCTTCTGCTTCAGAATCTTCGAAAAATCCCATTCATAATACTGAAAGCTGACCTGTCGATTATCTGAAATTGCATTATAAATACATTCTATATTCTGATAAACTTCCTTATTCGGGGTCTTTATCCCCGGTGCGCTGTATGTCTGCTGCTGAAGCTTCCTCGCTTTACTGACACTGGTCAGGCTCTCCAGCTTGCGAATAAGCTCGCGTGATTGCTTCTGTGTGAGAAATCTGGATGACTGCACCGCATCCATCAGGATCTTCAGTTCCGGAATTTCAAACCTCCGTTCCTCAAGATAATATCCCGAAATACGTCCTTTGCGATTCTCAATCTTCAGACCGAAATCACGCAATGCCGCAATATCATCGTATACTGTCTTACGCTCCACACGGATTCCATATTCATCCAGATACTGCTGCAGCTCAACTACAGACATTGGATGCTCCCTGTCTGTTTTCTCTTCAAACGCCTTCATCAGATATAAAATTTTCACTTTCTGATTAAATGATTTAGGCATCAGATTCTCCCTTTTATTTATCTGCCAAAGCTACGACTACTCCTGAATATAATACCATAAAGCCAAGTGCCAGAGCAATCCTGTCCGCCGAATGAAAATCCACCTTCAGAATCATCGCTCCAATGACCATGATCTCGACCGTGACAATTGCACCAAGGACCATAGCCATTACATTCGATAATTTCCTGCGACTTCTTTTCTCATGATTTCTCTCTGTACGGTATCCTCTTGATTCTGCATTTGCTGTATTGACCATCTCTGCACTCTCCCTTTTTATCGAACATATTTTCCGAACATCTGTTTCTTATGTAGGGAGTATCTCATATTTAATGTCCAATAAAACGGGACGAACAGCGCAAAAACAAATATATGTTCGTTTTTGTTCGTCTGCTAATAAATCGACGGCTTTTTATTTCATCAGGCTTATTTTTTCAACAGAGTACTTTCCATCGTCAATTGTCATTACTGCCATCGTAACCTCACCACCAAAGCGGCTTCTGCCGCAGCTTCCCGGATTCAGCCACAGCCTTCCATCTATCTGCTCTTCAAAAAAATGATGACTGTGCCCGAAAATCACAATCTGTGAATTTCCAAGTTCCCATGCAACGTCTTTTTTGTTATGTGTCATAAAGAACTCGATTCCTTCTATTTTAAATTTTAATGTCACTGACAGATTTCTCGCCCAGTCCCCATCGTTATTTCCACGTACTGCATAAAGATTTCCCAGATACCGGAGCTGATCCAGAATCTCCGGCCGGTCGACATCACCCGCATGCAGAATGCAGTCGCAGTCTTTTAAAATCCCGATTACTTCCGGTCGCAGAAGCCCATGCGTATCTGATATGATTCCGACTTTTTTTGCCATTTTTAATATCCTTCTTTACGACGTTCTTTTCTCAGAGCATAACGCTTCTCACCGCCGAGCCACTCAGCTTTTTCTGATTCTGTCTCTACGATCAGACCAGGTACTTCTACCTTATTGTCATTTTCATCCAATGCAACCATGACCTCATATGCCCGGTTGATGATCTTGCGCATCCCATCCGTATCTTCCACATAAGTATCGATACGAACTTCCATGGACGTTCTTCCTACATAAGTTATTTTGCCGATCATAACAACGGTATTTCCAAGATATGCACCGGCCTTGAAATTCAGATTATCCACACAGGCTGTTGTAACAATCGTTCCGGAATGACGACGTGCCACAATTCCTGCCATTTCGTCGATCCACTGCATCAGTACACCGCCGAATAAACGTCCATAGCAATTGATATCTTTATTCATGATCAGATATGTATTTTCTGTACGGGAGTCTTCTACCCGTTTCATTTTTCGCATTTTCCGCTTCCCTTCTATAAAGAATCAGCTCCCCATATTCTGAGGAGCTGGATTGGTGATGTTATATGTTTTTTGCACAGATATCTTCCAGACAGCATCTTTCACAATGAGGTTTCGTTCTGGCAGTACATACTTCCCGTCCATGATATACCAGACGGTGACAGAAATCACTGCCTTCCTCCGGAGGAATGATCTTCCACAATGCCATCTCGACCTTCTTTGGTTCTTTGATGCCATCTACCAGACCAATTCGGTTACACAGCCGGATACAATGCGTATCTGTAACGATTGCCGGCTTGCCAAAAACATCTCCCATGATCAGATTTGCGCTTTTGCGTCCCACTCCCGGAAGCTTCAAAAGTTCCTCAAAAGTCGTTGGAATATTATCTCCATACTGTTCATGAAGTATACGCATACATGCGCTGATATCTCTGGCTTTGCTTTTACCAAGCCCACATGGCTTTACGATTGCCTCGATCTCCTCGGGTTCTGCTGCTGCCAGTGATGCCACATCCGGATATTTCGCATAAAGATCTTCTACTACAACATTCACTCTTGCATCCGTACACTGCGCGGCCAGACGTACACTCACAAGCAGCTTCCATGCCTGATCATAGTCCAGCGTACAGCCTGCATCCGGATATTCTTTTTTCAGTCGTTCTATTACTTCCAGTGCCAGTTCTTCTTTTGTCATTCTGTCTTACTTCCTGTTATCTGTCGAATCATTCCCTGTGAACAGTTTCCTATTTTGTTCCGAAAATACGGTCACCTGCATCACCAAGACCCGGACAGATATATGCGTGTGCATTCAGTTCACGGTCCAGATGTCCTACATAAATCTGTACATCCGGGTGTTCTCTGTGAAGTCTTTCCAGACCTTCCGGTGCGGCAATGACAAACATACATTTAATGTTCTTACCACCATGCTGTTTGATCATTCTGACAGCATCTACTGCTGAACCACCGGTTGCAAGCATCGGATCTGTAACAACGATCAGTCTTTGATCGATCGGATCCGGAAGTTTGCAGTAATATTCATGCGGCTCATGTGTCTCAGGGTCTCTGTAAAGTCCGATGTGTCCGATTTTTGCAGACGGAACCAGAGTCGTGATACCATTTACCATACCAAGACCTGCACGAAGTACCGGAACAACGGCCAGTTTCTTACCTGCGATCATTGGGGATTTACATTTTTCAATAGGAGTCTCTATTTCTACATCCTCCAACGGAAGATCTCTCAGCGCCTCATATCCCATAAGTACTGCGATCTCCTCGATCAGTTTACGGAACTCATTTGTTCCTGTATTTTTGTTGCGAAGCATAGAAATTTTGTGCTGGATCAGCGGATGATCCATAATAAATACATTCTCCATGTTTTCCTCCATTATCATTATCTTTAGATTATGCTACTGCTCACTCCTGTCAGTAACTGTTTTTCCCTATTGCTGATTATACCGTATTTCTTTTCCATTGACAACTCCCGCCGAAATGATACACTTGAGATAAATATTACCGGTTACTGTTCACTCCAATCACAGCAGCCTGGCCAAAAAACTTATTTCCATATATTATTTACCGATTCAGAAAGGAACATTCTCTATGGCATCATTTGAAGAAGAATTTGAAGCTTCCGGGCAGGAAAAACATCGTCTGAGCATTGCCATCCAACGTTTTACCGAGGTTTCAGATCCCTCATGGAAGGAAAAATATGTCCGTTATCTCTCACTTCGTTTTCGACCGGCCATGAATGAGCTGATACAGAAAGGTGATCTTTTTCGCATCCGTTCACTTTGCCGGTTTGCCCCCGTTACCGAAGCTTCTCTTGACTCGTTTATAGCCGAAGCTGTTGCCTGCCGTCAGGATGAGATTGCTGCATTTTTTATGGAATTCAAAAGAGAACATTTTGGCTTTCACGACCGTGACTTCACACTATGAAGCCGTTAAGGAGTTATTATGAATAAAACAATTTCCCCGTCTCTTTCCCGACTCTGTCAGAAGATCTGGAACCATGTACGTGAACAGTTCTGCGTAAAATATCCTTTTTTTCACAGAATACTGTGGAACTTTTCTTTTCAGGTATCTTTCGAAACAGCTTCTGTCGGTACTGACGGTACTGTTATTTATTATAATCCTGATTTTCTTATCAGCGTTTTTAAGAAAGAGCCTGAAACTCTGGAAAATCTTCTGCTTCATATGCTTTATCACTGTATGTTTCTGCATCTGCTTCTGGAAGCGCCCTCTGATACGGCTCTGTGGGATCTGTCCTGTGATCTCTCCGTTCACCGGCTGATTCATCATGAAAGAGCCGAATATCGCCCCGACCAGATTTACCGGATTTTTCTGGAATCCAGGGAAAAATCTTCTGCCTCAACAATACCCGCATCCTCAGAAGCATCTGCCCCATTTCCAACTGCATCCATGGATGATCACAAATTCTGGAAATATGCGGATCGTCAGACTCTGCTTGAACAGATGAAGACTTTGTGGGATACCAGCATCGGAACAGGCGGACTTGGACTTTATGGTTCTGACGGACGAGGATCTGCACCTGGAAATATGCAGGAAGAAATCATGCTTCGTGAAAAGCACCGCTATGATTTTCGACGATATCTCAAACGCTTTGCAATCCATCGGGAAGAGCTACACACTGACACGGAAAGCTTTGATTACATTCCTTATATTTACGGACTCGAGCATTATGGCAATATGCCGCTCATTGAATATCTGGAATATCAGGAAATGAACCGCATGGAGGAACTTGTCATTGCCATCGACACCTCCGGTTCCTGTTCTGCTGATACCGTAAGACGTTTCATGGAAGAAACTTACGGTATTCTCAGCAATCATGAGAATTTTTTCCGCAAAATGAATCTCTATATCATTCAGTGTGACAGTTTCATCCAGGATGTTGCTCATATCACCTGCGAAGATGACTGGCAAAATTATCTGAAGCACATTGTCATTCATGGTCGGGGTGGTACCGATTTCCGTCCGGTATTTGAATATGTAAAAAAACTCCAAACTGCCGGATCACTTCGTAATCTGAAAGGACTTCTGTATTTTACAGACGGTGACGGGATTTATCCTGAAAAACCGACCGATTACGAGACAGCCTTTATCTTTTACCGAGAAAAGGCACTTCACCAGAAGGTACCTGTCTGGGCCTGTAAGCTATACATGGATGAATCATGCTGACACAGAAAGGAACTGACATTTCTATGAATATCAAAGATGCAAAACAGGAACTTCTCCATACAATACAGATTTATACACACAAAGACGCAAAAGGCCGCTTTCTTATGCCTGCTGTCCGTCAGCGTCCGCTCCTCCTGATCGGTCCTCCCGGTATCGGAAAAACAGCGATCATGGAACAGGCTGCCAGAGAATGTGGAATCAACCTTGTCTCCTACACGATCACCCATCATACCCGCCAGAGTGCTGTCGGACTGCCCGTAGTCGTAAAAAAGAACTTCCAGGGCAGAGAATATTCCGTAACAGAATACACCATGAGTGAAATCATTGCCTCCGTTTATGAAAAAATCGAACAGACCGGATGCAAGGAAGGAATTCTTTTTATCGACGAGATCAACTGTGTTTCTGAAACTCTGGTTCCAACAATGCTGCAGTTTCTGCAGAATAAAACGTTTGGTACCCATCCCGTTCCTTCCGGCTGGGTCATCGCTGCAGCCGGAAATCCGGTTGAATATAACAAATCTGCCAGAGAATTTGACATCGTCACCCTGGACCGTGTCAAACGGATTGATATTGAACCTGATCTTGATGTATGGAAAGAATATGCCTGTGCAAAAGGTCTGCACCCTTCTGTTCTTTCCTATCTGAGCCTGAAGAAAGATCATTTCTACCATATCGAGAATACGGCAGATCGCACATGCTTCGTCACAGCCCGCGGCTGGGAAGATCTGTCTGCAATTTTGTACGGATATGAAGATATGAACTTCTCTCCTGATGAAAATCTGATCCGCCAGTATTTGCAGGATGAGGAGATCGCAAGAGATTTTTCTTCCTATTATCAGCTCTATGCAAAATACCGTCAGGACTATCAGATTTCAGAACTACTTACAGGTTCTCTTGAGCCTTCCACCACTGACAGGCTCTGCAAAATGGCTTCCGATGCTCCGTCTGATGAACGTCTGACTGTCGCCGGTCTTCTTCTTGATGGATGGAATACCTGCTTTCTGGATTTTCAGGAAAAAGATCTTTTTGCAGTGGCACTCCAGGACACACTCACACAGGCAAAAAATGCCCTGCTGCATGGAAGTACACTGACCGATTTTGCAGAACAGTATCGTACCTCTTTAAAAATACGACAGGAAAATCATCTGCTCGACAATACGGAAGCAGATTGTGCCGATGGTATTGCCCGAATTTTGGAGCACTGTCTTTCTGATGTACGTAAAAATCACATCTCAGCTCCGTCTGATGTGATCGAGGTTCTCCGTCAGGCTCTTTCTCAGACAGCCCGGGAACGCCAGAATGCAGCACAGCAAACTTCACTTGCTCTGAAAACTGGATTCTCCTTCGCGGAAAATGCTTTTGGAAACAATAGTCCGGAAATTCTGTTTCTCATTTCTGATCTCAGTCATAATCCAAATGCCATGGCTTTTATCCGGAATTTTGGATGTGAAGAATACTTTCGCTTTAATGAAAAACTGAAATTTCAGGAAGAGCGGCAAAATCTTCTCAAAGAAATCGATTCTGTCATAAGTGAATCATAATTCTGCAATGCAAAAAAAACAGGAAGGTGATCTCCTCTGTCGGGAAACATCTTCCTGTTTTGAACTCCTATTATTAACCTGATGCTGCCAGTCATTATCGACTGAAACCACCCTGCATCTTTCTTCGATATCTGCCGTTCTGACGCTCCAGTATCTGGCGAAATTCAGATACATACATACCAAACGACATTGCCATACATACTGCGCATGCACCGATCAGCACATTTGAAGTCGCATACAGAAGTCTCGGTCCCGCAAGCAAAATCAGCATCACCGCATAGGTTACTGCCGTATTCAGTTTGCCATGCCACTGAGGTTCTACCGTTTCTCTGGTCTCCATCAGTACCTTCCAGGCTATAAATGCCGTATGACATTCTTTGACTACAAACAAAATCAGAACAAGCTTTGCCAGCGGATATCTTGGAATCAGATATGCGATCATCGCACCCTGCATGGCCTTATCCGCTACAGGATCCAGAATACGTCCTACACGGCTGACACTGTCAAACGATCTTGCAATCCTTCCATCCAGAATATCTGTGAGTGCTGCTGCAATGATGAGCAGAACAAGTACTCTCCTGTATTCTCCGACGCCATATCTCTCAAAAGTTCCAAAAAACGCAATAGCCAGACACAGACGAACTGTGCTCAGTAAATTCGGAAGCGTACAGATTTCTCTGCGTGTGAACACTTCTGACAATCGCTTCTGTCTTGCAGGGATCACCCTGTAAAACAGCTGGTAACAGAGAATATTCAGAATCAATGCTGTCATGACATCTGCCACACTGTGCTGCTTAAGAAACATCGTAGACAATACGATGGATACAGTAAGTACGATCTGACCGACCGTAAAGACTTTATTTTTTCTGCAGCGTTCATTCTGATACAGTGCTATACAACTCGCTGTTGCATTGAACACATGCATACTTGGGAAAATATTGGTCGGCGTATCAATCTTATATAAAAAGCGGATCACACTGATAAATATGCCATTGCCGGCATCGCTCAGATCTGGCCTCAGCTGCTGTCCGTTCGGATACACATAGGAAATCAGCAGAAACAACGTCATGCCGACTCCAAGCGTTCCCAGATACTGATAATATTCTTTTTTACTCGGACAGGATACTGCAAAGTAAATCACCGTACCGATCAGGAAAAAGTACCAGAGTACATACGGAATTATAAAATACGGGCAAAACGGGATCCTGTCATCTGCTAATGAATGAATAATATGTATTTTCACATCACTCTGTTCCATTAACATGAAAGCTGCCATATAAAAAATCCCATATGCAGGTATGATCCATAAATGCTTTGACTGCTTCAGATAATTCAAAATATCACCTTTCTGTCCTTTCCGGCTGCGGTCTGTCTGTTGCTCTTCACAGCAACCTGGGTCAATATACATTATATTCGGACTTTCGATTTTTCTGTAGCCTATAATATCCCTATCTTCCCAAATAATCAATCCACAAAATGCCGAAAATGTAAGGTTTTACAAAAATTTCATAGTTCTTTTATAAACACTTGAAAAAAGGAAGCGGCTTTACGCTACGCTTCCTCTTCTTTTCCGCTCGTCATTTTTACAGACCTGCTGAAACTCTCTTAACTTTTCTTTTGCCTCCGGACTGAGATTCTGCGGTACCTGAATCCGAATTGTCACGTACTGATCACCATGTACGGACGGATTCTTCATCGAGACAATACCCTTTCCTTTCAGACGGATCTTTCTTCCTGTCTGAGCGCCCTCCGGTATACGACAGATAACATCACCATACAGTGTGGAAACTCTGGCTTCCCCGCCAAACACTGCAGTCGTAAACGGAATCTCTGTTGTCGTGTAAACATCCATGCCCTTACGCTCAAAACCATTTTTCGGTGCTACATGGACTTTCAGAAGAAGATCTCCTGCCGGACCACCGTTGAATCCCGGATTTCCTTTGCCTTTCAGACGGATACTTTTACCATCTTCGATACCTGCCGGCACATGTACCTGCAGTGTCTGTGATCCATTTCCGGATGCATCAGAAAGACGGATCATTTTATCACAGCCAAATGCGGCATCCTCAAAACTGATACTTACTTCGGACTGCAGATCGCTGCCCTTCGCCTGAGCACTTCGTCCGCCGAATCCACCGCCAAAACCGCTCTGACTGTGGAAACTCTGACCTCCAAATCCACTATTCTGGCTGCTGCCCTTACCGTGGAACATATTTCCAAAAATATCTCCGAAAATATCTCCCATGTCACCCATATTTCCATTTTCGAAATGGTATTCACGATAGCCGCCGTTACCATCCTGATGAAAGTTAAAACCGCCAAAGCCACTGCCATCAAAACCGCCCTGGCCATGGAAGCCCTGACTGCCGCCGGCACCTTCCTCAAATGCTGCAAAACCATACTGATCGTACAGTTTCTTCTTCTCATCATCACTTAAAATATTATATGCTTCTGTGATCTCTTTAAATTTCTGCTCTGCCTGTTTGTCCCCCGGATTCATATCCGGATGATACTTCTTGGCAAGCTTCCTGTATGCTCTCTTAATCGCCTTAGCATCGGCATCTCTTCCGACTCCAAGGACTTCATAATAATCTCTCTTAGCCATAATGCCACCTCCGGTTATATTCCTATAGAAAAGAAGATGCGGTCATCATTCCCGCATCCTCCGTCCTTACTTTTGTTCTATTTGTAATATAACACGTGTTTTGCAGTATGTCAAGACCTCTTAAAAATAATCCGAAATATATGGTGTCTGCTGCTCGATCGCGTCCTCCAGCATATCGATCGTCCATTCTGATGCCCTGATCCGACCGATCCTTGCCAGATATTCCGGGCGTTTATATCCCATCAGCATCGTCGTCATTGTCTGAATGTTGATCGTATCCTCACAGGATTCCATGATCCGCATGACCTCTCCATGTCCATCCCGCGAAATCGTCAGATGGAAATTGCCCTGGTTGCATTCCATGATCGGATCGACCAGACGGAATTTCCATTCACGGTCAAGCACACTCGGCTTAAACGGATACTTCTCAATAAAAGAGACAAAATCAACGATCCTTCCCATATAATATGGCGAGATAATTTCCTTGATACTTGCATCTTCAAGAAGAAATGCCAGCGGCTCATCTGTATATGTATCACCCTCAACCTGATTGATCATGGAAAAATGTGCCGCAACGAAGTTCCACAATCCGGTTCTTGCCTCTTCATTATTGAAGATCATATCCTTAATGTGAAAAACTTCCTTCGCGATCCAGTAGATCACATAACCATCCGGTTCATTTTTCTCATTATAGTACACTGCTGCCATGATATCATCAGAATCCCACAGCCAGTACTCATTCCACGCCAGGTCATCACGAAGTATTGCACCATGTGTTCTCATTGCATAACGCCGGTAGGTTTCTTTCAGTTCTTCGCCCTCCGTATCGACACGGCGGACATCTCCCGGTACCTGATGATTTTTGGGAAGCTGATAATCTTTGATCTCATAGGAAATCTTATCCGAAATGATCTCCCATCCCTTACGTCTGTAATACGGGATAGAATATGGATAAAGATAACAGATATCCTGTCCACGTTCCTTCATGTTCTTGAGAGCCTGTTCCAGAAGTTTATGCATCAGCCCCATATTGGAATATTCCGGATAGGTGCCAACACCTGTAAGCCCTCCCATCGCATAAGTCTGTCCAAAAATTCTTACATGCATCGGATAAACTGCAACCTGCGAAACCAGAGTATCATTGTCAAACCATCCAATAACATCTGCCTTTTCCATGGTTGGAAATTTGGCACGGATAATTTCTCTCTCCTGCCATCCAATGGAACTCAGTTCCTGTTCCGTCACCTGGAACACATAGCGGAGAAGAGCATTATACTGTTCCATGTATTCGCTGCCTACGGGTTTCATTTTCAGGTTTTTCTTGTTATTCATGATTCCTTTCCCTTTTCGCCGCTGTCCACAACAGCCTTTTCACCAACAAGTCCCATCCCTCCTAAGAGAGATGGGACTACATTTACGTTCTATTTAATATTTAATATTTACTAAGTACTCCAACATGCACTTCTGACTTAAAATCAAAACTCCGGTTCAATAAGTCCGTAAGTATTGCCTTTACGTTTGTATACTACATTGACCTGCTCAGTCTCTGCATTAAAGAATACGAAGAAATTGTGTCCCAGAAGTTCCATCTGTACGCATGCATCTTCCGGATACATTGGTTTGATTCCGAATTTCTTGGTACGGATGATCTTAAC
>ERZ1026854.884-NODE-884-length-20185-cov-5.777248_pt1 | contig 20185 bp, 13 predicted proteins | sample MGYA00380157_ERZ1026854 | MGnify/ENA primary metagenome ERZ1026854 (study PRJEB33269, sample SAMEA4719793) | human gut metagenome | biome: human-associated habitat; feature: organic feature; material: feces | place: Cameroon | collected 2013-10 ... | reverse complement strand
CAACCTCAGGCTTACAGTACAAATCCATTCAACTTTTTCTAGGGTAGTACAATCTGACAATCAGTTGTTTACGGGTGACATTAGAGGCTTTTTCTAATGTCACCTAATGTCACCAATGTCACCCAATGCCTGGTGGTCAGGAAATAGATTCAGCACCTCATTCAATGCATAAATATACGCTTTGAGCCGTATATTTATGCGGTTTTCCATTAAGCCCATTTGACAAAATGAAAGTGCCTTTATTGCGTTGTCAAAGAGGCTCTTTGACAGCCTCATTAAGCCTCTTTGACGACCCCAAAGAGGCTTAATGACAAAAGAGGGGTGTGTTTAAGAACTGTTAACAATTCATGATTTGATTTTAACTATAATTTTATGCATTGTGAAAGAAGAAAGCCTGGTTTGCTATCGTTCTGTCATTCTGTATATTTATGCAAAATCGGGGTAAAAATGCTCTCGTTTTAACATCTTTTCATTCTTCGCAAAGCATGTTTGCAAAGTCAAAACATCATCATTTGAATATTGTAAACATGGCATTCATGAAGCATAAACATGGTACTTGCGAAGCATAAACATGGTACTTGCGAAGCGTAAACATGGTACTTGTGAAGCGTAAACATGGTACTTGCGAAGCACGATATGAACAATAAACTTTGCGAATGTTGATTAATCCCAAATCCTAATACCGATTTGGAATAAAAAATCCGTGTAACTCAAGTGGTTACACGGATTATTCTTAGTTTTTTTAATTCTTCAAAACCAATTGGCTTTATTGTGGCCTATGATTGGCTTTTTGATGCTCTTTTGATTGTTCTTACGATGCATCAACATGTTTTTTGCCTTTCTGATTGACCTTACCTTTGCACGGGAGAACACGCTGAAGGGATGCATCAACATGTTTTTGCCTTTTTGATTGGCCTTTGATCGGCCTTTAAATGCCCTTTTGATTGGCTTTTAAATGCCCTTTTGATGATAAATCTCTACGGGAGATGTTTGCTTTATAGCTTATTTCTCAGGCTGGCTACCATCATCTACAGGCTTTTTCTTTGTTGTCTTATTGCTTTTGTCAGAACTGGTCTTGTCCGACTTGCTGTCTGAACCCCCTTTGTCTTTCTTGAAGACACTTTTGCCTTTGTTGAACAGACCTTTCATCTTGTCGCCCACCTTCTTGGCAGGATTCTTCGACTCTACCTTCTCTGAAGCTGTGCCCTTGATGCCAGAGCCCGATTCTTCCTTTGTCGTCACCTCGTGTGTGGCCTTGTCTATTGTCTCGCTTGGAGTGATCCAATAGGTATAAGTGTACTCGGTGTCTGTCTTCTTCACAAATTCATGATGTGTGGTGTAGCCACCGTCATAGGTGGTAAACGATTCCTTGTTGCCGACCTTCTTGTAGTTTTTTATAGGCATAGGGTCTACGCTGCATCCATCAGGAAGAAACTCTTTCTTGTTCAGGTCGACCTTTACCCAATAGCCTCCGTCAACATAATGAAATTTTCTTACCTGGGCTTGGGCAACAAATGCAAATGCACACATTACAAAAAATAAAAATAAGCGTTTCATAGGTTTTTGTTTTTTAATAATTCCGGACACTATTGTTTTAGTAAATTGTAAATGTCTGAGCAGCAACAATCTGCTCAGATCATGCCATGCCGTTATATTGCCTGCCTTAGTGTCGCAAAATGTAGGTTGCAAGAGTAACGGCTTAACATGGCAAAGATACAAATAAAATCAATAACTTGCTTTTTTTCATTATTTTTTTTCATTATTTTCTGAACTTTCGCATTTATGATATGGAAATTAACTCATGCAAGCGTCGCCGCGCTCCACTTTGTCGCTTGCCATCATTCTTTGAACCGCAGGCTTCGCTCTGATGGGGAGATACTCTATATGATGAAATTTATATAACAAAAAAAGAAGCAAATGGACAATCCCGGCGACCTGCACTCTAAAGAGCCGACGTGTGAGATGCCTCTTATATTGCTTCTTTGTTGCAAAGATATCAACAATTTCCAAATAAAACAACAATTATGAAAGAAAATATCAACAAAAATCACCCCAAACCTACACCACCTATGGACACTATAACAACAAAAGTAGTACGCTTAAAGATAGCGAAAGGATGCCGCCACACATCAGCCATGGAAAAACTCTGGCGAGCATTTCGAGGAAAGGACTCCTTGAATACATTTGGACCTTCGTTAGCTCAACCAGCGGTTATGGATATTCGCCGCCTTTGGTGACGCTTATCAGAGCTGATAATCGATTGAAAATGTGTTTATTATTTTTATTCTTCGGTCGTAACCGCCGCAATATATCCTTCCTGATCGTAGCATCGGCGATGTTTGTGGAGCATGTCTATCAGTTGTTGCAGAGATGGAATTGTGGACGAGAGATTTCTGAATTTTTGATATTGGTCCTTGTATCTCTCTGACGATCCATGCTTTATGCGCTGCTCTATGTCTTGTGGCACGAGGAAAGAGGAACGTGTGCCGAGAAACTTGTGAAACTCGGTTAGGAAGATGTTTATGCCTGCAAGATCGAAATCGCCGAAATGAACATATTGGTTGGGAATGGTCTGTAGCCACGTCCTTAGGTCTGACGATTGCGGATAGCGCGACACGAACAGCAAACGCTTTTCTGCCAATGATGAAGCAAACAAAGCTTTCTGCTGGCGTATGAACCGAAAATTCTCCATGTTTTCGATGTTCACAATGGTCACATCTGTAGGAATGGTGAACGATTGCCAATCGGTTATAAAAAAAATGTGCCTCCTTGCGGATTGATCACCAGTTGCTTGCCGTTAAGGCTGCATGTTATCGGTTCGTATGAGTTGACCGGAAAGCCAGGGCAGGAGCGTGATGTCACCAGTTTAGAGTTGCCTGTATCTGATGCCTGTTCCGACCTTGTGGCTTCCGTTTCCTGCATTTCTGTAATTTTCGTCTATACTCGAAAATCTTGTTAAAGTTGTCGATATTTTCGTCTGTACTCGAAAAAATCGCTATCTTTGTGGAAAAATTCGAGTATGAACGAAAAGATCGAAACGGTTAAAAGATACAATCTTTGGTTTGGCAACACCATTGATTGCGGTTTCCCCCGTCCGCTTTACACCACAAGCATCGACCAGTATCTTGGCAGCAAGGTGGTGAAGGTGCTTACGGGGCAACGACGTGTGGGCAAAAGCTACATATTGCGCCAAACAGCCATGCATCTTATGCAACAGGGCGTTAGCGGCAACAATATCGTTTTCATAAACCGCGAACTGACGGCGTTCGATTTTATCGAGAATTATCAGGACCTTGACAGTTTCATACGTCTTTATCGTCAAGAGTTGAAACCCGAAGGCCGCATCTATATCTTTATCGATGAAGTGCAGGACATTGACGGTTGGGAGCGTGTGGTCAACTCGCTCTCTCAAGATTATACGGAAGATTATGAGGTGTTCATAACAGGCTCTAATTCGAAGATGTTCTCTGGCGAATTGTCCACCCTTCTGTCAGGCAGGTATGTAGAGTTTCGCATTTTTCCTTTGTCTTATGACGAATACGCAAATGTTCATCAGCTGTCTGTCGGCAAGCAAAGCTACATGCAGTATATGGCTGACGGTGGCTATCCTGAGCTCGTCCATTTTTCGTCGTCAGATGTAAAGCGCAGCTATATCTCAGGACTGAAAGATACGGTTTTGCTGAAAGACATCATACGCCGTTACACCATTCGTGACGTTAGACTGCTCGAAGACCTGTTTGCCTATCTGGTTAACAATTCATCCAATCTGCTTTCCGTTGCCAACATCACCAATTTTATCAAGAGCAAAGGCCGTAAAACTTCTTACGACACGGTGTCGGCCTATTTGGGCTATATAGAAGAGGTGTATCTTGCCCATCGTGCCATGCGCTACAACATAAAGGGAAAGGAGACCCTTTCGGGCAGTTACAAATATTACATGAACGACCTTTCGTTCAAGAATTATCTTTATGCTGGCTTGGGCTATGGAACGGGTTACCTGTTGGAGAACCTCGTCTATCTGGAGCTCTTGCGTCATGGTTTCGATGTGTATGTGGGCAGTATAAGAGACAAAGAGGTCGATTTTGTGGCTGTCAAGAACGACCGCACCGTTTATGTGCAGGCCACTTATCTGCTTATAGACGAGCACACCATAGAGCGAGAGTATGCTCCGTTGGAGCTCATTGCCGACAACTATGAAAAAATAGTGGTCTCGCTTGATGACCTCCAGCTGCCGTCACGCAATGGCATAAAACACGTTAGGGCATGGGAGCTGTCGCAGATGTTATAGGGAGCGACTATGCACGTTGAGGTTTGACGAAAACTTTTTAATATATCTGAGTTAATGAAAATAAATGACAACCGTACGGTCTTGCCCCAAGGCACCACACTCCATGGCACATCTTGCAGCTACACTATCATCAAGATGTTGGGACAAGGCACATTTGGCATAACCTACCTCGCTTCCACTTCTTATGGAGAGAGCGTGGCGGTGAAAGAATTTTTTATGCGTGAGATCAACGGACGCAATGGATCTTCTGTAACATCGGGCAACAAGAAAGGTATGGTCGACTATTATCGCAAGAAGTTTGTGCGCGAAGCTGGTAATCTGTCAAAACTTCATCATCCCAACATCATAAGTGTGCGAGAGGCATGGGCAGAAAACGACACGGTCTATTACTCCATGGAATATCTTGACGGAGGAAGTCTCGATAACCTTATCTTGAGTGAAGGTGGCCTGACTGAAGCCGATGCGTTGCGTTATACGCGCGAGATGGCAACAGCCCTCATGTTCATGCATAACAACAAGATGTTGCATCTTGACCTCAAGCCTTCCAATGTGATGCTCAAACATGGTCATGCCGTGCTCATCGACTTTGGTTATGCCAAGCAATATGCAGCCGACGGCCTTCCCGAGTCGAGCGCAACGATAGGCAAAGGAACGCTTGGCTATGCACCCATAGAGCAGAACAACCCCAACGAGTGGAAGGAATTTCCCGTAACCATGGACATCTATGCCCTTGGTGCCACTATGTTCAAGATGCTAACTGGCCATACGCCGCCTGAAGCATCGGAGGTGCTCAACAATGGCTTTCCCTATGGAGAAATGCAGGCATGCGGTATAGACCCTGCCATAACAAAGGTCGTGAGTGCAGCCATGGCACCGCTTAAGAAAAACCGCATACACACGGTAGAAGCCTTTGTCGCAATGCTCAGCGGTTTAAAGGGGCGAAGCCGCAAGCCCACATCTAAGGTCTTTGCTGACGTTGACGAGGTTACAGTGGTTGAAGCCAGTCCAGCCCCGTCGGTTTCTGCAACTATTACTCCGTCTACGAAGCCACAAGAAAAGATGTCATCCGCTACTCACATTGTGGCAGGGCCAAAAGTGAAAAAGGTGGTGATAAACTATCAGAGACATTCTTTAAAAAAGATTAAGGTGCAAGAAAGTTTTATCGTTACCTCCGAGAAGATGGTGCGTACGGAGAACGCTGATCCTCAACAACTGATAGCCGCGCCCATAACGCCAGCGGAGTTTGATGAGTTTAAAAGACGCCTCTCTGATATCGAGACTCAATACGAATATGAGTTTGACAGCTTCAGCTGCCTTGAGTATGACCAACTCTCCATTGCTTTGTTTAATGACAAAGGCAAACTGACGAAAAGCTATTCTGTAAAAACTGGCATTTCGACGCGTACAGGAAAGGTCGAATCTTTGGGACGAATCAAAGGAATTGCAAACAGCGTAAAAGCAAAGATTGAAGACATGTTGCCGCGCAGAGTAGAGGAGTTGACGGAGCGCTACGACTATTGGAAAAAACAGCAAGGCAAGGCTGCGGCTATGGCGAACGAGGTAGGCGATGGCAAAAAGCGTGTTGGAGCAACTGCATACAAGAGCCATACGCCTACAGTTAAAAAAGCCGATGACAAGAAAGATTTGTTTCTGACAAGAGCCATAACGTTTTGCGCTACGGGCACCACCATAGCCACATTCCTATTGGAACACGTCTACTGCTCGCTACGTATGTATGACGAAACATTCTTCAGCGTTGTGGGCAATGGCATCGGTAGAGGTAGAGGCGAAGCCTACATGTCATTGGCGTTGTTTTTTGTTGCTGTGTCGTTGGCGGTAGGAGCCATTGTAGCTGCAAGAAATGTGCGCAGGTTGTTCTGGCTCACGGTTGGCAGCATGCTGTGTCTCGGCGCTGCGTCGCTGTCGTGTGAGCTGTTCGGCGGTGCAAATTTCGACAACATGTTGTGGATCCTGTTTGCCCTTGTCACGCTGCTTTTTGCATGGATGAGGAAGGGTGCTGATACCGATAAGTGGTTTGGTTGACTTTTCTATTCTTGATGTCTGCGTCTTTTAAAACTTTTTCAACCATTTTCTTACAGGCTCATCATACCACTTGAGACAAAGCCACGCGAGGCAGATGCTGGCTCCCGTCACGGCAAGAGCCAAGGGCCATGTTTCGGCAAACGTGTAAGTTTGGGTCTTGATGAGGTAACGGTAAAACGCATACATCAAGGGATAATGAACAACATAAAGCGGGAACGAGATGTCGCCCAGAAAACGGCAGATGCGTGCCGACATGCTGTCGGTGGTTGTGCCCGACGCTGCCATCCATACGATGGCGGGGAAGATGAGCAAGATGCAAACGGTCTCGAAAACACCGTTCATACATAACGCGGAGCCCCCGCTCACGCTTAACGCGGAGCCTTCATCAAGACCAGAAGCAGAGATGTCGTTAATGTGTGGCACATGAAAAAGCGCAACCAGAACGAGGGCACAAATCCAAAACGCGCCACGCACGCTTTTCATAGGTTTAAAGACGCGCGACATCAGCATGCCCATGGTAAAGGGACACAACATGCGCAAGGTTCCTCCTAACACGTTAGTTGTGTCGATGGTCCAACCCACACCGATAGAGCCATAGCCCGACCGGTTGGTCACGGCAAACCATGTCAGGCCACAGGCCAACAGGGCTGTGAGCCACGCCAAGGCGCGGGTTGGCAGACGGCGAAGAAAGAAGGCGTAAAGGATGTTGCCGACATACTCGAAGAAGAGCGACCACGAAGGGCCGTTGAGCGGAAACATCTCGCCGTTGCCACGCACCTCACGCCCCGTTCCCGGCAACGCGGGAAGCATCAGGCAGGAACAGATGAAGGCGATGAAGGTGAGCAGACAGGTAGAACGGATGCCGTCCCAACGTTCCATGTCTGACAGGAAGACGAAAGACACCATGCCTATAAAAGCGCCCATCACCACCATGGGGTGTAGGCGAATGAGCCTGCGCTTGAAGAACCCTTTCATGGTGAGCGATTTGCCCCAACGGTCGTCATAAGCGTAACCTATGACGAAACCTGAGAGAATGAAGAAGAAATCGACGGCAAGATATCCATGATTTACAAACTCGATAATGGGCTTGTTGCCTGCAAACTGGTATCCTTCAAACACATGATACCACACCACGAGCAGAGCAGCCACGCCGCGTAGGGCATCGAGAAGAGCATAATGGGGTTTTGAGTCGGAGAATGTCATGTTGTTTTTATTCGTTCTTAGTTACTTTTAACCCCGCACGGTAAACAACCGTAAAGCCTGTCGCAACGGGTCTGTTTGTTTTTTTTATCGTTACAAAATTATATATTTTCTCTATATCCCCAAATGTTTTTGGGGAAAAAGCAGTCAAATCTCCAAATATTTTTTCGGTGAAAAGCCGCAAACCCCAAAAATGCTTGGTTGCCGGACAGGCTGAAGTTTGGTTGCCGAACAGGTTGAATGAGGGGGCATGGCAGGCTGAAACAGATGGTTGTGGTTAAAAAAAGGCAATTTGTTTTTGTGTTTTCCGCGGTTTGAGCTACCTTTGTAGAATGTGACAACCAGGTGCTGTTTTCTCGGAAACAAGAAGACGATGGCCCGATGCTATGTTAAACCCGACAAAGAGGCACAGCAAAGACAACCGATCTCGCATCTTTAACAACCGATCTTGCATCTTTAACAACCAATCTTGCATCTTTAACAACCAATCTTGCAGCAAAAACAACCGATATGATAACCCGATGCTATCTTGAGATAACCAATGTGTGCAACCTCAACTGTGTGTTTTGCCCAAAGACCATGCGGCCCAAGCACACGATGACCATGGAACAGTTTGACACCCTGACCACCCGTCTTATGGGCGAGGTTAAGTTTCTTTATTTTCATCTCATGGGCGAACCGTTCCTTCATCCGTTGCTGCCACAGTTTGTGCTGATGGCGCGTGAGAAAGGTTTCGTGCCTGTAATCACGACCAACGGCACGCTGATGACGCAACGTGCTGACATGCTCGAAGCTTTGCCTCACAAGCTGCAGATCTCGCTCCACTCGCATGAGGGCAACGGCAAAGCCAATCTCGGGCAATATATAGACGAGGTGATGACCTTTGCCAAGGAGGCTGCCCGCCGTGGCTGCGTTGTGGTGTTGCGCCTCTGGAACGAGGGCGGCCACAACCTTATGAACGAGACCATTTTGAGGCTTATGGCTGAGCATCAGCCGCGTCCGTGGGTGGAGCGCCATGACGGCTGGAAGCTTACGGACAACCTGTTTCTTGAGAACGACAACATGTTCGAGTGGCCCGACCTTCAGCATAACCCCCATGCCGTGGAGGAGGTGTTCTGTTATGCTCTGCGCAACCAGATAGGCGTGCTTGTCGACGGCACCGTTGTGCCTTGCTGTCTTGACCACGACGGCGACATGGGCTTAGGCAACCTCTACGGGCAGAGCCTTGACAGCATCATGGCTTCGCCGCGTGCCCAGGCCCTCTACCATGGCTTCACCCACCACACAGCTGTGGAGCCGTTGTGCCGGCGTTGTGGCTATTCGGCCGTGTCGAAGCAGTTTAGAAAACAATAACCCAAACAATCCATTCTTCTAAAAATCCAAAATCCAAGCAAGCCCTAACGACCGATTTGGGATAAAAACCAAGAAGGGCTGTGCTCAGCTTCGCCGTTTGTTTGCGTAAGCTGAGCACAGCCCATGTCTTTATTCTCTTTTCGTTCTTATTCTTTATTTCGCCATCTCCAGCTCCAACACCTTGTCCACGTCTGTGGGTGCCTGGTCGAGCGATAGGATAACGCCGCCGTCACATTTCTGCATGCGCACGGGCTTGCGCGACACATAGTCGACGGCTTTCTTTATGCGCACGTTGCCTGTGGGCAGATAGAGCGCCTTGTCCTTAAGGTCGAGGATGTGTACAAACAGGCGGTTCTGCTTCTGTGTGGTCACACCCCAGGGATGAGGAGCCACGATGCCGCCGCGTGTGCCGTAGATGGTCTCGCCGTAGATGTTCATCCACTCGCCAACCTTCTTCAGACGCTCCACAGCCACCTCTGGCAAGCAGCCGTCGGGTTGCGGGCCGATGTTCATGAGCAGGTTGGCGTTGCGTCCGGCTGCCTTTACAAGATAGTGGATAAGTGTTTCGGGCGACTTGTAGTTTTGGTCCGTGATCTTGTATCCCCACATGCCGTTCATGGTCTCGCAGGTCTCAAGCGGCAGGGGCGAAATTTGCTGTCCCGACAACCCTGCCGAGTTTTCGCCTGGCAGGTCGCGCTCAAACATCTGGAAATCTTCGCCCTCAAACGGGGCGCTGTGGTGGTTGTTGCCAATGAGACATGCCGGCTGCAGACGGTGTATGAGCGCATACTGCTCAGGCAAACGCCAGTCGAACGACGGGTTGATGTCCTGATCCCACAAACCGTCAAACCAGATGGCACCCACACGGCCATAGTTGGTGAGCAGCTCTGTGAGCTGGTTGTTCATGAAAGCATAATAAGAGTCCCAGTTTTGCGCCTCCTTCGGACGTCCTGTGCCCAAGCCTGTGCGGCCGAGGGGTGCATCCTCGCGCTGCCAGTCGATGTGCGAGTAATAGAAATGAATGTCTATGCCCTGTTTGTGACACTCGTCAGCCAGCTCTTTCACGATGTCGCGCTTGAAGGGTGTGGCATCAACGATGTTATAGTTGGACCACTTTGAGTGGAACATCGAGAAGCCCTCGTGGTGGCGTGTGGTGAAGCAGATATATTTTGCTCCCGATGCCTTTATTGCCGACACCCATTCATGGGCGTTGAAGCGTGAAGGGTAGAATCCGCCAGCGAGCTTGGCATACTCTTTATAGTTGAGGTCTTTGTTGGTCATGGTCCACTCGCCTGTCGCGAGCATGGAGTAGAGGCCCCAATGGAGGAATATGCCGAACTTGGAGTCTTGGAAATGGCTACGCGCCTCAAGGTTCTCCTTTGTGGGCTGATAGTGTTGTGCCGGTTGCGCCGTGGCTCCCGACAGCGTAAGTGCGAAAAGCACAGATGTCAAAAGTTTTCTCATATATTTTTTTAGTTGTTTTGGTTTTAACACACAAAAAATTTGGTTTCTATGCAAAAGTAAGCATAAAACGGCTAAAAACCTACGGTTCTTCTATAAAAAACTTTTTGCATAATTGTTGCGCCTTGTTTTTATGAGCCTTTGCTTTTTATGGACGTTTGCCCTATCCCCTAAAAAAACTGTTTTTAGAAGCTCAAGCACAGTCGGGCGCTGAGCACGGTAAACTGTCCGTTCGCGTTGTTGACATATTGAAACGAAGGCTGCACGGCAACGGTTTCGCTCAGTTGTCGGCGCCATGTCAGCTCCACAGACCACTCGTTGCCTTCCTGAAAACGTGCATATTGTCCGGATAGTCCACACTCGTTGAGGCTGTCTCTATAGGCGCATCCCATCTCCGCATAACGGTAACACTCGTTCTTGCGCGATGTGTTCTCCGAATATTGTGCCATGCAGACCACGCTTCTGTCGCCTGCTGTCCAGACGGGTTGTTCTCCATAAAGCCACCAGGCAAAGGTCGTTTTGTCTGTCGTTTTGTCTGTCGAAACCACCTCTTCTCCGTCGTCTTCTGAAGCAGAAGAGCCTTTTTCTGAAGCAGAAGAGCCTTTTTCTGCATCTGAAGACCTGTTAACTGTTCCTGAAAATCTCTTATCTGCTCTTGAAAGTTCATTGACAGCCCCGTCTTTTGCCCCAGAAGGCTCCTGCTCGCACGTCAGATGTTGGCGTGTGTGCACGGTAAGTCCTGCAAAATAGCGGGCATCATGAGCCGAATATTCCAGTTGTGAGATGTTGAACACGCCATCTCTCTTTGGGCGCACAAGAAACGGGTTGTCGTTGCCCTTCCATCCGTTATAGCCCGTGCCGTTGTAAAGACTGTTTTTGAAGGTCCAAGGGCCTCGTGTCACGTCAAAATAGAGGGTCAGGCCCGAGAACGGATAGTTGGCTATGGGGTAGCTGGCGGCAATGGTGGGGAAGATGCCGCATGAGCTGTTGGTGAAGAGCGATGTCACGTCGGATGTGAAGAAGTCTTCGTTCACGTTTTTCACGCCCACAAACAGGTGCGCGTTCTGCCATGTGTGCATGTAGCCGAGCACGGCTATGGCAGCAAACATGTTGTCGGCCTCAATGTTTGAGAAACCTTGCCAGTCGGCAAGAATAGTCTCTTCTTTTGTCTTTGCCACATGAAGCGTGGCAGCCTCAAACGCTCCCTTGCCGTTTGCCAGCGGCAGCTTCATGTTGAGCCTTAAGAGGTTCACCCAGTTGGTGCGTTTGTTCATGTCCCATTGCCACTCAGAGGTCAGCTCTCCGCTAAACTCCTGAGCAAAGGAAAGGCATGGAGCGATGCTGAAAAGGATGAGCCATATTTTTCTTTTAATGTTGTTCATAATGTCATTCTGCGCTTTTTCCAATTGTCGTTTTTGCGCTTTTCATAATGTTATCTAAAACTTGTCTTGTCTTTTTCGTGGTGCAAAGTTACGCAAAATATCGTGAAAACATCATTAGATAACCGTTAGAACGTTATTGGAAAACTGTTGGAACGTAACGTGTTAGGAAGAGTTAAAGGTCAAACAAACCTGTTTTTAACTTAAAAAATGTTTGCTGGTTTTGAGGAAAGAACAAAATTTATTATTTTTGTATCAGTTTTTAACGGCTTCGTGGTTTTTTCTTTCGAAGAGGTTAAATTGTAGAGACTGTTTATAGGATAATGCGTAATTTCGACCATAGAAGAACGAAGATTGCATGGTTGCTGTTGTTGGTGTATCTGCCAATGATGGTTGCCATTACCTTCCACCACCACTCGGAGGCGGAGGGCGCTTCAGCTACGTCTTGTTGTTACGATTGCTCGCATCACATCCACCACAACGGCCACCTCTCTTCTGGCCAAAGTTTTGCGCACGATTGTGTGCTTTGTCAGTTGAACAGTCTGCCTTATGTGGTGCCGACCATGGTTCATATAGCGATTTTTGTTGCTATGGTTCATGTCGTTTTTGCCATGTCTTGCCCCTTTTTCAAGACTTGCCCATGCGACATTCATTCCACTCGTGCTCCACCGACGCTTCTTTCTATGTAGTTTGTTTGATTATTAATCAAAACATACCGGTACCCGTTAAATGCTTTTAGCTGGTTCTGCCGATCACCTTTTTTAAATGTTTATGATGAAAGCAAGAAGATGCATCTCGTTGTGCTTCCTCTTTCATCAAGAGGTCATGCGCTTTTGTTAAGTGCCAAGGTCGCCTTGTGCCTGAGAATTGCCTACTTATAAGGTGCTTGTTCAGGCATAAGCAGACAGCATACAGGCGTATGATGAGGGACGGTGTTGTCCCTAATCAAAATTTATAAAAATAAGAAATAAACCCTTTTTAAAACAAAATGAAATCAAAGATTTTTCAGTTGATGCTCCTTTTTGGCGCATTGACAGTCTCATTTGCGGCCCAAGCGGGCGATGTTAACAATAAAAACAATGTAAAGGACGACAACGGGCGTGTCGCTTCTTCCGTGAACAATAATGCGGAGGCACCCAAGAACACAGACGCCAACGTTTATGGCCATGTGAAAGATGCCAAGACGGGTGAGCATCTTCCTTACGTCCTTGTGCAACTGAAAGGAACAACCATAGCCACAACAACCGACAAGACAGGCCACTACTTTCTGAAGAACCTGCCTGAAGGAACGTTCGTCGTTGAGGCTAAATATCTGGGCTATGCCACTCAAAGCAAGACCATAAACGTTAAGCACGACACAAGCAAGGAGCTCAACTTCAGTCTCTCGCCAAGCGACATGAACCTCGACGAGGTGGTTGTTTCTGCCAACAGAAACGAGACGAAACGCCGGCTGGCGCCAAACCTGGTGAACGTGATCGGCGGAAAGCTGTTTGACATCACACAGAGCACATGTCTGGCGCAGGGACTCAACTTCCAGCCTGGCGTGCGCACGGAGGACGACTGCCAAAACTGTGGCTTCACGCAGGTGCGCATTAACGGTCTCGATGGCCACTACTCTCAGATCCTGGTCGATTCGCGCCCTGTGTTTTCTTCCTTGAACGGCGTTTACGGCTTGGAGCAGATTCCGGCCAACATGGTAGACCGCGTGGAGGTGGTGCGTGGTGGAGGCTCGGCCCTCTTCGGAGCATCTGCCATCGGCGGAACCATCAACATCATAACCAAGGAGCCTATCCGCAATTCGGCTTCCTTCGGCCACACCTTCATGTCGCAGGGCGGGGCCAACTCGTTCGACAACGTGACGACGGGCAATGTGTCTCTGGTAACTGATGACAACAAGGCTGGCGTCTATGCCTATGGGCAGACACGCACCCGCCAAGGCTATGACCACGACGGCGACGGCTACACGGAGCTGCCAGAGCTGAAAAGCCAGACGTTCGGTCTTAGCTCTTATCTTCGTCTCAGCCCTTTCTCCAAGTTGAGTCTTCAGTATCACGGCATCCATGAGTTTCGCCGTGGCGGCAACAAGCTCGACCAGATAGCCCATGTTGCTAATGTTACAGAGCAGGTAGAACACAACATTCAGGGCGGTGGACTTACTTACGACTTCTTTTCTCCTGACGAAAAGAACCGCCTGTCGGCTTATTTCTCGTTCCAGACCACGGCTCGCAAGAGCTATTATGGCGGCATTGGAGAGGGAACGGAAGAAGACATAGAAGCTGCTGAGAAGGCATACGGCACGACACACGACCTCACTTATGTCGCAGGAACACAGTATGTCCATTCCTTCGGCAAGCTGCTCTTCATGCCTTCTGACCTTACCCTTGGCGCAGAGTATAACTTTGACGGATTGAAGGACGTCATCCTTGGCTACGACCGCCACTTCAAGCAAGATGTGCGCATAGGCAGTTTCTTCTTCCAGAACGAGTGGAAGAACAAGCAATGGAGCTTCCTTTTGGGTGGCCGACTTGACAAGCACAACCTGATGGACCATGTCATCTTCTCGCCTCGTGCCAACCTCCGCTTTAACCCTACAGAGAATGTTAACCTGCGCCTCACCTACGCTGGCGGATTCCGTGCGCCTCAGGCGTTCGATGAAGACTTGCATGTGGGCGTTGTTGGTGGCGAGCGACTGGTCACGGTCTTGGCAGACAACCTGAAGGAGGAACGTTCCAACAGCTTCAGCCTTTCTGCCGATTTCTACCATAAGTTTGGCTCGGTTCAGACCAACCTGTTGATCGAGGGCTTTTATACAGACCTGAACGATGTGTTCGCTCTCCGTCAGCTTGATCAGCCTGACGCTCAGGGCAATACCGTGCAAGAACGTTATAATGCCTACGGCGCAAAGGTGCTCGGTCTGAACATAGAAGCCAAGGCCATGTTCACCCGTTGGTTCACGCTCCAGGCCGGCATCACCTTGCAGCAGAGCCATTATGACGAGGCCATAGCATGGAACGATGAGGTGCCGGAACAGAAGTATAAGAAGATGATGCGCACCCCCAACACCTATGGCTATTTTACAGCCACGTTCACACCCGTGAAGCGTTTCACGGCCTCTCTCACAGGCAACTACACGGGCAGCATGCTCGTCGGCCACTCGGCAGGTTCGGGTGTTGAGGAGCCTGTGGCTGTGAACACGCCAAAGTTTATGGAGGTAAACATGAAGTTGGCTTACGACTTCCCCGTCTGCAAGTATCTCACCCTTCAGGTGAATGGTGGCATTCAGAACATAACCAATGCTTACCAGAACGATTTTGACAAGGGGTGGAATCGCGATTCAAGCTACATCTATGGTCCTTCTCTTCCCAGAAGCTATTTTGTCGGCGTCAAAGTGAGCTACTAAGCCCTTCTGTTTCGCCTTTTAGCCATGAACAACGCGCGTTTCTTGCTCGACCGCCGCATACCGGTAGGTTCATGGGATGCTGCTCGCCGGTGTTTGGAAATTGATAAAAAAGCTCCCACATCAACATCAGTTGGTGTGGGAGCTTTTATCGTCTTTATTGATCTCTTGTTTCTATAAGGTTGACTTCTTGTTTCTATGAGGTTAAGGTCTTGCTTCTACCTGTAATAATCGAACGGCACAAGGCAAGCATAGAGCGGAACGTTTATGACCCAATCTTGCTTCTTGTACGGAAGCATGGAGAAACGAAGACCTTGCAGCTCAGGGTTGTTGTTGATGAACGTGTGGAGCGATTTTGCTTTGACGTTAACCTCCGCTTTTACTTCAATGGGTATGACGCGGTCGTGCCATTGGGTAAGAAAGTCGATCTCTATCGTTGAGTTCTCTACGGCATGATAATAGAGCGAAAAATGACGGCTCTTCAGCTGAGTGAAGACAAACAGCTCTGTGAACGCTCCCTTATATTCGGAGAACACGTTGTCGCCGACAAGCATCGACTCGGCAGATGTCTCTGCCATGGCACCCATCAATCCCACATCAAGCATGAACAGCTTGAAGGCGTTTAGGTCTTCATAAAACTTGAAGGGAAGGCGTGGGGCATTCACTCTTTGAACCTTATAGGCCAATCCTGCATCTATGAGCCATTGTATGGCGAGCTCAAAATCGGCTGCCCGCGCACTTTTCTTCACGGCTCCATAAACAAACTTCTTGTTCTCTTTAGCCAGTTGGGCAGGAATGCTGTCCCACACCATGTTTATGCGTGGCACCTCTCGTTCGGGGGCGTGCTTGGAGAAATCGCGACGATAGTCTTGAACGATTTGCTGCTGTATGGAGCGCACTTCGTTCACTCCTTTTTGTTGCACAAAAGCAAGCACGGCGGCTGGCATTCCACCCACATAATAATATTGTCGCAACAAACTTGTCAGCTCGCTTTCAAGCATGTTGATGACGTTCCAATTGCCGCTTTCCAAGATGCTCACCAGCTGTTTCTTGTCCATAGCATCGAGAAACTCGATAAAATTCATAGGGTATAGGCGCAGCTCCTCAACCTTGCCTACGGGATAAGAAACGCCGCCATGGAGCGACAATCCTAATAAGGAACCTGCCACGATGATGTGGACGTGTGGAGCATCTTCGCAAAAAAACTTTAAGGCCTCTAACGCTTTAGGACAGTCTTGAATCTCATCGAGCACCACGAGCGTGTCGTTGGGCGTAATGTCTATCTGGCTGATGGCAGAAAGGGCCATCAATATGTCTGCCGTAGAACCGCCTTTTTCAAACACTTCGGCGACCTTCGGGCTTCGGTCAAGACTGAAGAATGCACACTTCTTGTATTCGTTTTGCCCAAACTGTTGAAGAATGTAAGTCTTGCCTACTTGCCTTGCTCCATTGAGAATCAGCGGTTTGCGGCCTTGCTTGTTCTTCCATTCAATCAGCTTTTTATAGATTTCCCTTTCCATAGTTTACACTTTTTCTGACGAATAATCACTTGATTAACACACTTTTTCTAACGAATGTTGTGGCAAAGATACATTTTTTCTGACGAATAACCGACAAAACGGCACACTTTTTCTGACGAATGGGCTAAAAAGGAGAATATTTATCTTGTATAAACTTTTTTAATTCTTGTCGGCTTAGCTGTTTATTTTATGATGCCGTTATCCGTATCGCGCAGGTTTATTCTCTTTTCCGCCGACTTATGCTTGCTGCCTCGGCTCAGTCGCCATGAGATATTCAAGGAGATCAGATTGCCGCTGGCTTTGGAATATCCTATAGTGTGCTTATAGATGTTGCGGTTCAGCAACTCGTTTTCGTACGACTTGTAATTGTTGTTGAATGGATTTGCCCATGACAATGAAAATTGCAAGTTGCGCCATGTGTATGATGCTTTCAGAACCGAATAGGCCCCGTTGTAACCTTTCAATTCGCCTTCCAAGAAACGGTTGCCGTTGTCGATGTATCCTTGCAACGTGAAATGGTCGAGATAAGCAGTTATGCTGCCCGCATAAAACCACGAGGTGTAACAATGCGTATAATCGTAACCGAAATTGAAGCATCTGTAAATTCCTCCATTGGCTGCAATCTGAAGCTTTTCAGGCAAGAGCCAATAGCTTGCGTACGCATAGACATCCAGCGCATCAATCTCCTTTTGGTTTATCTGGGTATAAAGAAACTGATTGCCGTCAGTTCGCTCATAGTGAGCCATGTTCGGTTTTAGACATTGCTTGTAATAACCTTCAACGAAGGTCTGCAAGCGACTGGTGTTGTATGAAACATGTAGGCGGTGGTCCATGTCGTGTGACGGTTTCAGGTCAGGATTGCCTACTGTCCATTCCATGCTATTGGTGCGGATCATAGCATCGCTTGTCATGGCTATTCGCGACACTTGGTCCCGCATCTGAACGGTATAGCTCAGCTGCAACTCGTTATTAATTTGGTATGTCACCGATGCCTTTGGGTGAAAGGTCCAGAAGTTATATTTATGCCCGTTCTGCGTGTAATGGATATAACTTGCGCCAACTCCTAACGTGTAACGCAGTTGTTGGAGCGTGCCCTTAATTTCGCCAAAGGCATATAAGCGGTTGTTGCTTGTATTGGTCAGAGTGGATGCGTCGCCAAGATAGTTGTTCTTGATGTTTTTATAGCTATAGTTGAAGCCTGTTGAGAGCGTGAAGGGGTTCAGCCTGTTCTCATATATTGCCTCTGCAAGCAAAGAAGCCGTCTTGCCGTCCACATCATATTGGTAAGGAGCGCCCTCGTCATAATAGCTGCCTGTTTGCGTGGAGATATAAGTGGCTACAGCATTGGCTGTAAAAGACTGACGTGGCGTTAGTTGACGAAAGAAATAAAGATCCAATACAGGCGAACAGCTCTTGTCTTTTTCTCGGTTTGTAGCTCTATATTGGCGAGTGCCGTCAACGATGTCCTTAATGTTATAGTTGTTGGGGGTGTTGTTTAACGTTCCGCTCACAGATGCTTGAAAGACGGTTGTCGTAGAGTCGGCCCAGTTGTAGGTCAGTTTTGCTTCGTGCGCTATCGTTTTGCGAAGCGTCTCTATGTCGTTTCGTTCGATGGTGTGGATGCTGCCGTCTGTCAAGGTATATTCTGCCAATTGCATGCTTTTTGAGCCATTGTTCTTATACCCGCTCATGTCATATGAAAAGGACCATTCGTTCTTTCCTTTATTAAGCTTTCCGTACACCATGCCATCGCCTTGCATGGAGGTAAGTGCAGAGGTGAGGTCTGTGCCGAGCGTATAGCCGCTTTCGCTCCGTCGTGTGTGGATATCAATGACATAGGCTATGCCATCGCCATAACGAACGCCAGGGTTGTTTATGAACTCGATCTTAGCAATTTCTTTTGGGTCAAGGGCCAACATCTCCTGCTTGCCCACCACAATTCCGTTAATTCTTATTTGAACGCCTCCTCTGTTGTCGACAACGGAAATTGTGTGGTTGATGTTGTCGATACGAAGATTGGCGAGTGTGAGCTTTTCAAGAATGCTGTAGCCATTGTTCGATGCCTGCTTTTGAGCATCTGTGGGGTATATTGTCATGCCGTCGGGTCTGTTCACGACCTTGGCTGCTTTTACCGTTATCTCATGTAGCGTTATGGTCTTGTTCGTATCCTGAGCGTAAGCGCAGAAGGCGAAAAACAGAATGACGGAAGTTGTAATTAATCGTTTCATTTTGCACCTTTTTTTATTTAGGCGCAAAATTATATTCTCCTTATAAGAAAGCCAATTTATTTGTCTGACATTTCCCTGACAATTGTCCGACAAAAAATCTATCTACTTGATTTTCAGACTATAGCTCTTGCCTCTGTCCGACTCGATCCTCAGAGAGCCATAGGCTTCAATGACAGGCTTTATTCGTCTTATCAGCGTGTAGAGCGTGTCGTTGGCATCAGGCTTTTTAGGCCATAGACGGTTGCAGATTTCTTGTTTCGACAGCGTATGCGATTCTGTCGTTATGAACATCTTGAGCAGCGAATGTTGCATAGGCGTAAGATGAATCTGCTCGCCAGAAAGCGTCATAAACTTGTCGCCATTGAACACGATGCCTCCGTATGACAGTCCTTGCGCCATCAGCTCGGGGCGTTTCCTCTTCGTGTGCCACAAACTTAACAACAGCCACATCGTTCCGATCATGAAAAGGGAACCGGAAGCCTTTTGGTCAGACATCTTTAAGGTTGTGGCAAAGCCGCAGTTGGCCTCTGCCACCAACGTTGTCTCCAAACGTCCATCCTTACGCACGGTACGCATGGCGATGCCTGCCGTGTCTCTCAACTCGGCAATGGTGAGGCAGTTGCGATAACAGCGTATGGTGTCTGTCGTGACCACATCGTCAGGCATCTTCGCAAGCACTTGCTCCAAAGCCCTGTTAACATCCTGGGTTATCATGCTTTTTGTTCGGCGATAACTGTTTATGCCTGTACCCAAAGCACAAAGCATGAGAAAGCTGAACACAATGTACGGAAGTGTCTTCATATTTTTTTATTGCTTTTGTAGCCTATCTTATGTCTTATGCAAAGTTACGCATTTCTCTCAAAATAAAATCATTAAAGCATAATAATGCTCAAAGAAAGGAGGAAAAAGCATTGGAAAATTGGAAAAACTGTTGTATATTTGCAAAAGATAAGCTGCACATCGGCATAATATTCAAGCAAGCTTGATATTCTGCTCTCGGTTTGCATTATCTTTGCAGAAGATAAGCTTCACCTCGGGAAAGACTGCAAGAGGAAACAAAAAACAGAAACCTATGGTAGAGACAAACAACAGACGATTGCCTGTGGGCATCCAATCTTTTGAAGAAATAAGAAAGGAAGGATTCCTTTATGTTGACAAGACAGACATTATTTGGCAGCTTGCCAATGAGGGAAAGAAGTATAATTACCTAAGCCGCCCACGCCGCTTTGGCAAGTCGGTGCTTGTAGATACACTCGAAGCCTACTTCACAGGAAAGAAGGAACTCTTCGAGAGGTTGAAGATCATGGAACTGGAGA
>ERZ1026854.882-NODE-882-length-20204-cov-7.196834_pt1 | contig 20204 bp, 17 predicted proteins | sample MGYA00380157_ERZ1026854 | MGnify/ENA primary metagenome ERZ1026854 (study PRJEB33269, sample SAMEA4719793) | human gut metagenome | biome: human-associated habitat; feature: organic feature; material: feces | place: Cameroon | collected 2013-10 ... | reverse complement strand
AGATGCAATCGCAGTGCCAAAAGGTCATGACAAAGTCCACCCATTTCTGGTGGCCGTCAGCGCGTTCCGGGCTGAAGAACAGTTCGTTCACACCAGGAAAGGCCTTGTCGGTCAATGAAATGAGATTGTTTTGCAGCGATACCACCGTTTTCATGTAGAGGTTGTACTGGCGGCTACACAGCTTCAGTTGTTGTCTTACCGTGTCCATGGGAGTATATTCCCGCAGATCCACCCAGTTGTCAAGGCCGTACGTGGCAATTTTCATGGCATCTGCCTTGTCGGTTTTGACCTTGCGAATGGAACCGCCACCACGCTGCTTGATGTACAGAGGATTCAGGACGCAGACATAGATGCCGTACTCATGCAGTGCCGCAGCAACCGGCTCATGGTAACGCCCGGTGGCCTCCATGACGCCGCGGGTATCTCCCCCCAGCGCGATGATGGCGTAGGCCATCTGCTCCAGACCGACCTCGGTATGGAGAAATTCCTGTGGCAGCAATGCCGCTTTACCCATTGGCCGCAGGGCAGCCACCATGCTTTTCCTTTGGAAACATCGATCCCTACTGCGTTCATTTTGCTCCTCCTTACGATTGGATATGGCGTTCCGCCCTTTCCCTATTGCCTGTTCAATCTCCTGAGTGACGCGAGCGCACATGGTGGCTCTACCTGCGTAAATCGAATGCTGCGAATGAAAGAGGCGGCTGACGGACTCCGTTACGGGCGTGTTGGCCCAGGGTTTTTACTGTCAGGCCATTTACTCTCCCTTTCTAACAGCTTCGGCTTTAAGATGGAAAAAGGCGCGGCTGGCTGCCGCGCCTTAAACCGTAATTATTATTGTAGGAGGGTTCTAATCATGTCACCACCTTCGGATGATGGGAGAAATAAACAAGAAACTGGAGATCGGAACTGACGGTGTGGCTCCTAGAAAAACCATTGGCTCAAATTCTCTGGCAAGTCTTGGCCAGGCAAGTGTGCGACCAGCGGCTGTAACAATGCAGTCAAGCTGGAAGTTCATATCTACAACACAAGTAGTCACGTTACAGGGGAATACATTGTACCAGCATGCGATTCTTGCGACGAGAGAACAAACGAATAGCAAAGAAAACAGAATAATTAAAAATTGAAAGATTGCTCTCTTCCGCTGCAAAAACCGCATCTTAATTGTTTTAAGATGCGGCTTTCAATGTATACCATAACTCTATATAAGCGTCAGCTTATCAGATGCACAGGGTTGTCGGCACATTTTTAATCCATTATGGCATTCCCACCTAATTTTTTATACAGCCAAGTAAATCCTGCGGCATAAGTATCATCATTTAGGGATTCACGTTTCTTTTGGATGTTTTGAGAGAGCATTTCGTACTGCCGGATAACGACAGCCTTATTAGCATCCTTGAAAACCCACATGGGGAGGTAGCGCCGTTTGGCTAATAACCCCCACTCATGGAAAAAATTTACGACTAAGGAAGCTTGTTCATCACGGATATCCATATCACATGGAGGAGTATTATAGACATGTTTACGAGCTCCTAAAAAGTCTGGGTCTCCGAACGCTTCCAAGTATTGTTTTGCAGCGATAAAGCGCTTGTCCCGATAGCTAAGACCCGCGACGACCATACCGATCGTACCAGTGGCTACGCCGATAATATCAAGTATTAATCCAATCATATTTTCTTCCCTCTGGCGGCTATTGTTTCTTATGTGTAAATACTTTTCGATTCGGATTTTACAAATTGCTGATAGTCCCGATTTAAATTGGTGTGCTGTATCACAGATGCTTTTTGTGATTAGTTTTAGGCTTTTCCTTAATTCGGTCAATAAACGTTTCTGTAATGGGATAACCTCCTGCAGCATGTCTAAAATTAGCAAGACCATCACCTTTTCCGGGAATTCGCAGATATTCAAATTGTTCTTCAATAGTTGAGTCATCTAAAAGCCCTAAATGCCACGAAACGAAAACGGTTTCAAGGGCATTTAAATAGGAAACGACATGCCACCGCAATTCACGCAGTATTCGCCCGTCAACGATCCACTGACCGTTTTCGTTGGATTTCGCCAGTTCACAGTTGTGGCAGGATTGATCTTTGCTATTCTGGGCAAATCCACAAAACCTACAAATATCGTTTTTGATATCATAAGTGACTTCAAAAGAATCTTTGTTATAAAGGCTTTGACACTGCGGTGAACTGAGCTGCTGCGCAACATCAACGGCCAAACTGGTGTTTTTCTCTAAGGAATTGCACCAGTTGTACATTACATCTACAGTGTTTTCTCTCCTGCGCTTCTCGTGTTCTTTTTTCATTTGTTTTCGTAGGAGAAGTGCTTGAATGGCCGTAAATATTAGTGTGCCAATAGTAACAAGAGCCTTTGTTAGTTCGTACCAATCTTTTAATTCCATGATCTTCCCTCCGAGCTACATAGTATTTGGGCAACTTGGATAAAGAAACGCTATTACAGTAGACACCTTTCGCCAGAATTTGCAACGTGAAGTGTTTAGCTGGCATAGGCCCTGCACCAGTCGTTGCACCATGTAGAATGGCTTTATAGATCTACAATTGTGTGCAAAATCTTATCACATATGAGATTATAATTCACCATCTGCTATTATATGTCAAAACCTGTTACATGCTGACAGGTTATAACAAAAAATCTGCACTTTTATATTGGGCGAAACCGGACTGCATCTCATAAAAACTTATGTGAGACAAAGAAGACGGCTCCCTAGTTCCATCAAACTAGAGAGCCGTTTGAAGCTTTAAAAGATTATGGATGCGAAGCGAAAATACGTTCCAGTTCGCGACTCATTTTGGGTGGAAGTGTCTCCAAAAGAAGTCGGTAGCGCTTTTTGCTGTATTTGATTTTGATCACATCATTGCCATCCTGCCGAATCTGATTGATATGTGTTTGCTCAAAAAAAGACAGCCTACGTCGTGATAATACAGCATAGACAATTTCTGGACCGCAATCTGGTGCACCGACAATACTGTGATGATAGATAGCTCTATAGATGAAGGGATATTCTTTGTACGAGAGGATTATGGCTTTTTTGAAGCAGGAACGCAGTTCAATATTTGTGGGAGACAAAACCAGAACATTGGCCCATTTGGTGTCCCAGAATAGCGATATACAGGTGCCAATGAAAGGTATCAGGAAAAGCGTGGGATAAGTCAGCGCCTTATCGAGATTGCTCTTCCACTTAGTGCTTGGGTCAGAAAGCATGATCATGCAAGCTATGACAGCTGCCCAGCACCCGCCCATCATTGTGAGAGTTAATGAAAATACATAAGGGTCTGCTAAAACACGAATTTTTTTCATCTCAAACACCTTGTGCTGGACCACTTCCGCTGCCAAGCGGAGTTCGAACCAGCAATAGCGGTACTCGTTGCAAGACTTCCAGCTATATTTCCGGTTACCTTTTTGTTATAGTTGCTTTTAGGGACTTTAACTCCTGGTTTATTGGACTTGCCATGCGAAGGCGACTTTAATGCCCCACCTTGAACAGCATTCTTTGAATTGTCCATTACACGCCGGACAAGATTTCCATTTGTTGTATTTCTAGCCTCGGGAATACTGATTGCAAAGGAAAGTAAATTTGATGCAGCGCCAAGACTCGCGTTGAAAAGCAAATCAATCCAGTCGAGATCTTCCCCGGATGTTTTTACATCATAAGTGTACTGCAAAGCCCCAGATACAGCACCTGTAAATCCTGCCCAAGCAATAGCACCTGCACCAGCTGTCGCTATCGCAAAATCTACGCCGATGCCTGCAATAGCGCCAGTTGCAACACCTACCAAAAGGTCTTGGGTGGTTGTCTGTTTTCCACTAATAGAGTTGTTAATTAGCACTGACAATCCACCAACAAAGGCACCTATTGCGGCATTGATAAACGCTCCTTCTGTATCACCGAACCTTACTGGATTGTTTTGGCAATATGCAACGGCATTGTCTCCCAAAATCCCTTGACCAGTGGACACATATCCATCCGCATTGATAAACCGTCCGGTTTCGGGGTTATAGTATCTGCTCTGGAGGTAGTACAGCCCCGTCTCCGTGTCATAGACATACCCGCGGTAGCGGAAGGGGTTGAGCTTGCCCAGAGTGCCGGCCATGGTGCCGGTGGTGGTCAGCGGATTGCCCCATGCGTCATAGGTGTACGCCACCACCTGTGTGCCGCTGCTGTTGACCAGCCCGGTCACGTCGCCCTGTGCGTTCTTCAGATAGAAGTATTCCGCGCCATCGTAGGTGACGGACATGGGGCCGATCTCATCGTAGGTGAAGTGCAGAGACGAATTGCCGGTGGGTGCAGAAATATTGACCTGCGTCAGCGTGTCACCGAGGTAGGAGTAGCTTGTTCGCGTAGTCTCGCCCGCGTAGACGGCCTCGCCGCCGGAATAGCTAATGTGGTAGATGCCCGGCTAGGGGCTGGTGCAGACACGCTGCACCAGCCCGCTTTTAGAGCGTACCGTATACCTATGTAGCAAGAAACATTGCCGTTACTTGCGGCATTTTTGAGTAGCCTTTTTGCCCTCGAAATAGCTGGTTGATGCAGCTACCAAGTGGTAAAGACATATAGCTCCTATAAGGACACTGCCCACCAAAACACTCCCCCGTCGCCACGGCGTATTTGACAAGAGATTCACAATTTGAATAGCAACCGGAAGTATGATCCAAACCACAAGACATTCCATGTGGTATCTGGCGGTATGCTTCATGCGCTTTGCAACCAAAGATTGTAGCACAGTTTCTGGCGTGTCCGGCTTCACTTTACCAATAAAAGCGAAAATGTTTACATATAGAAAATGCAGGTTGCTGGTATATTTTTTAAAGAACAATATTCAACTCTTTTAGCGCTTCCACACACTGCTTGTTAATGAAAGCTCCCGGAATGAGTTTCCTTTGTTTTTCGTTTAATTCTATTGGCGAAAGGAAATTCTTCATCTTCGAATGATATAGAACATCAATTAACTCAATAACTTTTGGATCCATATCATAATACTCTTTCCATTTTGCAATTGCCATTTTTTTAGGTAATAGTATGTTTTCAAAAAGAGTAAAATCTTCCTTAATACTATCAATAAACTTTTCTTCGTAGTGGAGAGTATTATAGTCTGCCCAAAATACACTTGTCACATAAGGTGCAATAATTCCATCCTTTTCTAACAGTAAGTACTGAAGAGTTTCTTCGTATGCCTTGCAAACCACATTTGAGGGGAAACTTTTCATACATTCTTGAATAAGCTCGCCCCCCAAAAAACTACTAGACATCTCGTTTCGAATAGCTCCTACGCAAAAATCATTTTCAAATGTTATTGTCCCGCGCATCCCTGATGAATTTTGTATTGAATAGTTTGCGCCATCCCATGATTGTTCGTAGGACAATTCAGGATATATATTAGTCATTATCGCATGGGAAATAGAAGCTATCAAACAGCCGCTATAGATATCAGTTTTTGTAACATACATAAGGCACCTCCTAATGATCCCATTTTATTCTATTTTCTTCGCGCGAAAGGACTTGTGCATTAGAAAAACTATTGGTTCCTCCAGCACTTTTGGGGATAATATGGTCTATTTGCCATTCGTTTGTAGGTGGCGTAACCCCTTTCATGCTTTTTTGTGGCGGAACTAAAATTTGTCCAGATAAATCCGATTTCACTACGCCATTGTTATTAAGTTTATTTTGTTGAATAATTTGAGCCTTTTGTGAAGCAGTAAAATCTTTTCCGGGCGCAACATTGCTAGGGTCTGTTAAATTAGAATATGGAGCAGGATTTGTTTTAGGAGATGTTCCTATGTTTGTTACTGGAGCATATCCTTTATAATCACAGTAACTTACGTACATACCGTAAGCCGACATACCACAAGTATAACAAAAAGCAAATGTACTTAGACCGGAAAGTATTGTATTATTCCAATCTACTTTTCCTGTATACTTGTGACTTGTATATGCAGTATAACTCGCAACAGCCACTCCTGCTACTATAGAGCCTATAAGAATCAATGTTGTTATTGCGATTTCTCCAGACGGATCAAACATATTCACAGGATTGTTTAGGCAGTACGCATACATATTCTTTTCTAATACGCCCTGCCCCGTAGAAACATATCCATCCGCGTTGATGAATCGCCCAGTTTCGGGGTTATAGTACCGACTGCCGAGGTAGTACAGCCCTGTCTCCGTGTCATAGACGTACCCGCGATAGCGGAAGGGGTTGAGCTTGCCCAGCGTGTCGGCCATGGTGCCGGTGGTGGACAAGGGATTACCCCATGCATCATAGGTGTACGCCACCACCTGTGTGCCGCTGTTGTTGACCAGTCCGGTCACGTCGCCCTGCGCGTTCTTCAGATAGAAGTACTCCGCGCCGTTGTAGGTGACGGACATGGGGCCCAGCTCGTCGTAGGTGAAGTGCAGGGAGGTGCTGCTGTTATCAGGGAAAGTAATGTCGATTTGCGACAGGTCATCGCCTGCGTAGTAGTAAGATGTCCCCGTGCTATCTCCAACGTAGTAGAGCTGCCCGCCGACAATACGGAAGTTATAGCTATCGCCATAGGATTTCCCAGTACGCCGCCCGTTGGAATCATAGCGATACTGGACGACTTCAAACAATTCTGCGTCCTCGTCAACCATACGAGACATATCCCACAGAATACGACCGCGACGCCAAGTGTAACTCCATTTACCATCGTTGCGAAGATTGCCGATCTCGTCCGCCGTCAGCCGTTTGCCATCATAGGCGGTCAACAAATCGCGCCACTCACTATCCCCGTAGCCATAGGAAATGGTGTCCAGTGCCGTGCCCAGCGCGCCCGTGGTGTAGGCATACTCCGACTTGCTGAGGATATTGCCGCCGTTGTCGTAGGTGTAGACCCACGTCTTGCCCGCCGCCTGATTGTTCTCGCGGGTCAGTTGGTCGAGGCTGTCGTAGACGTAGCTGGTGGTGTTGGTGCCGTCGGATATCGCTGTAATATTGCCCCGTGCATCGTAGGTGTAGGTATAGGTCGTGCCGCCGGTCGCCCACTTGTAAACCTGCGTGCTGGTGGTGGCCAAAGTGGGATCCTTGTACGTGATGCCGGTGCTGACAACAGTGCTGCTGCCATTCTTGGCGGCAATGCCGGTCATGCGGCTGTAGACATCGTAGGTATAGTTGGCGCTCTTGCCGCCTGTTGTCGCCTGCTTCAGCCGGTTGTCGTTGTCGTAGGAGTAGTTGGTGGTGTAGCTGGTGCCGTTCAGCGTCTGGGTCTGCGAGGACAGGTTGTTCTTGTCGTCATAGCCCCACTTTACGGTATTGCTGTGATCGACACTCCTTTCCTCATAACCCATTAACCGGTCTTGGAAATCGTAGAGATATTTTGTCTTGCGCCCGCAAACGTTATCGTCCACAATGCCCAGATTGCCGTTGTTGTCGTAGGTGTACTTGACAGCCTCGGCGTTGTCCTCGTAGCCAATGGCGGACGTGCGCCCATAGCGGTCGTAGCTGTAGGTGATGTAGTCACCATTGCCGTAGTCGGAGCGTGTCAGCCAATGACTGGAGTCGTCGGAGTAGGTGTGGCTGATCAGCGCGCGGCTGCCGATCTTGACGCTGTTCACAAGGTCAAATGCGCCGTAGGTGAACGTATAGTCCGTGCCGGAAGCGCTGGAGATGGCGGACAGCAGGTCGCTGTTGTAGGTGTAGTTCACCGCGGAGCTGCCCTTGGCCACGCTGGTGGTGCGGTAACGGCTGTCGTGGCTGTAATTGGTACGGGTAGCGGTCGTTTCACCGGGTGCCTGCGTCCAATTCAGAATGCCGGTCTGCGTGTCGTAGCCATAAGCGGTGACCTGCCCCAGCGCATCCGTAACGGTAGCCAGCTGATCGCCATTAGAAGTGTATGTCGCAGAGGACGTGACCTTCTTCGTACCGCTGCCAACGGTGACCTTGGTGTTGTTGCCGTAGCTGTCATAGGTGAAGTTGGATACCACACCCTCGGGGCTGGTGGCGGACAGTACGTTGTGATAGTTGTCGTAGGTGTAGGTCTGGCTGGCGCCGGACGGCAGCGTCATTTTCGTGAGATTGTTGCTGCTGTATTCGTAGGTGGTGGTCTTTTTCTGCAAGTCGGTGACGCTGGTTACATTGCCGTTGCTGTCATAGACGTAGCTGTGGCCGAACTCCTCCTTGAACAGCTGGATCCCATCAAAGTATACCTCATTTACGTTGTAGCTGTAAAGTAGGGAAATAGTGATGGATTTATAAGCTTTTTTCGCAACGATACGATCTGCCACATATTGCCAATTTACAAATCCAATGGCGTTGGGGTTAAATGCGATAAGAGTAGCATCGCTTGTGCCATTCGTGTAGTTGAATTTTGCGCTGATGGCAAAGCGGCGGTTGCTGTCGTTGGCAATGGGGGCAGAGTCACCTAATGCCCAGCCTGCGACAGAAAACACATCTCCTTCGCTGCCGGAAACAGCGATGGTCTGAGAAACCTGCTTGTCCTTTTCGGCGGCACCAACAAGTTTAAGGCAAGAATCGTTGAGCGCAGGAGCGCGGTAATAGTTCGAGCTGGAGCCGTCAGCGGAAGTGCATGCGCTGTTCTTGTTCCATCCCAAGGAGGAATTGTAGCTGAAATCCCCGTTATCGACCAGATTATATCGGCTGGCGTTGGCGGAGGCCTCCAACTGCACGCAGTCAAAGTAAGCCGTGCCGGAGGTGCCATTCCGCATTCCCGCTGTAAGGTCGGAGATGTCGCTTCCGGTAGTGTTCGTGTATGTGACCTCCACGCGAGTCCAATCTGTGTTGGTCGTAATAGGTGCACTGCTGGCGATAACATTTCCAGAGGACATCAGGACAAGCTGAGCGCCCAGTCCGCCTCCGCTCATACCGGTAGTCTTCACATAAGCGGAGAGCGTGTAGCTGCTGTTGGCGGGACAATAGGCCGCCTGCGTAGAATCCACGCGGATAGTGCCGCTGCTGGAGGTGCGGGAAATGGCCAGTGACTTGGAACCGATGTACCCCGTAGACGTATAAGACCACGAGCCGGTGGAGGCATTTCCACTGCCTGCTGTCCAGAAGCCTGTCTGTTCAAAACTGCTGTTGCGAACCCAGTTGGCAACAGTATTCTGCAATTTGGAAGAAAGTGCCAGCTGGCTGGCCTTTGTCACATCATTGTTGCTCTTATACTTGTAAAACTGAGCCTTGCCTTGACCATCTTGGATGGAGACCGTGCTGCCGTAGTTGTTGAACTGCTTGACCTCTTGATTGTTATTGCTGTCGGTAAAGATGGTCTGCTTATGCGCATAATAGATACACAGCACGTCACCGTCAGTGTTCCCATCGTGCTCACTGATTTGGATAACACGATTGGGTTTAGTGCTGCTTGTGGTGTTGTAAAGGTAGGCAAGTCGATACCCGCCTGCATCTTCCGCCTGCGACAGAAGATGATTGCTGGTGTAGGAGAAGCTGGCGGAGGAAAGCAGGGTGGACGAGATGCCGGTCAATTCGTTTCCACTATAGGTATAGCTTTCTGTTGCGAGGGAAGAAGTGCCTGTTCCAAGGAAGGAAATGCTGCTGAGCATTGCCCCGCTGTAATTGAACTGATACTTCCGCCCAGCGCCATCCGTGATGCTGGCGATCTGCTTGCCAGAGGAATACGTAATAGTAATGCTGCTGACAGCGGCCTGATTATTGTTGATTTTTGTCAGACGGCCGTTGGTGTCAAAGTAGCTCTTATTTCCGTTCTTGTCAGTAATGCAGTACTTGGTCGTGCCGCTGCCGGTGGTGGTCAGGGTTAGAGTCGGATTTGTTTCATCCTCATATGTGCCGGAGGACTTGTATTTGAAGTAGTGCCGGGTGGCATCTTCGTCCTCCCAAACATAGTAAGAACTGTCCGTGGACCACTGATATACAAGCTGGTTGTAATTGCTTCGCCAGCCATAGCCCATGCCAAAATCATTGTTGGCCTTGTCGTTGGCATTGTAAACGTGGTTAATGGCGACGGGCATGCGATTGCCGGAGAAGCCAAGACCGTTGTATACCCAAACGAGATTTCCGGTATAGTCGTTGATGTATCCGGTACCGGCGGCGCCTGCGCTGTGAGATGTATAATCCCAGATGCTCTCCAAACCGCAGTTGTTGATATAGGCGATGCTCAAGTAGGGGAGGGTGCCTGCAGAATAGTCGGAGGAGCAGAATTCACGGTACAGTCCGCGGGCAGCCGCTTCCTGAGAATCCTCCATTTTGAACATCATACCGGTATTTTCGCCGGCGTACCAGCCCTGGGCAATATCCGTTACATCCCAGTAGTACCAGCCCTGCGCACCGGCGATCTGGTAGTCCTCAACAATGGGATTATAATCAGGTTTATTGCTCCAATTTATGGTGTTGGATTCCCATGTGTCATAGACGCTGTGAACATCGATTTCAGAGGTGGAACTGCTGGTCTGGATCTTATAAAGCGCCATCTTCGCATCGACAATGACATCTGCCGATGTCAACGCGGGTAGATTCTTGTACTTCACAAAAGAACGGCCAATGCCATAAGAGCCCTGACCAATGCACAGCATCGACCATGTGTGGCTGAGCTGCGTAATAGAGAATACCGTCTGATCTGCGATATTGGTGAAGCTAAGCTCGGCATGTACCACAGGATCCAGAACAACAGGGTAGGCGCGGTTTTCGTCCGCCATCCACTCCTGCGGAAGCAGATAGGTCAGCAGATATCCTTCGTCTGTTTCCTTCAAGATAAGTTCGATGTCATCACAATATGCCTTGTCCTGATCGAACAGATACGGTGCCGGCATGAAAAAGACGGGCTCATCTCCCTCGGTATGGCCAATGGCATACGCATAAATGCTGTTGTCTTCCTGCAATTCCAGCACGAGGTTTTTGGCTTCCAGCAAATATTGATAGCCTGTCTGCCCGGTAGGAGCAGCAGCAATAATAACGGATTCTTTCAGGGAATTGGAGTTCAGATCATAGCGCACATTGACGCCGTTGAACACAGCGGTGTATTCCGCAGTGCTGCTGAGCTTTTCGGAGAAAGTTTCCTGCAGAGTTTTGTCGTTCTGAGAAAAGATGATCTCCGAATCCTTTAGCGTGAGCTGAGAGGGCTGCACCTGCGTGCGTCCAAAAACGGTATCACCCATTTTTGTGGTAGTGGCGGTCTCCCACTGGCTCTCTGCAATAACGTCGATTGTGTCATTTTTGGTAACGGGTGCCGCGGATTCATCAGCATCATCCGCAGTTCCAGAAACCGGCGACTCATTGGCCGTGTCCTCCCCGGAAGAAGGAGCCTCGGGCTGTGCGTTATTTTCGCTTTCGGGAGAAGAGGCGCCTGCTGTAGTATCCGGAGGAGTGACCGCAATATGGGACTCGGTGGGATTTGCGGTGTTCTCGTCTGCAGAGGATGCCTCTTCAGAGGCGCCGCTATTCGCATCGCTCTGCGGTTCAGACGTATCGGCCAATGTATCAGCAGGCTCCGGTTCTGCAGATACTTCTGGCTCTGATGTATTATTCCCACTTTCGGAGGCGGCAATATCTTCGTTCATCCGCGCCAGCTTCGCGGTCAGGACATCGTCCTGCAGCAGCTGACCGGCAAAGCGGAAACTCAGTGCACTGTCACCACGTGCGACCGTGACCGGATCGGCTCCGGAAAGGCTGGAGGGCAGAGTAACATCCCAAAGTCCTGCCGTATTCCGATAAACCCGTTTTCCGTCCATTGATGTGGCATGGAGCGTATTGTCGATCTCCTGCCACTCGCCATTTTCGTCCGCATAATGGACAGCGGTGGGATAAACGGTCAGAAGATGCTGCCCGTTAGACAACATGTATTCCTTTTGGTACTCATCGCGGCTGGATACGATTTCGGAAACAATGTCGGGCGAATCCACAGGATCATAATCCCGGGCGTACTCGCTTGCTGCCTCAAGCGCATTTTTCTTGACCTCGACCGCTAAAGCTTCCGTGGGGACAAGGTAAAGGCAGAACACAAGCGCCATAAGGAATGACAAGACTTTTGTCATGCGTGGTGCTTTCATATGATTTTCCTCTCTTTTTCTCGAATTAGCGAATCAAGGCTTACGGCATACACTCGGTACAGGGTGAGCCTCCTTTCATAGATTGCCGCTGCCGGATAACGCCTTCATTGAGTTGTATTTGGCAGAAAAATAAAAGCTGACAAAAATAAGGAAAATCTTTGTCGTCTGTGCTATAATCTAATCCTGACAGGACTTATAACAGACCCTGCTGGCACATCCACCGACCCTATTTGGGCAATATAATAAGTACCAATAGGAATTTCAAAGGATGGTATATGTGCATGGCCGTGTCAAAAAAGGATCTACAATGTACTATCGGCAAAAATATCAGGGACGCCCGTAAAACTTGCGGATATACAAAGGAAGTTTTGGCAGAAAAGGCCGAAATTTCAGTTGAGCATATTACGCAGGTTGAGCGCGGCGACAAGATGATGAGTGTTCCCAGCCTTGTACGTATGGCTGAGGCGCTGCATGTCAGTGTGGACACATTGGTTTACGATAGCGACGTAAATAGTGCAAAGAAGAATATTGCGCAAATGCTCGCATCTGTAGATGAGGAAGATTCGCAGCGTCTGTTCGCTCTTCTCCAATATGTCAACGATCATTTTCTGAAGTAAGCGGCGCGATGAGTACGCTTTAAGTAACGCGGAGCACAGGCGATACCGAGAGATATATAAAGAGAAGGAACGGGGGCGGGCACTATGGCATCGGAGCAAAGCGCACAACGCGAGTTGTTCGGTGAGATATATGTCAATAACTGGTCTAAACTGCTGCGCTATGCCAAGGCGAACAAGAGTTGCGCCGGAGTTGCCGAGGAACTTGTCCAGGATACATTCCATGATGCTTGGAGCAAGTTTAATGAATTGGTCAACCACGAAAACATCGGCGGTTGGCTGATGCAGACGCTGAAGAACAAGATGCGGAACTACATACGGTCACGGCAGCGAGATGTCAAACTATTTGCTGAATATCTCGACAGGCCGGAAGACATTGCTGCTCCCGATAATTTTGTCAATAAGATCATAACGGTCAATACTCTTTCGACTATACAAAAGTTCATTTGCGATAATTTCAAGGATGACGATATTGTCCTGTTCCAAAGGGTAATAGTTGAGGGGAAGAGTCATAAGGACGCAGCTGAAGAATTGAGAATAACGGTGTGGACGAGTCAAAAGCGGATAGAACGAATGCGGAAAAAGATAAAGGAAGAATTTCCGGACTTTTGAACTTGTTTTTGTCAGTGGCTGCCCGATAGCCACATATACTAAGCGAAGGAGGTTCAGAATATGGCTGTAACGAATAGTGCTGATATGTACTCCTATCTGGACCAATTGAGTACGCAGGAATTGGAGGCTCTTCTGCAAAAAGACGCAGAAGACCCAGACGGCGGAGATCTGGATATGGTTATGTACATTATGGAGGTGATAGAAAAACGTGAGGGCGGAGTTGATAAAACGGCTGCCGCTGATGCACTGAAAGATTTTTTCTCTGCCTACGCGACTCCGGAGGGCGAGGGACTTCAGTTGTATCCCAGTGGCGAGGCAGAAAGCATACATGTACCATTAGAGCCTGAAAAAGCATCGCGTAGAAAGAAATCTCACAAAACCATTCTCCGCAAGGCGCTGCTCATTGCCGCTGCCCTGGCGTGTGCACTTGTGTTGGCCGCCTGCTCTGTTGGCGGATTTGCAAGATTCTTCCAAATGGTTGGCAAGTGGACATCTGAGGTGTTTACCTTCGAGAATGCGTATAAGGGAGAGATCCCCCAAGAAATTGGGACAAATGCACCGCAGCCGCAGGAGGATGTACAATATAGCAGGATCGAAGATGCTTTGGCGGCCTATGGAATAACAGAAAAAGTAGTGCCCACGAAGTTGCCGGAAGGGCTTGAAATTGAAACGGTGGAAGTCATCCCATTTGAGAGCAATAATTCTGTTAATTTCTGTGCTTTATACCAGAGCGACACGAACTACCTGATGCTGCAAGTTCGTCAGCTTGCAGACCAGCATGACGAAAAGTTTGAAAAGAGTGAGGGCGAGGTAACTAAGTACACAAGAGATGGAATCGTCTACTATTTTTACATGAACATGGATTCAAACTGTGTCACATGGTTCAATGGCAATTTGGAGTGCTCGATAGGAACAGATTTGCCGGAAGGCGAATTGACATTTATTGTGGACTCAATTTACGAAAGGTGATGTATTTTATATGATGACAAAAACTACACCGAAGAGAGTTAGTACAATTATCTTAGCGTTGATTCTTACCGCACTGCTGAGCACAGCGGCCTTCGCCGCAGAATCGCGCGCAAGTGCGCTGATTTTTTCCCATTCTTGTTCCGCAAGTGCCGGAACCGATGGTGAAATGGATGTTACATTCTCTATTACCGGAAAGAAAATCATGTCCACCATCGGCGCTAAAAGCATATATTTCTATGTCAAGAATGGAAATGCATGGAAATTTGATAAACTGTATACGCAGTACTATATCGGTATGAGTGCGGAAAACAAATTAACTCATGGGAATACGATTACATATCAGGGAAAAGCGGGAACGGAATATAAAATTGTTGTGACACTGTTTGTTGAGGACTCTGAGGGGGCAACCGACTCTCGCACATATACCAAATATGTAAACACTTAAAATGTTACCCTGAACCGCTTTAGGCAACGTGATAGAAAAGCTGGCCTAGTCGAGCGTAATATGCTCAATCAGGTCAGCTTTTTGTTGCGGGGACATATGTAGAGTGTGAGCAGATTCGCCAGCGCTGCTTTATACTTGCTTGACTCACAAATCCCATGCTACAACAAGAACGCGGAGTAGGAGGCGGGGATACCTATGATGATTTACCTGCAAACGATAGAAACGGGTGAAGATAAGACAAAATTCGAGCAGATCTACGCAGAATACCGAGGGCTTATGTTTCACGTGGCTTACGAAATATTACATAACGAACAGAACGCCGAAGACGCTACGCATCAAGCCTTTGTGAGAATTGCGGAAAATATCAGGAAAATTGATGTGCCCGTGTGTCCAAAAACCCGCAGCTATGTCGTTACTATAGTTGAACACGAAGCCATTGACCAATATCGCCGCGCAAAGAGACGGCAAACCGTGCCGCTCACGGATGAAATTCACGGGATTGAGGTTGCTTACGATGGGGGAAATGTCTTAGCAGCGTGTATTTTGAAATTGCCGGCGCGGTATCGGGAGATGATCCTTCTACGGTATCATCACGGCTACAGCGTCAGAGAGATTGCGGAGATCCTTGGACTATCGCTCCCGGCCGCCATCAAGCTGGATCAGCGGGCCAAGAAGAAGTTGGAAGATTTTTGCCGGAAGGAGGGGATATTTTGATTAACGACGAGGTATTGAGAAAGGCCGCGACGGAGGCAAATCAGGTGATCACGGAGTCGCTTCCGTCCTCGGCAGCGTGTGCGCATAGCTTTTCCCCGACCTTCCACAAAAAAATGCAGCGAACGATACGGAGAGGCAATCACCCCCTGATTGCCCACCTGCCTAAGCAAATCGCGTGCTTTATTATCTCAGCAGTTATTATTGGCGGCACATGGCTGACTGTGGATGCAGAAGCGCGGACGGCATTCCTCGTATGGGTCAGAGAAACATATGAAGGGTTTGTTGCGTATCGATTTGTAGGGAACACCGTAGCTGAAAATAGTAATGCCCATTATGAGTTGACATGGTTGCCTGAGGGTTATGCCGAGATCGATCGCTTGCCTACAGACGATGGTTGCACAATCATCTACAGCAACGGTGTTAGCCTGATACAGTTCGTCTATGCAAGCGGCACCGATGCTTCTAGCCTTTTTGTGGGTGATTTCAGCGGAGAAGTCCAAACGATTCGGGTAGGGACTCTTTATGTTGATTTCTATCAGCCTCAGGATGGCGGCATTAGCAGTACCGCTGTATGGACGTCAGAGCAGCAGGACACACTGTTCTCTGTTACCGCTTCTCTGCCAAAGCCTCTAATGATAGCGCTATGTAAAGGTGTGCAAAAAATTTCCTGAAATTTTTAGAATGGCCTGTCCAAAATGACCTCCTTCATTCGTTTAGGTGTTAAACGAATGAAGGAGGTCATTGTTTTGAAAAAGAATATCATTATGCTGCTCACCCTCTTTGCATTTATGGTATCTGTCGTTTCAGTACACGCTGCACCCAGAACGATTTCCATCAAGCCGTCGATTTCATTTGATGGGACAACTGCAAAATGTAGCGTATCAGTGGTTGCGGATAAAATGTCAGACTCAGTTAGTGCGACCTTGGTTCTTTGGGACGGATCAAAGGTTATTGATAGTTGGACGGCCGCTGGAACCGGATATCTGTTGTTCAGTGATACAGCACAGGTGGTGGAAGGAAGACGCTATACATTGACTGTGGATGTTGTGATTGGAGGTATCACCAAACCGCAAGTTTCGGTTGAAGGTACATGTGGCCGATAGCAGGTTTTGTTAAGGTGGATACAGAGAAATGCGCGCGGTTTCTCTGCATAACCGGTGTAGAAGAGGGGTGGGACAGGTTTAAATGAAATGAGATCGACAGGAACAAACCAAGACGACAAGACGAGGAGAGATTTACTATGAAAAAATTGATTACCCTTATCATCGCACTCGCCATGGCTTTTGTAATGGCTCTGCCGGCCTTTGCTGCAGACAATAAGACCATTTATCTTCCCGAGAAAATGAGCTGGATGACTGCCGGAACTGAAGCACGTAACTATTGTGATTTTCCGACCGTTCGTTGCCATTCTGTTTACCCCGAAAGCGGTTTGGATCTGTTCAGCACGATTCGGTGTCGCCTCAAGAGAGACTCTGTTGTGATCAGCGACATAGTCCACTTGAGCGAACGCAGCCCCGACTATACTACGATTACACTCAAGGAAGGCTATGAGCATGTAAACTCCGTAACATTCCAATTTAGCGGCAATAGTAACGCTGCAGCCTACGCCGTCGTAAGTTACCACACTTATTGAACGTAGGTGTTATCACGGAGATATTGTAATAGTATCTCTCGGAGCGGTGACAACGTTGCAGTTGTCACCGCTTTTGTGAAAGGAGTTTACATGATACAAGCCATAAAATCACAAGTCGCTTTTGCCATGAAGCAAAAGGCGGCAATTCTGACGTTTTACCTTCTTTTGACACTCGTGCTGTTAAACTTTACTACGAATGTATTTGCATTTCAAGGGTCCGACGTTATTGAGATGTATCATCCTGCCAAAATGCTTGTGCTGAGCTATAACCGGATATATTACAATGCCGATATGACGCTTTTGCTTGTGCAATTATATCCAGTCATCGTGGTTTGCCCAGCTGGCTTTACGCTCATTTCCGAAAAAAACAGGAAGACCGATACGCTGCTGATCGCCCGTATGGGAAGCAAGAAATACTATGTGAGCAAGGTAGCAGCCAGCTTTATAGTAACCTCGCTCGTGTTCGTGATCCCACCGTTGATCGAATTGGTACTGAATTGCATATCATTCCCCACAGCTGCTACAGGAGATTTTATCAATTTGAATCAGTACAATCCGCGTTATGTTGAAATGGTCAGCCATTATACTTTCGCTGAATTGTTCAAAATCGATTCATATCTGTATTCTGTAATCAGCACCTTGTTTTTTGGCGTGTTCTCCGGAATTCTTGGAATGTTTACGGTTGCGTTATCCATGATTCTAAAGGTGCGGTATAAGATCTTCTTGTTCTTGCCGGTGTTTGTGTTGCTCAATATATCGCTATATTTTTCGGAAATTATTAAGGGCGTTCCGTTCTCGGTCAGATGGTTTGACTATGTGTATATTTTCAACGATGCCGAGAAAAGCGGGGCGTTTTTTATCGTTGCAGTTGTTATGCTGATGGCTGTGTCGTTTTTCTGCGTTTTTTATAAAGGGAGACGTGACCATTTATGAGCAGCAAAAAATCTGTACCACTCGTCTCAATGGCGGTGCTCTGCGGCGCGCTGTTGTCATTGGCTTTCGTTAATCCGCATAATGGGCAAATAACTCTGGCGGAGCTGGTTTTGCAGCTCAGTGGTTCCCGGGGAGACCTTCCACTTGGAACCTCCCTTCCGGAGCTATTGTCATTCAGCATAAAAATGGCACCCTATTTTTTGTTTGAACTATACATTGGAGTATATCTATATCGGCATTTTTGTACAGCGAGCGTCTATGTGTTCTCAAGAACTATTCACCGCACACGTTGGTATATCAAGGAATGTCTGAAAATTTGCGGTGCAGGCATCCTTTATCAAGTTGCTCTGCTGGGAACGGTTATTATCGTTACGCACTGTCGCTATGATGTGGTGTGGCAGGGGCTTCTGGTACTGATAACCCATTTTGTCCTTTATGGCTTATGGCTGTTCGCCATGGTGATGCTGGTCAATATTCTATCTATACTTTTGGGTAGTGAAAACTCTTTTGCTATTGTGCTGGGGGGACAGGTTGTGTTTATTACGCTTCTGGCATTACCAAAAAGTAATTATTTAATACAGTTTGTGGTGCTGAAGATCAATCCGATGGCGCGTTTAGTTTTAGGTTGGCAATCGTCAGGCATAGATGGACTAGATGTGCTAGGAGGGGTGTTGCGGCTTCAAAACTCGCTTTCCTATATAGTATTTATTGTGTCTTTGATATTGATAGGAGGGGGGATCCTGGTTAAAAGGCACGACTTTATTACCGTAGATGCCGAATTTGGAGGAACATAATATGCAATTGACAGCTACCGATGTCACAAAAGTGATTAAAGGGAAAACAGTGCTTTCGCATATCAATCTATCATTGAATAGCGGATATGTCTATGGATTTGTTGGGCCGAATGCCTCCGGAAAGACAATGTTGTTCCGAGCGCTCTCTGGGCTGATGTCTGTGACAGCAGGTGTAGTAAGCCTTGACGGAAAAATTCTCAAAAAGGACTTCCCTGTTCTCCCTAACCTGGGGATTTTACTTGAAAATGTTTTGCTTTATCCAGAGTTGACAGGATATGAGAATCTTGAATATCTTGCGAGATTTAATCGCAAGGTGGATAAAACCGGGATTATAGATGCCTTGCGACGAGTGGGCCTTGAACCGACGGACAAGCGGAAGTATGGGAAATACTCGTTAGGTATGAAGCAACGGTTGGCCATTGCTCAGGCGGTTATGGAGAGGCCGGACATTCTCATGCTGGATGAACCGACAAACGCATTAGATCAAGATTCTGTAAAATTGATTCGAGGACTGATCAAAAGCGAAAAAGATCGAGGGGCTATAGTCCTGCTCGCAAGTCACAACAAAGAGGACATCCAACTACTCTGCGATCATACTTTTACCATGGATAGCGGAGCCATTGTGGGGAGGTGACTAAACTTGAAATTGCGTTATCACTTGGTTTTCGTTGCCCTTCTGCTGACTGCATTTGGAATACTGGGAAGAGCGCACTACGGCAGTTACACAAACTTTACCGCAGAGTCGGATTATCAATATACCTGCTACGTAGCCGAATTAATGTCGGAGATGGCGACCGCTGATTGTCAAGAGATGCGAAAAACTCTCCTTCAAGCCCCTGTCATCCTCCAAGTGACGCCTGTCGATGAGCCAATCTGTTTTTTTAAAGGCAGACAGCAGCGTGTCCGGGTAGAACAGATATTCAAAGGCGAAAAAGTGACGCAGGGAGAGGAGATTCTTATCACAGCGGATAGATGGAAAGTCTATGCCGACGATAGGAGTATGGATATGGGCTATGTCAATTTCATGAAAGTCGGCAACAAATATCTTGTTTTCCTATCGGGAATCGTAGGTAACGCAGAGGACGGCACAAACGTGTTCCGGTTGCAAAGCGGGCAATTCATCGTACCCGTATTTTCTTATAGCGAGTGTGAGAACAAAGTATATCCGATCTCAGGAGATTCCACTTATGTTCCATATGCTGAGGTTTCTAACAATGAGTTTTTTGCTGTTGATAATGAAGGGCTAAATGCTTTTTTGGCACTAAAAGCGGAAATAATAAACAAATACAACGGCGGAAACTAAACAAGTGACCACTGTTTTTTGAGGATTCTGAGGGGCAACCGACTTCTGCTCATATACCAAATGTGTAAAAACACAAGGTGATAGTTTCCACCTGTACGCTCTGCTTTCACCGCGGTACAATAAACCTGTACTTTAGGTGAAAGCATAAAGGACGGAGCAGAGCAGGCACGGGCGAGA
>ERZ1026854.880-NODE-880-length-20251-cov-4.732917_pt1 | contig 20251 bp, 21 predicted proteins | sample MGYA00380157_ERZ1026854 | MGnify/ENA primary metagenome ERZ1026854 (study PRJEB33269, sample SAMEA4719793) | human gut metagenome | biome: human-associated habitat; feature: organic feature; material: feces | place: Cameroon | collected 2013-10 ... | reverse complement strand
GCTGATTCCGTCATTGTCGCAACCGGAGGATTATCTTATCCTACAACCGGTTCTACCGGAGACGGATATCGATTTGCCGCCGAAACAGGACATAAAGTCACTGAATTTATCCCGTCTCTTGTTCCGTTAACAACCAGAGAAGACTACATTCCACTTATGAAAGGGCTTTCTCTGCGAAACGTAGAACTGACGATCAAAAGAGGCAAAAAAACGGTTTATCAGGATTTTGGCGAGATGATGTTTACACATTTTGGCATTACCGGTCCTCTGGTTCTGTCCGCCAGTGCCAGAATCGGTAAATTTCTCCAGAAGGGAGAAGAATTAAATGCTTTTCTTGATCTTAAACCGGCTTTATCTCATGAACAATTGGATGACCGCATTCTTCGCGAGTTTTCCTCTGCCCAGAATAAACAGTTCAAGAACGTGATCGGAGTACTTTTTCCTTCTTCACTGACACCTGTGATCATTGATCTCGGTCCAATTTCAGGAGAAAAAGTCATACATGATATTTCCAGAGAAGAACGTCTTGCATTCGGTGCTCTGATAAAAGCTTTTCCATTTACGATTACCGGACTTGGCAGTTTTTCTGAGGCAGTGATCACCCGTGGTGGTGTATCCGTAAAAGAAATCCAGCCCGGCAGTATGGAATCCAGACTTGTCCGGAATCTGTATTTCATTGGTGAAGTACTTGACCTTGATGCCGTTACAGGCGGTTATAATCTTCAGATTGCGTGGTCTACCGCATATCTGGCTGCGACAGATGTATGCAGAAATAAACAGGAGGATATCTCATGATCTACAATATTGCGATCGATGGACCGGCTGGTGCCGGCAAAAGTACAATTGCCAGACGCGTGGCAAAAGAATTATCATTTATTTATGTTGACACAGGAGCAATGTATCGTGCAATGGCTCTTTATCTTATTCGTAAAAACGTTGACCGAAACAACACAGAAGAAATTGGTGAAATCTGTCAGAACGCGGAAATCTCCATTGAATATAAAGCCGGAGAGCAGATTGTGCTTTTAAACGGTGAAAATGTAAATGCCTTTCTCCGTACTGAAGAAGTAGGAAATATGGCTTCTGTAAGTTCCGCTGTTCCACGCGTCCGTGAAAAGCTTCTTAGCCTGCAGCGCAAACTTGCCAGTGATATGAGTGTTGTTATGGATGGACGTGATATCGGAACTACCATTCTTCCTGATGCAGACGTCAAGATTTATCTTACTGCCAGTTCCCTTACCCGTGCCAGAAGACGCTGCCTGGAGCTTCAGGAAAAAGGCACTGTCTGTAACCTGGAAGAGATTCAGAAAGATATTGAAGAACGTGACCGTCGCGACATGAACCGTGAAATCTCACCTCTTCGTCAGGCTGAAGATGCAGTTCTTGTTGATTCTTCTGATATGACTATTCAGGAGGTTGTAGACCGTATCCTCGAAATTTTCAGAAATACAGCGAATGAGGTAGATTCTCATGAAAGTTAAAGTTGCAGAAACCGCGGGCTTCTGTTTTGGTGTAAAGAGAGCCGTTGACAAGGTTTACCAGCTGATTGAAGAGGGCATACAGCCCATCTATACACTCGGTCCGATCATCCACAATGAAGAAGTCGTTTCCGACCTGGCTGAGAGAGGAGTAGAAGTCATAGAAGAAAAAGACCTGGCTTCTCTGTCTGATGGTACGGTAGTGATACGTTCTCATGGTGTTGGCAAACAGATTTATCAGGAGCTCCGCGAGAATCATCTGGATTATGTAGATGTCACCTGTCCTTTTGTATTAAAAATACACCGTATTGTCGAGAAGGAAAGTCTTGCCGGGAAACATATCATTATTTTTGGTGATCCGGATCATCCTGAAGTACGGGGAATCTGCGGCTGGTGTGAGGGCTCTTACACAGTTCTGAAGAACAGAGAAGAAACCGAAAATTTCACTCCTCCGGCAGAAAAAGATGTCTGCGTCGTATCACAGACGACATTTAATTACAACAAATTTAAAGAATTAGTTGAAATTCTCTGCAAAAAGAGGTATTATAATAGTGTTTTAAATATGAGCAATATTTTAAACACTATTTGTAATGCTACTGAAGAACGGCAGAAAGAAGCGCAAAACATAGCCGGAGAGGTAGACACTATGCTGGTCATTGGTGGCAAACATAGTTCCAATACTCAAAAGCTGTTTGAAATATGCAAAGAGGAATGTGGAAATACTTACTATATACAAACACCTGTAGACTTGGATTCTGAAATGTTCCATCACAGTAGTTATGTAGGTATCACAGCAGGGGCATCCACCCCAAAGAAAATTATTGAGGAGGTTCAAGAACATGTCAGAATTGAGTTTTGAACAGATGCTGGAGGATTCCGTAAAAACAATCAGAAATGGAGAGATCGTACAGGGTACAGTCATTGATGTAAAAGATGATGAAATCATCCTGAATATCGGTTATAAAGCAGACGGTATTATCACTAAGAGTGAATATTCCAATGATGCTTCACTTGTACTCACAGATGCGGTTCATGTTGGTGACAGCATGGAAGCAAAAGTACTGAAGGTCAATGATGGAGAAGGACAGGTTATCCTGACTTACAAGAGACTCGCTGCAGAAAAAGGCAACAAACGTCTGGAAGCTGCTTTCGAATCTCAGGAAGTACTGAAAGCTCCTGTAACACAGGTACTGGATGGTGGTCTTTGTGTAAACGTAGACGAAGCAAGAGTATTTATTCCTGCAAGCCTTGTTTCCGACACATATGAAAAAGATCTTTCCAAATATGCAGATAAAGAAATCGAATTCGTTATCACAGAATTCAACCCAAGAAGACGCCGTATCATCGGTAACCGTAAACAGCTTCTTCTTGCAGAAAAAGCAGAAAAACAGAAAGAACTTATGGAGAAAATCCATGTTGGCGATACTGTAACAGGTGTTGTTAAAAATGTTACAGATTTCGGTGCATTCATCGATCTCGGCGGAGCAGACGGACTTCTTCATATCTCCGAAATGTCCTGGGGCAGAGTTGAAAACCCGAAAAAGGTATTCAATGTAGGTGACGAAGTTAAAGTTCTGATCAAAGAAATCAATGGAGACAAAATTGCTCTTTCCATGAAATTCCCGGAAGCAAATCCATGGCTCTCCGCAGCAGAAGATTTTGCTGTAGGTAACGTTGTTACAGGTAAAGTAGCACGTATGACAGACTTTGGTGCTTTTGTTGAACTTGCACCTGGAATCGATGCACTTCTTCATGTATCTCAGATTTCCAGAGAGCACGTTGCAAAACCATCTGATGTACTTTCTATCGGACAGGAAATCCAGGCTAAAGTTGTTGACTTCAATGGCGAAGACAAGAAGATCAGCCTTAGCATGAAAGCTCTGGAAGCTCCGGCAGCAGAAGAAGCTACAGAAGAATAATCAGAAATTTTCAAAAGACCTGGCAGTGTTTGCCAGGTCTTTTTTCTGCAATTTGATGTGAACTTGTCCGCTTTATTATTTATTTACCTTATTCAGACTATCCAGAAAAACCGGAAGAGTATGTGTTAAATACTGCATCTGTTTTTTTTCGTTTTGCAGAAAATCTTCATCACAACGGAACCATGTATAGCAGGTTCGTGGTGTTGCGGCAACTCGCAGGCTTCTGTCCATATATCTGGTGATTGACTTTGGCATTGCCGTATCTTCTCCCGGAATATATTCATAATCTCTGTAATTTCTGTAATACTGCCGTAATTTTCCTTCCCGCAGATGCACCAGCAATTTTGCCTCATGTTCATTTACCGTCATATAAAATTCTTCTGTTCCACAGGAAATATTTGCAGGAACAGGTGTCAACAGTTCCAGAGTGATCTTCAGTTCCTGTTCCATGAGAGTACATTGAATCGGACGATAATCTCCGTCATAAATTCTATTGTATGCAAGCAATTCAAAAATTCTGCCCAGTCCAAGCAAATCTTCTTCATTATGTCCCATAACAATATCAGCTGTTTTCTGCTCTTTGTTTTTTACAAAATTTCTGAATAAACGGATACATTGCCCACCATCGCAGTACTTTCTGTTATTAATTCCTACAATTTTTTCAAGATCCGGCTGCTTCATTCTTGTCAGTTTCAGCAAACTCTGACATGGTTTTAACAACTGATAGAGATCTTGTGACGGTATATTTATAAATGGATCCTCCAGCTTGTTTTTCCGACAGCGCTCTGTCAGAAATGGCTGGTCAAATCGGTTTCCATTGTACTGGATCGTGCAGTCCGCTCCTTGTATAAATTCACAGAATTTCTGTAAAACCACCACTTCTTCGTCCTCATTTTCACACATCCACTGATAAAGACACCACTGATTTTCTTCATATCGTACAGCACCGATCAGGTAAACAAAAGCAGTGTATCTCGATAAACCTGTCGTCTCAATATCATAAAAAATCGGTTTATATTCTGACAATTCAGTTTTCGTATTCGACAATTTTTTAACGGTATTAAGTGTCGGAAACCCTTGTAAAATAGGTATTTTTTTAACAATCATTGCTTTTTCTCCCCTTTTTGATTGTATTTAATTATACACAATATTTTGAAAATTTGATAGTGAATTTTTCTCAAAAAAGAGTTATAGTATAAGCAGAGTTATTGTTGATTTATACAAAACAGCAGTGACTGGACGGTTAAATGCAGATTTTTCATAGTCTGCTGCGTGAAAAAGAAAAAAATATAAGCAGTTGGGTTGCTTATAAAAATAAGGAGGAAAAACATATGGGAAAACTGACCTTTAGGGGCGGAATCCATCCTTACGAAGGTAAGGAGCTATCAAAAGACCATCCGATTGAGAAGTATCTCCCAAAGGGAGATCTGGCTTATCCACTTTCTCAGCATATCGGAGCACCATCCGTTCCCTGTGTGCAGAAAGGCGACACAGTTCTTGCCGGACAGAAAATTGCTGATGCCGGTGGATTTGTTTCTGTGCCACTCCATTCATCTGTTTCCGGTACCGTCAAGGGCATCGAAAAGCGGCTGAATGCCACAGGTTCCATGGTCGACTGTATTGTCATCGAGAATGACCAGCAGTATCAGGAAATTGATTTTCAGGAAAAACGCCTGGAAGATCTGACAAAAGAGGAAATTCTGAGCCGTATCAAAGAGGGCGGAGTTGTAGGTATGGGAGGTGCCGGATTCCCAACACATGTCAAACTTGCGCCAAAGGATCCTTCCAAAATCGAATACATTCTTGTAAACGGTGCGGAATGTGAACCTTATCTTACAAGTGACTATCGTCGTATGATCGAGGAACCGGAAAAAGTCGTAAAAGGACTTCAGGTTATTCTGACTCTTTTTGATTCAGCAAAAGGATATATCTGTATTGAAGACAACAAGCCAGACTGTATTGCAAAAATGAAAGAGCTCGTAAAAGACATTGATCGTATTGAAGTCAAAGAAATGATGACAAAATACCCGCAGGGTGGTGAGCGTACACTGATCTATGCAACAACAGGACGTGAGATCAATTCCAGTATGCTTCCTGCTGATGTTGGCTGTGTTGTTGACAACGTTGAAACCGTTATTTCCGTATACAAAGCAGTCATCCTTGGAAGACCTGTCATCAGCCGTATCGTAACCGTGACCGGTGACGGCATCAAGAATCCAAGAAACTTCCATGTTCTGACCGGTACGGACATGTCTGAGCTGGTTGACGCTGCCGGAGGATTCAAATCCAAAATTGCCAAAGCTATTTCCGGTGGTCCGATGATGGGCTTTGCATTATATGATCTTCATGTGCCATGTACAAAGACTTCTTCTGCATTCCTGTTTATGGAACATGATGCAGTATCTGAATCACAGGCGATCCAGACAGCATGCATCAACTGTGGAAGATGCGTCGGCGTCTGTCCGGGGCACGTTCTTCCTGCACGTCTTGCCACTTTGGCAGAACGTGGTGATATGGCCGGTTTCGAGGCATTAGATGGTATGGAATGCTGTGAATGCGGATGCTGCAGTTATATCTGTCCTGCCAAGAGACCACTGACTCAGAGCATCAAATCCATGCGTAAAATGGTTCTTGCTGAGCGCAAAAAGAAGAAATAAGGGGAGGAATAGAAATGGAGGAAATGTATAACGTATCATCTAATCCCCATGTCAGGGACAAAATGACAACAGGACGAATCATGCAGCTGGTTGTGATCGCGCTGCTTCCTGCCACTTTATTTGGTATCTGGAATTTCGGCCTTCATGCACTTCTTGTAGTGCTCGTAACAGTATTTTCCAGTGTATTTTTTGAATGGCTGTACGACAGACTCATGCACAAAAAAAACACCATTACAGATTTCAGTGCAGTAGTAACGGGTTTGCTGCTTGCGCTCAACATGCCGCCTCAGATTCCGCTGTGGATGCCGGTTCTTGGCAGTGCCTTTGCCATCATCGTTGTCAAACAGCTTTTCGGTGGTCTTGGTCAGAACTTTATGAACCCGGCACTTGCCGCAAGATGTTTCCTGATGATCTCTTTTGCTGCAAAAATGACTGACTTTTCTGTATCCGGCAGCTATCGTGGCGTTTTGGATACCGTAACAGGTGCGACCCCACTTGCAGCACTGAAAAAACAGGGATTCATAGCCGGAACTTCTATCCCGGTAAAAGATCTCTTTATTGGTAATATTCAGGGAACTATCGGTGAAACCTCCGCACTTGCAATACTGATCGGTGCAGTGATCTTACTTGCTTTTAAAGTGATCGATCTCAAAATTCCGCTTACATATATTGGAAGTTTTACTGTGTTCGTAATCTTTTATATGCTTGGTTCCGGAATGGGCTTTGACGGCAACTACCTTCTTAGCCATCTGTTTGGTGGAGGTCTGATGCTCGGTGCATGGTTTATGGCAACAGATTATGTCACAACGCCAATCACCCCTAAGGGACAGCTGATCTATGGCTGCTGTCTTGGTATTGTAACAGCAGTATTCCGTCTCTTCGGCGGTTCCGCAGAGGGTGTTTCCTATGCGATCATTTTCTGCAACCTTCTGGTTCCTATTATTGAAAAAGCAACAAAACCGGTTGCCTTTGGAAAAGGAGGTAAAAAAGCATGAATACAATCTTAAAAAACACCATTTCCATCACTGCGATCACGCTGGTTGCTGGTCTGGCTCTTGGTGTGGTACAGGATATCACAGCAGGTCCTATTGCTGACCAGGCCCTGAAAGCCAAAGAAGAAGCTTACAAAGCTGTTTTTGAAGATGCTTCCGGATTCAGTGAATATTCTCTGGATGATGACGATCAGGCAGAAGATCTTGTCGGCTATCTCAATGATAATGGTTTCACTGCTCAGACAATTGACGAGATCATGGTAGCAGAGGATGCTTCCGGTGAGACTCTCGGATATGCCTTTACGATCACTGATTCCGAAGGATACGGTGGAGATATCCAGTTTGCAATGGGTGTCCAGAATGATGGAACACTGAATGGCATCTCCATTTTGTCCATCAGCGAAACTGCCGGACTTGGTATGAAAGCTACAACAGACAGCTTCAAAGATCAGTTCAAAGATAAAAACGTAGAAAAATTCACTTACACTAAAACAGGTTCCACATCTGATGATCAGATTGATGCCATCAGTGGTGCGACCATTACAACAAATGCCATGACAAACGGTGTCAATGCCGGACTTTGTGCATTTCGCTATGTGGAAGGAGGGGCAGAGTCATGAAAGCAAACACACCTGCTGAACGTCTTGTAAACGGTATTATTAAAGAAAATCCGACTTTCGTGCTGGTGCTGGGTATGTGTCCGACACTGGCTGTTACAACATCTGCAATCAACGGTATTGGAATGGGGCTGACAACCACTGTCGTCCTGGCAATGTCCAACCTGATGATTTCTCTTCTGAGAAAGCTCATTCCTGACGGAGTGCGTATGCCTGCATTTATCGTAGTCGTAGCATCTTTCGTTACAATTGTACAGATGCTTTTACAGGGATTTATCCCGAGCCTTTATTCTGCACTTGGAATTTATATTCCTCTGATCGTAGTTAACTGTATCATTCTTGGCCGTGCAGAATCTTATGCATCCAAAAATCCTCCACTCCCGTCTCTTTTCGACGGAATCGGTATGGGACTTGGATTTACTTTAAGTATTACCTGTATCGGTGCAGTACGTGAACTGCTTGGCGCAGGCCAGCTTTTCGGACAGCAGATCCTTCCTCTTGCTGCAGACGGCAAGATGGGATATGAACCGATCACAATCTTTATCCTTGCTCCGGGAGCATTCTTTGTTCTTGCAATGCTTGCCGCACTTCAGAACAAATTCAAAATCGGTGCTGCCAAACGCGGAATCGATCCGAGTGAAGGATGCAATTGCTGTTCAGGCTGTGATTCCTGCAGCAACACTATGTGTAAAGGAGGCAAAAAGGCATGAAAGAATTATTGATTATCCTTGTCAGCTCTGCCATTGTCCATAACGTAGTACTGAGCCAGTTCCTCGGTCTCTGTCCATTCTTCGGTGTTTCCAAAAAAACTGAGACAGCTGTCGGAATGGGTGGTGCCCTTGTATTCGTTATCACACTGTCATCCTTTGTTACCGGACTGATCTACAAATTTATTCTGGTTCCTACCGGTATGGAATACTTACAGACGATCGTATTTATTCTTATCATTGCTGCACTTGTTCAGTTTGTAGAGATGTTCCTCAAAAAATGTGTTCCATCTCTTTATCAGGCACTTGGTGTATACCTTCCGCTGATCACAACCAACTGTGCAGTTCTTGGTGTTGCTCTTACAAATGTACAGGATGAATACAACATTCTTCAGGGTACGATCAACGGATTTGCCACAGCAGTAGGTTTTACGATTTCCATTACACTGATGGCTGGTATCCGTGAAAAAATACAGTACAACGATATTCCGGAGGCTTTCAAGGGATTTCCTACTGTTCTTCTTACAGCAGGTCTGATGGCGATTGCATTCTTCGGATTTTCAGGATTAATTTAAGGAGGCATCGTTATGAATATTGGAGCAATTATTACCGCAACCATAGTCGTTGCAGCCGTCGGCCTCTTTATCGGTATCTTCCTGAGCATTGCCGGCAAAAAATTTGCAGTCAAAACAGACGAGCGTGAAGTAGCCGTACGTGAAGCACTTCCAGGCAACAACTGTGGTGGCTGCGGCTACCCTGGCTGCGACGGTCTTGCAGCAGCAATAGCAAAAGGTGAAGCACCGGTCAATGCCTGCCCTGTCGGCGGAGAACCGGTCGGAAAAGTAATCGCAGGAATCATGGGACAGGAAGTTGTTGAAACGACTCGTATGGCTGCATTTGTAAAATGCACGGGAACCTGTGAAAAAACCAGCAGCAACTATCAATATACCGGTGTAGAAGACTGTGAAATGATGGCCTTCATTCCTGGCGGCGGTTCCAAAGCCTGCAATTATGGATGTATGGGATTTGGAAGCTGTGTAAAGGCTTGTCCGTTTGATGCGATTCACATTGTAAACGGAGTTGCCGTTGTTGATCGTGATGCATGTAAGGCCTGCGGCAAATGTATCGCAAAATGTCCGCATCATCTGATCGAACTTGCACCATATGAACAGAAAACATTTGTCGGATGCAGTTCTCACGACAAAGGCAAGGCAGTCACAACAGCCTGCGAACTCGGATGTATCGGATGCAAGAAGTGTGAAAAGACCTGTCCGAATGGTGCCATCACCGTTACCGATTTCTGTGCACATATCGATTACGAAAAATGCACAAACTGCGGAGCATGTAAAGAAGCATGCCCGAGACACGTTATTCTTTAAAAAACTCATTCTTTCAATAAAATTATATTCCCGGCGGAGGATTTTCCTTTGCCGGGATTTTGAGTTTATTCGAATAGATGTTTGCTTTTTAAAGATCGATATGTTATTATTGTGGGAGTAAGTTTTAGGTTACTTGCATTCAAGTCGAACAGCAGGAGAGTACATATGATTTCATTTATTCGTGGTCTTATAGCCGATACCACAGAAACATCCGTCATTCTGGATAACCATGGTATCGGGTATGAGATTTTTATGACAGGCAATTCTATTGAGCAGGCATCCCGTGTCAATGGAGAGATTCGGATCCACACATATTTTCATGTAAGAGAAGATGTCATGCAGCTGTATGGTTTTCTTTCAAAGGATGATCTGGAAATGTTCCGGCTTCTTCTGAATGTGAACGGGATCGGACCGAAAGCTGCTCTTGGAGTACTTGCCGGACTTACCGCTGATGAATTACGCTTTGCAGTATTATCTGATGACATCAAAACCCTTTCCAAAGCACCTGGAATCGGCAAAAAAACGGCTCAGAAGCTCATCCTTGAACTAAAAGACAAATTAAAACTAGAAGATGCCTTTGAGAAGAAACTTGCTCATGAACAGGAAGTATCCGCTGGTGCAGGTAGCGGTCTCCACGATGGACGCCAGGAAGCTGTAGAAGCGCTTGTGGCCCTGGGATACAGCAGTACTGATGCCATGCGGGCTGTCCGCAAAGTCACTGATGTGGCACCGGATGATGTCGAGGGTCTGCTTAAAGCCGCATTAAAACAGCTATAACGCAATAATTGGAGTAAAGATATCTAAATGGAAAAAAGAATGATCACTACCGATGTTACAGAAGAAGATCTGCCTCTTGAAGGAAGTCTCCGTCCTCAGACGTTAGAGGAGTACATTGGACAGGAAAAGACCAAAAAAACACTGAAAATATATATCGAAGCAGCAAAACAACGACACGATGCCCTGGATCATGTCCTCTTTTATGGTCCTCCGGGTCTTGGCAAGACAACTCTTTCCGGAATCATCGCCAATGAAATGGGTACCCATATGAAGGTAACATCCGGACCGGCAATTGAGAAACCCGGCGAAATGGCTGCAATTCTCAATAATCTTCAGGAAGGAGACATTTTATTTGTAGACGAGATCCATCGTCTGAACAGACAGGTAGAAGAAGTCCTGTATCCTGCAATGGAAGATTTTGCCATAGATATCATGATCGGCAAAGGTGCTTCCGCAAGATCGATCCGACTGGATCTTCCGAAATTCACTCTGGTCGGTGCCACAACAAGGGCCGGTCTGTTATCAGCACCTTTGCGTGACCGTTTTGGTGTTATGCATCATCTTGAATTTTATAATCACCAGGAACTGCAGACGATCGTTCTTCGGTCTGCTCAGGTACTGGGGGTTGAAATAGACACAAAGGGTGCAGCAGAAATTGCCAAGCGTTCACGCGGAACCCCACGTCTTGCAAATCGCCTTCTCAGAAGAGTACGTGATTTTGCTCAGGTAAAATATGACGGGAAGATCACTTATGACGTAGCTTCTTTTGCACTGGATCTTCTTGAAGTTGACCAGTATGGTCTTGACAAAATCGACCGGCGCATTCTGCAGACCCTGATTGTTAACTTTCAGGGAGGACCTGTCGGCCTGGAAACACTGGCTGCTGCAATCGGAGAAGATTCCGGCACGCTTGAGGATGTCTATGAGCCTTATTTGCTTCAGAATGGATTTCTGAACAGAACTCCACGTGGCCGAACAGCTTCCTCACTTGCCTATCAGCACCTCGGTTTTGAAAAAAATTCGTAACTCTGAAAAGATTTCGTAAAAATTCCTATACATTTCTACAAATTTCGATTATAATGGTTGGAAGAAACTACAATTTTACGGGAGGCTTGTTATGGCAGTCAAAAATACGGCACAGGTAGTAATCGGAGGAAAGATCATCACTCTGGGTGGTTACGAATCTGAAGAGTATTTTCAGAAAGTGGCGTCTTATATAAATAATAAAATTGCAGAATTAAGTGAAATGCCGGGATATACCCGCCAGCCAATGGAGACCAAGCATACGCTCTTAAGTCTGAATGTCACAGATGATTATTTTAAGGCAAAAAAACAGGCAGAGATCTTTGAACAGGATCTCCAGCAGAAAGATCAGGAAATGTACGAACTCAAACATGAACTGATCGCACTTCGAATGAAGATCGAAGAGACAGAAAAAAACGCCAGCGAAGCTCAACAGCAGAAAGAAGCACTGGAAGCCAAAGTCAAAGAGCTGAATGACGAAATAGACAAATTGCTCAAATAACAGAGCTGAAAGGGGATTGCTTCGGTAGTCCTCTTTATTTGTTTCATGCTCATATATCAGAAAAGGAATGAATAAATTTGAAAGTAGATCATACTATAGAACTTCTGGCGCCTGCCGGATCCTATGAAGCATTTGAGGCAGCACTTGGTGCCGGAGCCGATGCGGTTTATGTCGGCGGTCCGGAATTTGGTGCCAGAGCATATGCACACAACTTTACACAGGAAGAACTTATGAAAGCGATCGATGTCGCACATATACACGGAAAAAAACTTTATCTTACCGTAAATACCCTTCTGAAGAACCGCGAGTTACAGGAAAGACTGTTTGAAGCACTGCGCCCGCTTTACGAATGCGGACTCGATGCGGTGATTGTACAGGATCTCGGTGTATTCCGATTTATACATGAGAATTTTCCGGATCTTCACATTCATGCGAGTACTCAGATGACAGTAACCGGTCCGGAAGGCATGAAATTTCTTGAAGAGCAGGGGGCAACACGGGTAGTTGCCGCCAGAGAACTGTCACTGCATGAACTTTCTGCCATGCACCGGACAAGCCCTATAGAAATTGAAGCTTTTATCCATGGGGCTCTTTGTTACAGTTTTTCCGGTCAGTGCCTTATGAGCAGCATGCTCGGCGGAAGAAGCGGAAACCGCGGTCGCTGTGCTCAGCCATGCCGTCTTCCTTACCAGGTACGGCAGAAAAATACCGGTTATTCATCTCAGCAGGATTTTTGTCCACTTAGTCTGAAAGACATGTGTACGCTGGATCTTCTTCCGGAGATCATAAATGCAGGTGTTACCTCTCTGAAAATCGAGGGACGTATGAAACAGCCAGGATATACTGCCGCTGTTACCGGAATGTATCGAAAATATCTGGATATACTTCTTAACAGTGACAAGCCCTATCAGGTCAGTGATTCTGACAGGCAATATCTCCTGGATATCTTCAGTCGCGGAGGATCCTGTCAGGGATATTACAGGCAGCACAACGGGCCTTCCATGATGGCTTTTACAAACGACAAAAAAACAAAGGGGCTCCCTGAAAACCTCCCTTTTAAAAAAGAACAGATTTCAGGTTCCCTGATACTTTATCCGGGAAGTCCGGCCTTTCTTGAAATATCATGCCGCAATGTACATGCAGCTGTTTCAGCCGGAGAAGTACAGTTTGCCCGCGAGCAGCCCATGTCTGAAGAGCGTATCCGTAAACAGATGAACCGGCTGGGAACTACTGAGTTTGAATGGAAAGACCTCGATATTCAGATGGATGAACACATTTTTGTACCTGTCAAAGTACTGAATGAACTTCGACGCGATGCCATTACTCAGCTGGAAAATGAAATATGCTCTTCTTTCAGACGTTCTGTTACCGGAGCACCTGTTTTCTCTGCCCCTGTTTTGCATCCGTTATCTGAAACAAAACCACAGTTTCTTGTTTCCTGTGAAACCAGAGAACAGGCATTGCAGTTATGCGAAAATCCTGAAATTTCCGGTATGTATCTGTATTATGATGCAATGGAAATCTGTATGTCAGAGGGAATACAGAAACAAAAAGATTTGTACCTGACACTTCCGTATATCACCCGCGGAACTGCTCCTGAGGGCTTCTGGGAAACATGCCGGCAGTGGCTTGACAATGGAATGCGAGGCTTTCTTGTTCGAAACCTTGAGAGTTACGGAATGCTGTCCCTCCATGGATGGCAGGAGTACTGTATTCTTGATGCGTCCATGTACACATGGAACAACGAAGCGGTTGCATTCTGGCAGGATCAGAAAGTACTTCGAAATACCGTTCCATATGAATTAAATGAAAAAGAACTTTTACACCGAAACAATTCCAACAGTGAGATGATCATTTACGGTAACATTCCTTTGATGCTTTCTGCACAGTGTGTCAGAAAAAACACCTTCAAATGCGACTGTTCCGAAAAAGAAGCGATTCTGAAGGACCGCTATGAGAAAGAATTTTCCTGTCAGTGTGTCTGTCATCCCTGGAAAACAGGAACTACAGAAAAAGAGGAGTATTGTTATAATATTCTTTATAACAGTATCCCTTTGGGACTTCTGAAAGAAGCCCGGAAGGTTCTCCGGCTTGGTGTCGGATACCTGCGTCTGAATTTCACGACAGAATCGCCACAGGAATCCAACAGGATCCTGCAGGAATTTCTGAATGTTTATCTCCATAATGAAATTCCGGACGAACAGCAGTACACCAAAGGACATTTTAAAAGAGGAGCCGAGTAAAGGCATATGATTAACGTAATTGTAGAATTATCCAAATACGTCATCCTGACACTGATGATCGTATATACCTTTCACTGTTTTTATACCGTGCGGCAGCCGGACGAAGAAAACCGGAATGAACTGCTCAGGCAGCAGCTTCTGTTGATTTTTTTCATTGATTTTACTGCATTTCTGATTCTCTATCTTAAAACGTTCAATTTTAAGATTGTTGAATTTTATGCGGAAATGCTGCTGTTTTTTGCCGCGATCCAGATTTTATACCGACTGTTTTATAAGAAAGCTTCCATTTTGCTTCTTAATAATATGTGCATGCTTCTTAGCGTCGGTTTTATCATGCTCTGCAGACTGGATATTTCCGCAGCCCAGAAGCAGTTACTGGTTGCTGCCGGTGCCAGTGCCGTTGCGCTGGTAATTCCTGTGATGATACGTAAAATGAAATTTCTCCGCAGACTCACGTGGGTATACGCAGGAATCGGAATTATCCTTCTTGCTGCGGTTTTTGTACTTGCCAGGACCAGCTATGGTGCCAAGCTTTCTCTGTTGGGCGTACAGCCATCTGAAGCGATCAAAATCACCTTCGTGTTCTTCATGGCTTCTTTTCTCTCCAGAGATACCAGTTTTAAAGCAATTATTCAGGTTACCGTCGTTGCAGCCCTGCATGTCGGAATCCTGGTTATGTCCAAAGACCTTGGAAGTGCCGTGATCTTTTTTGTCGCATATCTCGTCATGGTATATGTGGCAACAAGAAATTTCGGATATCTTGCACTCGGAGTCGGAGGTGGTTCTGTTGCATCCGTTGTTGCATATTATCTTTTCGGACATGTGCGGCAGCGAGTCAGTGCATGGAAAGATCCCATGGCTGTTTATCAGAATGAAGGCTATCAGATCGTACAGTCACTGTTTGCCATTGGTACCGGAGGATGGTTCGGTATGGGACTTTATCAGGGTTCTCCTGAATCTATACCTGTCGTTAAAAATGACTTTATATTCAGTGCGATCTGTGAAGAACTGGGCGGTATTTTTGCAATCTGCCTGATTCTTGTATGCATGAGTTTTTTCCTTATGATCGTAAATATTGCACTGCGCATCATCAATCCTTTTTATAAACTGATAGCACTGGGACTTGGTGTAGAATATGCTTTCCAGGTATTCCTTACGATCGGAGGTGCCACAAAGTTCATTCCTATGACAGGTGTAACACTTCCTCTTGTAAGCTATGGCGGAAGTTCTCTTTTATGCACAATTCTGATGCTGGCTATTATTCAGGGACTTTATATTTTAAGAGAAGACGAGGACGAGGAATTTGAGAAACGAAAACAGGAAGCAATACGGAGAATCCGGGCAGAAGAAGCCATTAACCGAGCAGACAGAACGCGTCAGATCTAGGACGCGGCGCAGCCGTAACAAAGGCTATACCGGAGTCTCATTCTTTTTCATTGTCATATTTATGGGTCTGATCGGCTATCTGGTTTATTTTAATACCATAAAAAGCGACGATTTTATCAACAGCCCATACAACACACGTCAGGACACCTTTGCCGACCGTGTCGTCCGTGGAAATATTGTTTCATCTGACGGCGAGATACTTGCCCAGACTAATGTATCGGAAGATGGAACAGAAGAGCGTTCTTATCCATACAGCAATATTTTTGCACATGTTGTGGGATATGATTCCAATGGCAAAAGCGGAATCGAATCAGAAGCCAACTTTCAGCTTTTATCCTCTCATGAATTCTTTCTTAACCAGATCCGTAACGAATTCATGGGAACCAAAAATATCGGTGACACTGTTGTGTCCACTTTAAGTGCAGATTTGCAGACAACTGCATACAATGCTCTTGGAGACCGCAGAGGAGCCGTCGTGGCACTGGAGCCATCCACCGGCAAAATTCTGGCAATGGTCAGCAAACCGGATTTTGATCCCAACACAATTTCATCTGACTGGAATACTCTTATCAATGATGAAACCAACAGCAGCCTTCTGAACAGAGCTACTATGGGACAGTACCCTCCGGGATCAACTTTCAAAATTGTCACTGCACTGTCTTATTTCCGAAGCAAAGGCAGCTTCAATGGTTTTTCCTTTGACTGCCAGGGAAACATCACCAAAGAAGGCCATACGATCCAGTGTTACAATGGAGAGGTACATGGTACTGAGGATTTTTATTCAGCATTTGCCAGCTCCTGCAACTGTGCCTTTGCAGAAATCGGAACGGAGCTTGGCGGAGCAGCTTTGCTTAAAACAAGTGAAGATCTTCTGTTTAACCGCAAACTTCCGTTGACTTCTTATCGTAAGAGTTCCTTTACACTGAATGGCAGTTCCGGAATTCCACTGATCATGCAGACTGCCATCGGGCAGGGAAACACTCTGGTATCTCCTATGCATATGGCCCTGATCACCAGTGCCATTGCCAATGACGGTGTTCTGATGAAACCATATCTCATAGACAAAGTCACAAATACAGGCGGCGATACCATCAGTACGACGGAACCAACTGAAGCCAGACGCCTGATGAGCAGCAATGAAGCTGCATTACTTGGCAAACTGATGGAAGGCGTTGTTCAGAACGGAACTGCAAGCTCACTGAACGGACGTGGATATACGGCAGCCGGTAAGACGGGTTCTGCCGAATATGATGAAAACGGATCCAGTCATTCCTGGTTTATCGGATACTCCAATGTTGACGATCCGGATCTTGTAGTAGCCGTTATCGTAGAAGGCGGCGGCACCGGAAGCGCAGCAGCAGTCCCGATAGCTGCCAGTCTGTTTGATGCCTATTATTATGACTGATTAGTAACTGTTCACAGGTACTGCGAACGGAGTGAACAGTAACACTGATTGATCACAGACTGAAGTTGTTGTTGCCAGTTAACAAAAAAAGAGTTATACTATATGCAGTTTAAGATACGAAATTCACACGCATTACAGGAGGAAATTGCAAAATGATAGAAGCAACGAGCTGTGGCGGTGTGGTAATTTATCGTGGTAAAATACTGGCACTGTATAAGTCTTATAAGAACCGTTATGAAGGCTGGGTGTTGCCGAAGGGAACCGTAGAGCAGGGCGAAACGCATATTCAGACTGCTTTACGCGAGGTGCATGAAGAAGCTGGAGTCAGAGCTTCCGTAGTGAAATATATTGGCAAAAGCCATTATAATTTTACAGTACCTGAAGATATCGTTACCAAAGAAGTTCATTGGTATCTGATGACGGCTGATAATTATCATAGCAGACCTCAGAGAGAAGAATTTTTTGTAGATTCAGGTTATTATAAGTTCCATGAAATTTATCATCTTCTCCGTTTCTCCAATGAGAAACAGATTGTAGAAAAGGCATATCAGGAATATCTGGAAATGCGGAGTCAGGGACTCTGGGGGAAACAGCGCAGAGTCTGATCTCTGCTGAAGATGTATCCATAACAGGGCTGTGTATTTTACGCAGCCCTGTTTAAATTCTGAAAAACAGGAAATAATTATTATTGTAAAGTTTTCGTTGCTGTGAACGAGGTGAACAGTAACAAATTTTACGATCAAAGGAGCTGTGAAACGGATGCTGAAATGGCATAAAAATTACTACAAAGGAAGCAATGTAAAAAATGTCGCCGGAATCCGGTTAAAACTCAGGCAGGGAAAACCTGTACCCGGTATCTATCTGATCACTCTGTCAGAGAATCCGCACAATCTTCTGGAAATACTGCCTGCTCTGACGCTGGTTCAGGAAACAGCTGCCCGCATCTGTCCTGAGATCGTAGGAATTGCCAAAGGCAGGGATGAGGCCATGGAACTGATCACAGATATGGTACAGACTGTCTATGAAGAGACCGGAGCTCTTGATATAAAAGAATATTGGAAGAACAGGTGAACACATGTTACATATTCTATGGATATTGCTCAAATTCATATTAATACTCCTGGGAATTCTTCTGGGACTCATACTTCTTACAGTTCTGCTTCTTTTGTTTTGTCCTGTAAGATATCAGGCAACAGCTTCCAAAGAAACGGATTCTGTCAGGGATATTTCTGCCAGAGTGCGGATCAGCTGGCTTTTGGGCGGAGTTTCTTTCAGATTGCAGTATGCACGCGGAACTTCCACGCCCGAATTCCGTCTGTTTGGGATTCCGGTCATGAAAATAATCCGGAAACTGCGTTCCCGTCGTACGTCTGAACCGTACACTAAAACAAAATCAGCAAAAGAAGACATTGCTTCTGCCTCTTACAATGAACCGGCTGAAAAGAGTTCCTCTGAACCACATCATGAACCAGAAGAAAACAGTGTTTCAGAATCATATATTGATCTGGAAGAGGACAGTTACCAGGAATCTCACGATGAAGCAGCAGAAGAGGAGAATCTTGAATATGTAAGATCAAAGCTTGGCACTCTGTTTTATAAGATTGGCAGTCTGTGCCGCTCCATACAAAACAAATTCCGTGCATTATGGGCTAAAATCTGCCGCATTCCTTCCTCTGTCGAAAATTTTGCTTTAACAATCCAGAACTTCTGTGATAAAATAGAGTCATTCAAAAGATTTCTGGATCATCCTCGTACCAGAGCTGCATTTTCTCTGGTCAAAGACAGACTTTTCAAATTACTTCGCCATGTATTTCCTACCAGGATACAGGGAACTCTTATATTTGGAAGCACAGATCCCTCTGTAACAGGAGCCGCACTTGCAATCCTCGGCATGACAATTCCATTCCACAAAAACTGCATTTCAGTAACACCTTTATTTGAGGATCGGAACATTTTACAGGGGAATGTACAGCTCAGGGGACGTGTATATGGAATCGTTTTGCTGAAAACCGCTGTAGAATTATATTTCAATAAAAACATCAAATTCGTCATCAGACGATGGAAACATAAGGAGGACTGATTATGTCAGGTGAAAACAATTTCAAAGATACTGTAAACTCTCTTTTTAAAGGACTGGATGCCTTTATCTCAGCCAAAACAGTTGTAGGAGAAGCAATCCATGTAGGAGATACGATCATTCTTCCTCTTGTGGATGTCTCTTTCGGTGTTGGCGCCGGAGCCTTTGAAGGAGAAAAGAAGAACAATGGCGGTGGTGGTATGACAGGCAAACTTACCCCAAGTGCTGTCCTTGTCATTCAAAATGGAAGTACAAAGCTTGTCAATGTTAAAAATCAGGACGGACTTACCAAAGTTCTGGATATGGTCCCGGATTTTGTAGATCGTTTTGCTTCCGGCTTTGGAAAAAACAACAGCGCAGAAAGTGAAACTGAAATTTAATTTTCCGCATAAGATAATATGAGACCATAAGACGGGGTTCGGAAGTGGGAAGACTCCTTGGACTGATGTTATTCTGTATTGGAATTGGAATGGTGATTGGTATGTTGATTGCAGAAAATGTGATCGTAATCATCTCAGCCGGCCTTTGTCTGCTGTGTGGTTATCATATGTTCTGCAGATAATAATAAGTTCAAGAATGCCTCGGCATTCTTGCTGCGAGATGCGCGTCATGCAATGCATGACATACTTCTTCTGCGCATCTCTGCAATCCTGCCGGAGGCTATATCAGATGGGGATTGACTCCCACCTCTGATACTGATTTGTTGCTCGCCACCTACAGAGGTGGAAGTCATCTCACATCTGATATACAACGAACAAAGGCACGGGTCATTCCCGTGCCTTTCCTGATTCGTTCATATTAATGAAATGGTTATGCTCTTTCTACTTTTCCGGATCTCAGACAAGAAGTACATACATACATCTTCTGTGCACCGCCAGTTGCGGTCTTAACTCTAACGGATTTCACGTTAGATTTCCACATTTTATTTGATCTTCTATGTGAATGACTTACATTATTTCCGAAATGAGCAGCTTTTTCACAGATTGCACATTTAGCCATGATAGCACCTCCTTGACGCTTTATTGTTACTGTCTGCTGTGTGCATAGCGTCTAAACAGTAACCTTGTGTTCAACAGATTACATTGTAAC
>ERZ1026854.877-NODE-877-length-20284-cov-8.600376_pt1 | contig 20284 bp, 21 predicted proteins | sample MGYA00380157_ERZ1026854 | MGnify/ENA primary metagenome ERZ1026854 (study PRJEB33269, sample SAMEA4719793) | human gut metagenome | biome: human-associated habitat; feature: organic feature; material: feces | place: Cameroon | collected 2013-10 ... | reverse complement strand
TATATTATACCATTTTTCTTCCTGATTTTCAATGGTTTGTGCGGTATTGCCTTAATTGAGGATTACCGTTATATTCTTTTAATTTAAAGCAGTGTTCTTCGATTTTTCCAAATATATGCCATGTTTGATTGATTTTTGAGCTTGGTAACTCCGAGGGCTTTCCGGTTTCATCGGTTACAGCCCATAAAATGGTATCTGACCGAAGCCATGTTGCATATTTTTTCGCTGATTCAAGCTCGTCATGGGAAATCTCTGCTGCTATCCATGTAAATGTATTATCATCCGACAGGATAAGAGTGCTTCCCATTAACCAGGCATCATAATCATCATCTGGCAGTGCAATATTTAATGCATGAACTCCAATAAATCTAAGTATGACACTGCCTTTGAGTTCATCGTATTTCATAAATAGCTCAACAATATTGTTTTTTCGATAGTATTCAATCCTATCTATTGTAAAGTCATGAAAACACCAATTGCACTCAAGAAAATTGTAAATTCCTTGTTCGCTTTTTTCTACTTCATACCATATAGCCATAGTTGTATATCATCCTTTTTGTGGTGGGTTATTTTTTTTACGTTCTTCCAGTTCCTTGTACCACTCCTCCAGAGCAGCTTCAATAAGCCGCTTGACCTCGGAAGTGCAGGAAGTACCTTTTTCTTCGCAGTATTTCTTGAAATCCTCCGCAACATCAGTACGGACACGGGTGGCAAGGGTTCGCATATTATCCTTATCCCATTTTCGGGAATATCCGTATTGCTTTTCATTTTTTGGCATGAATATACCTCCAAAAGACATTGATCCTTAAATAAACAGTATAACATACTTATATAAGTGAATCAATTAGCAGACAGGACAAACTTTTTTATGAAGATTTGTCTGAAATTACTATTGAAATATACTTATATAAGTAGTAATATAAAACTGTAAGGAAAAACACAACATTATGAAAGGACTGAAAACCGATGGAAAATGAAGCTGAAAAGCTGCAAACAGACCTTAAAATCGCAGCGGCATTTCTGAGAGCACATGAGGAAGTTGAGGCAAAGCAGGCGGAAAATAAAAAGCGTATGTATGAAAATGCGGTCATTGCCGCAGAAAGGCGCAGAATAAAAAGGGAGGAAGATAGCAGATACCTTGAAACCCTGAAAAACACACGTTATGAACCCACCAAATCGGTCAAAGCTCTTCTGAAAAAGAACTGCGGTATTAACCTTGACAACAAAAACTAAAAGGAGTAATGAACTATGTTAAGAATTTCAGATGAAAGCTATGAAAGAGTGCAGGATATTATCGAGGACATCGGATATTGCTGCGAGGTTGAGGACGATTATGAACAGTGGGAGGACATCGCCGCTTCATCAATGGCAGGTTTCCTTGATGACCTTGACTATGAACAGGTGGAAATTACCGTTGCAGCTCTTGAAGAGTACATCATTGATACAGTCGATACCGATATGAATATGGCAATGGGAATCAAGACCGCACTCGCAAGATATATCCGTGAAAGGCTGAATTTTCTTGATATTCATGTTATCCCAGATGTTAAGCTCGGTCTTGATGAGGACGAGGATTTTGAGGATACGGACACAGCGTTTCTTGTGAATGTGCTGAAAGCTATGCAGAAAAAAGTCGATAATATTCGGATTGGAGAGTGATCTTTATGGGAAAAATTCTTAGCATTAGCAATCAGAAGGGCGGCACATCGAAAAGCTCCAGTGCCGTAAATCTCGGTGCGGCACTTAAAATGAAAGGAAAAATGGTTCTTATCGTTGACCTTGATCCCCAGGGTGATGCTTCAACATATCTCGGATATGAAGAGGAATCTTCTGATACTATCAGTCAGATGATGGAGCGCTTTGTCAGGGGAGAGTACATTGATCTTCACAATATTATTCAGGTCAGCGAAAAGAATGACGGTGTGGAGTATCTGCCTGCTGACATTTCGCTTGCAGGTGCGGAAATGTATCTTGTGTCTGTAATGTCAAGGGAAACTGTGTTGAAAAGAATGCTTTCAACCATAAAAAATGAATATGACTACATCATAATTGACTGTCAGCCTTCTCTGGGTGTTCTTGTGCTTAATGCACTTGTGGCAGCTGACGGAGTTATCATTCCTGCACAGACGCAGGAGTTTTCACGCAAGGCATTGAAAGCTATTACTGATATAATCGGGCAGGTGCAGGCGACTATAAACCCGAACCTGAAACTGCTCGGTATTCTTCTGACAATAGCTGATGATAGATTAAGCGAAATGTGTTGGTTAACTGATATTATGACAAGAAAAGTACTGATCGTTCATTATATGAGCTATCAGTACTTTTGGAATTAAACAATGATAGTATTAGAGAATTCAATATATACTTTTAAGTCAGGAATTTCAGGATTAAGTCTTTTGATTATATTCGTTAAAACGCTTCTTGCAGATTCTTCCGCATTTCGATTATTTTCTTGGTTATATTCAAGACTGTGCATTATTTCAGCTTTGCATTCAGTCAACTGCTGTATTGCAAAATCTTCGCCTTCACGATAGTTTCCGTTATCAAAGATATCAAGAATAGTGCCGTTCTTTGAGAAATATAGCATTTCATATTTGGATGTGAAATTTGTCAAAGCGGGATTAGGAACTCTTACCGTAACAATTTTATTCTTATTATCAATAATAAATTCACTTAGCTGCATATTGACACAATATGTACCGGTTACAGTCACTTCAAAGACAGAGTCAATTTTTTCTGAATTCTCAGATTTATTACTTGTTGCATAATCAAAATCGCTTACTTTCATTATCTCAAGATTCGAGCATTCCTGAATATCACCAACGTAAATATCTACCTCATTTTTAACATGATAATTTTCATAACCTGCATCATGTCCGGCTTGTCTATATTTTTCATAAGTAGAGTTTTTTGTGGTATCATAAGCGGTATTATATGCAGTGAGATAATTATTCTTAGCCTTATTTGCACCAAGATTCATAACTAATAATGGGATAGCTATCAGTGCGCCGATAATAATTATTCCTATAACCATACCATTTGTATTAGTTTGAGAATCTATTTTTGATTTACTATTATTCTCGTTTTTCATACTATTACCTCATTTCACTCGCTGACACATTTTACTGTAATCGAAGGATGACCTAAAGTAGCTGCTTCAGCGATATCAGCTATTTGCTTTTTGGCGGATTCAATGGCTTGTTTTTTTAATCCTTCAGCATTTGCTAATTCATCTTCTGAAACGTCATGAACCTTATTCATTGTATTTACAAGAGCTTCTGCACCATCTTTAGATGTTCCGGAAAAGGAGAACTTCTGGGATTCAAATATCTTGATAGGATCAGATTCATTTGAAATCTCTGCTATTGGTTCTGGAAATGTAATTGTTATTGAATTACCATTCTGTTCAATTTGAGTGTTGTTTAAATCGACCGTGTATGTTACCTTGCATTTTGTCATGTAGAGAGCAGCGTAATCATCACTGATGGAATGAAAGTTTCCAAGGCGAGCAGATACGTTGAGAACTTGAAGCTTTCCAGAGCCAAGAGATGTTAAATCATTTTTTACTTCTGATACCGTATCTTCAGCGGATAAGCCTTCTTCTTTTCCGGCATCATACCCTTCACGATATCCTTGTGTAACACCTTCATAAGAACCAACTGCAATACCAAATGCATTGCCAGTTGTTTCTCCGAAAAGTCCAATATTATTGTAAGCCGGAATGATAAATCCAAACATTACTATAGTTACTGCAACTGCGATTAGTACAATAACAGCAATTATGGGCATCTTCTTAAATATATCAAGTATTTTTTTCACAGAAAACCACCTCTTTAAATCAATTCGTTGATTTCAATGTTCAGACTATCAATATCTGCATATTTGAAATTGTATTTAAATGATTTGGATTGAGAATTCACTTCATATGTTTTTGAACCGTTAATAAGTATCTTTATATTTCCCGCCGAAATAACATTTTTATTGATTTTTACAGTTACAGTATCAGGTTCGTTGATAGTTATTGTCTTGCCAGCCTTTATATCCTTATACAGATATGTCTGTGCTTTTGATCCAGATACTTCAATAACTACAGCAGAATCGTCCGCATTATCAGAAGCAAATATATCAGCGATAGCTCCAATTAAGTTGAACTTATTTTTATTTTTATCGTCAACTGTTATCGGAAGCGATTTTTTACCCCATTTTTCGACATTAAACGAGTAGTTATTATCTGTTTTGGTTGCTTTGGGAACAACATATGTAAACTTATATCCATTATCTGATTTAGAATAATCTGAAATACCTTTTACTTTGAAATTCGGGTCATTCAGTTCAACAGTAATGACTTCACCTTCCTTAAGTTTTGAAATAGATGTTATGTTTGCCGAAGATTTTACTTCTTCTTGATTACGAAGAATTGAAAATATCTTTTTATCATTTGGGATGCTGATATTTGCAAAAGGATGAAGCCTTACGAGATATGAAGTGTTGTTTCCATTATCCTTTACAAATTCTACTATGCCCTTTTTTTCATCAATATGATAAGGTGTAGGTTTGCAATTTTCATCAGTAGTATAATACAGGTTTTCATCGTAATCATATTTAACCGTGTAAGCAATATTCGGAAGTATATTTATGTTACCATCATCGTATTTTCCATCATTTACAAACCACTGTCCGTCAGTATATTTCTGTAACCCATCAAAATCAATGTAATCAGACAAGGACAGAATCCTATAATGATAAACTCCCAGTGGTTCTACGATGATATCGGTACCAATAAATCCTTCCGGAACAGTAATGGAATAAATCGAGTTTTCTATTGACCACCAATTATCAGAAGATTCTACACGGTTTTCTATATCATTAATAATACGGAAACGGCTAAATTCGTATAATTCATCAGAATTATCTACCTTTGCATATATGCTCTCTCCCGGAGCAAGGTAACACTCCAGATAATTAAGACATTCACCTTTTATTGTAACATTGGGACGAATTTCATGTTCACACTTTGGATCGGAGTAATACGTAACATTGAGTTTGCTGTTTTGGGTCAGTGTTGCACATATTGGTTTTTCTCTTATAGTAGCAGAAGCGGGAATAGCATCGTTAATATTCGGAAGAGTATCATACTCACCGCTTTCGTTGAGTTGATCCTTTATTTCCTGATATGTTTGATATTCTGCTTCATTTTGAATCTTTGAGTTGTCAATCATGTAGTTATAGGCAAAATTATTTTCAGAACTACAGCTGCATAATAGCAGTGTGGATAAACATATTAATAAAATATACTGTCTTTTCATTTAACTATCCTCCTTAGATAGAATTTTAAGTATTGATTTATTGATATTATACCATATTTTTCTCATGTTTTCAATTATATTTGACAATTATTCTTTTAATATATTTTTTCCTTATATACTGGAATGTACCTTCTTCATAGCGTACTTTGTTTTTTTCGCGAGAAGTATTAAAATAATTTACAAAATGTTCAGGCACGCAGAAAGTGTGGAATATCTGTAAACAAGCACAAGATATTCTATGATTTTGACATCTCTACGGTTCTCTACGCATCTTTACGCACTTGTACGCATCGTTTCCGCCAACATATTTTTCGGAAATTTCAGAAAATCGAATATGATATAATGGAATTACAGAAAAACGATCGGAGGAAAACGCAGATGAAATATAAAGCACTTATGGTTCTTGCAGCTGTGCCGATAATGCTCACAGGTTGTATGCAGAGCAAAGAAACGGAACTTACTCCCGAAGAGCTGGAGCATAATGCCTTGGTGGAATGGTTTGAAACGGGAATGGCAAATGAGGACAAGTTCCCCGACCTGCCCGACTATCGTTACTATGCAAGGACTATCGGACTGGACAAGGACGGACTTATTCAGCCGGATATGTGGGAGATCTTCTATAACGAAACCATAAACATCAATCGTGACATCGACGGAAAAGCAATTTACCTTATCCGCCTTGACCCGAATAAACTGATGGAGATATGGGCAGAGAACAATAAATCCACTTCCGAAGAAATGTGTGCAAGGATTGGAACAACTCCCGAAGAGCTGTACTACAATTTCGGCTATACATCAAACTCCATAAACTATTCTAAAGACCACAAAAGCGGCAAGGTCAGCTATTCTGATGTAGAAAATGAAATATTCGGTCCCGATAACGGAGAGGACAGGAGCATTGTTTTCGGACGCACTTCCTGTATATTGATACGGCAAACAAATACAAGGTCACTTACGAAAGCGAAGATGACAGCTTCAATATCAGACAACGGGATATTCTGAAAGCTACATCGGAGGTATCGCATAACTATTCCGATTATGCACATGAGGAAATATATCCGGGATATTTCCTTGAAAATGTGGGTATCAGACGAGTTTTGAAACTGGATATCCCGAACCTCTGGAGCAAGTCGGTGGAAAAGGATATTGATACGGACGCATCGCTGATGTTTAATATGTCCCCGTATTCCTACGGCTGCACAAAAGAAGATATAATAAATCTGTATGCAGATCCGAAAATCGAAGGAATGACCGAAACTTCCGAAAGCGAGGTGTCTGAATAATGGTAGGAGATGATGCCTGCTCCGTATGTGCTTCGCTCATACAGAAGCTTCTGGAGTTCATATCAAATATGGAGCGGAACAAGCAGTACCGAAAGGACGCAAAACCGCCTAAAAAGCCAAAGATAAAGACCGGCAAGCTTTCCAAGAAAAATTTTGAAAAGCTTCAGCAGCTTGGAATGAGCTTTGAATATCTTCCCGTATCGAAAAAACTGATGCCGCAGTTTGAAGCTGCTATGAAGAAAATGGGCGGAACATTTTTCACAGGCGGCATTGAGGATAACAACAGCGTTTATGTTGCGATCCCCGCTGCACAGCGGAATATGGCGGCGCTTGCGGCACAGCATATGCTGTCAAAGGAAATTGAGATAAAGCCTGACGGTTTTATTTTGAGAGACGGGAATAACAAGATAGGCGAAGAAGAAATGCGCATAACTTCCGATGTTATGAACAGCTACGATATTCCTCTTTTCGCTTTCAAAACCGATGACGGGAAATATATGACGGTTGTTCCGAAAGAATTTGAAGGGCAGTATAACAAAGCTATGGAAGATGTACGGCAGCAGCTTAATGAGATAAATAATATTGATGTTGTCCGATACGATCAGTTATCGCCGTTGGATAACCCCGAATTTGCCGCATATATCGTAACCGATGAAGAAGCGCAGGAGCTTGCAAAGTTGGCGGAGTTCGGTGAGCTTGATATTAAATTTGCAAAGACCGAGCAGGGAACTGCTGTATTTTACAGCACGGATATTGCCCCAAAATTTTCCGAAGCAAGGGAAGAATATGCAAAGTCCCTTTCGGAAAGCGAACAGTATCGCATTGATGTTACGGATAATACCATATCAATGGATATAAAAAATCTGCTTGTACCCGAGTTTTCCGATGAAAATACATATTTTCTTCGTGTACCCAATACATCGGGCAAGGACTATATCCGACTTGATAAGTCCGACTGCGAGATCATAAACGGCGGAAAATCCATAAAAACCGAGCTTGATATGGAAAGAAAATATTCCATATATGACAGTGTGGGAAATATAAAGCAGAGCAGAAGCGGCGAGGCGCTTTCAAAATCATACAATACCCGACACCCTCATGCAACTAAGGGTACAAAGGTCTATGAGCATGGTCAGGGCAGAGAACGTGTAAATCTTTTCAATAAGGAAAAGAATGAAATTATCAGTGTCAAGCTGGATAATGCCGATGTTATGAGGACTGTGCTCAAAGAGCATGGCATCACGGGCAAAACTGCGGATATGCTTATGGAGGATATAAACAATAAATTATCAGCCCCACAGAAAGAAATTTTTAATTACACCAGGGAAAAGACCGAGGTCGTGTATGTGGATATTCCGAACATCGGAGAATATCTTGCACAGTCACAGCTTTCACAGGCAATTGTCGGAAAGGTGTGCATGACAGGAGAGATACCCAAGGACACAGGCTCAAAATGCTGCGTTATGGATAGGAACACAAACAGTTTTGCGGTACTTCCCGTAATGCCCGTTAAGGAAGTTCAGGAGGCACTTTCGCAGATGGGATATTCCGAGATGTCTGCAAAGGAAATTGCGGATAAGATTGCCGGAAGCTATCGTGACGGAGATATATCCGAGCCTGAACGGGAAAATGAAATTATCCCGTCCGAGATCACTTCGTTTGAAACTGTAAATGCGGAGCTTCAAGACTGCGGCTTCTGCAAGACCGATGACGGGATAATGCTTATCCGTGAAAGTCAGGACGAGTACAAATATATGACAATAGATAAGGAAAGCTCTCTTGCCGACGTGGAAAGTGCCTTGCACGATAAGTTCAATATCATAGATGATATTTCCGCTGCCGTTGTAATGAAACAGCTCATTGCCGATGATATTGTAAAGACAGCCGAGTCTAAAACTATTGGCGATGATGTGACTGTATCACAGGTCACAAGCAAGTATGTCGAAATTAGCCATGACGGAAAATCGGAAATGATGCCCCTGGACAAGCTTGACACAGAAAAGCTGCTTGCAATGGGTATCCCTGAAAAAACTATCGGGGATATCCGGAAATCCTTTGAAAAAGCTGAACAGGAGTTTATGTACCCGGATAAGCAGAATCTCGCAAGCCTTATCGGAAACGCAAAAAATATGCTTATGGAAAAGGTCAAGGCAGGCGGCGAAAAGCTCAAAGAAAATATCAAATTGGTGGGACAGGAGCGATGATATATGGCTAATATAGGCGCTCCCGAAAATAAAATTTCACCGTATTTTTATGCTGTCATAACTGGCTGCATCATAGCTCTCCCGGCTGTAATATTCCTCGGATATTTGCTTGACTTATCCGCAGGAGATGAAGGTCAGATACAGATATTTGAACTGCTTTCAAACTCGGAGGAATATCTGGCAGAGGCTACATTGGATGGACTTTTGTCTGCACTTATCAAAGGTGGTATGACTGCAAAAGCAACCATTATCGGATTTTTTGCAAGCCTTATCATCATCGTATATGTCCTTATGGGTGACGGAAAGCGTTATCACAGAAAGGGCAGCGAACATGGTTCGGCACGCTGGGGCAGCAAGGCGGAAAAGGACATAATCGCCGATACCAATGATTTTTACAACAATGTTATCTGTGCTTCGGATATTATGCTTGTGCTTGACCGCAAAAAGCGTGATAAAAATGAAGCCGAAGCGGATAGGAAAAAGTCCGACAAGAAGAAAAAAACTCAGCCTAAGAAAAAGGAAACAGGTAATGAAATATCTCACGATACAAATATAAAAGTATCGGTAAAAGATATAGTTTCACAGGGTAAGGAAGCATCAAAAATCAAGCCAATGCTTAACCTGAATCAGATCATACTTGGTGGTTCGGGAACGGGTAAATCGAGATTTTTGGTTAAACCGAATCTCCTGATGTGCAATACATCATACATTGTTACCGACCCATCGGGTGAGCTGGTTCAGGCTTGCGGTAAAATGCTTATGAACCATGGTTACAAAATCAAGGTTTTCAATCTGAACGATATGAAGCACAGCTCAAATTACAACCCGTTCCATTATCTCCGTGACTACAACGGTGAAATAAATGCAAACAACGTAATCAAGATGATAAATGTTTTTATGATGAACACCAAAGCAGAGGGTGCAAGCGGTGGAGATTCCTTCTGGGACGATGCAACAAGGCTGCTTTTATCAGCATTATCGTTTCTTCTCATAGAAACCGGAACAGAGGAAGAGCAGAATTTTGCAGGCGTTCTTGACCTTATCCACAAGGCCAAGGTCATAGAGGGCAAGGAAGAAGAAAAATCCGAGCTTGATCTCATTTTCGACCAGAGAAAAGAAGCTGACCCGAAAGCATTGTCGGTGCAGTATTATGAGGAATTCAAGCAAGCGGCTGGAAAAACAATGCAGAGTATTCATATCTCGACTACAACAAAGCTCCAGTATTTCAAACTCCCCGATGTTCGTAATCTGACCTGCACGGATAATATCCACCTTGAAGAAGTGGGCGATGAATATACCGCACTTTTCATAGTAATTCCGTCATCGGATACCACATACAACTTTCTTGCTGCAATGATGTACACGCAGCTTTTCGATACGCTGTATGACAGAGCCATAAATCTGTATAAAGGCAGGCTGCCTGTTCATGTGCGGTTCGTGCTTGATGAATTTGCAAATCTCGGTAAAATTCCCGAGATAGATAAAATACTTGCAACGTGCAGAAAGTTTGAGATTTCAATTCAAATCATTCTCCAGAATCTCTCCCAATTGAAGAAAATGTATAAGGAGGGGTGGGAAGAATTCGGCGGCAACTGTGATACCATGATATATCTCGGGGGTAAGGATCAGTTTACAAATGAGTATGTATCAAAGGAGCTTGGCAAGGAAACTATTGACCAGCAATCTATCAATCAGACCAAAGGAAAGCAGGGCAGCAGTTCATACAACAATGCAATTCTCGGACGTGAGCTTGCGACTATTGATGAATTGTCGGCTATGGATAACAATGACTGCATTGTAATGGTCAGAGGTTTGCCGCCGTTCTTTACTCACAAATTCGATATAGCCAATCACCCTAGATATGCGGAGCTTGGCGAACACTGGAAACCCTCGGAGGGACAGTCGGAAACGGAAAATCCCTACATATATATCCTTGAGGACAATATGTTCACGCTTCCCGAAACTGAATATATCGAGCTTGGAGATTTTATTGACACAGGCATTGCCGATGATTCAAATATTGTAGAAGTGCGCTGTGTGTTTTCCGATGAATCGGAAATTACAGAGGAAGAACTTATGGCGGATATACCCTATGAGATAAGAGAAAAATTCAGAGGCTGCACGGAAATATTCACGGCAGCATAGGAAGGTGATGAAAATGATATGAGCAATAACTGCAAAGGCTGTTTTGCGGATAATGACAGATACGGTGTGGGCTGTACCGCCCTGAAAGAACGGATAGAAACAAATTGTCCGTTTTATTGCGAAAGAGAAAAGTATATGGAAAATCAGGACTTTTACAGAGAGCTTCTTCGTGAAAAAAGGCCGTCTGTATATGCACATTATTATGGAAAGGAGAAAAGCAGTGCTTACCGATGAACAGATGAAACGAATATCGGAGCTTCTGAAAAAGGGCAATGATGTTGTTCTCAAAATGGTAAAGGACAAGATCACTATCGTGTATCAGAAGCCGCACATTTTAAAAATCGAATAGGCATATTCAAGGGAATATGTAACAGTCAAGGGACTTTAGGTTATACGGAAACGTATAGCTTGAAGTCCCTTTTTTGTAATCAATGCCGGCTCGGATTCGGCAGAAAAGTAATACATGAACGTGCGTGAAAATCCGAGTGGGGCTTGTTTATATAAATATTTTACAACATTTTTAGGAGGAGTTCAACATGAACATCAAGAATTCAATCGAAGCCGTCCATGACAAGATCACTGACATGGGCGCAAAGGCAATGGTGGCAGCCACAAATGTGGCAGGAAGAGCGATGAACACGAAGCTCGGCAGAGCGGCACTTGTTCTCCCTGCGGCGGTATCAATGTGTACACTCAACGTTCATGCCGCAGGTGACGGAGCGGACGCACAGGGTATGATCGACGCAATTATGGGTGTGCTCGGTCCCGGTGTTATCGCACTCGGCTCGCTTGTTGCGGTGGTCGGCGGCATACAGACAGGTGTAGGCTTCAAGGACGATAATGCCGACGGCAAGACGAGAGGTTTTCAGACTCTTATCGGCGGTGCGATAATCGCAGCGGTCGGAGCTATAATCCCTGCATCTCTTTCAATCGGCGGAAACTGATACCGAAAATCGAACCACAATCCGAAGCAGAGATCGTTTTTACGGACTCTGTTTCGGAATATGAGAGGAGGAAGATGCTATGGCGGAGCCAAGCTTCTGGGAAACGGCATTTACCGAAGCACAGGAGCTGTTACAGACAGAATCGGACGGCTTTGCGGCGGTAATACAGACAATTTCGGGGTTTGATGTTCTTTCAAACTGCGGAACGGCAATAAATGTTTTTGAAGCGGCGGGAACGGCGCTGCTCACTCTGTTCTTTTGTATGGAAGCGTTCACATATTGTGCGAATATTGACTTTCACGGCGGAATTGAGGGTGCGCTGAGGATAGCAATGAAGCTGGTCATAAGCGCACTTATCGTTCAGAATGTGGATAACATTGTGGGTGCGGTATCGGGACTGCTGAAACAGTCGGTGGATTTTTCGTCGGCATTTTCAAACATAAGCTCGTCCTTTGGGGCGGCAGCAACGGCTGGAACGATAGATCCGGGAACGCTGGACATCAACTATATCTGTATGAGCTTTATATTGCTGATACTCATAATTCTGATGTTTGTAATGTATTCCCTTATCGTAATTTCAATGCTGGGAGTTGTGTTTGAAACTGCAATACTTACCGCAATTTCACCTGTGGCACTTTCCACACTTGTAAACAGTCAGGCACGTTCAACGGGTATCAGCTTCATCAAGAATTTTGCCGCTGTATCAATGCAGTGGGGAGTGCTTGCGATATGCTTTGAAGCATTCAATGCAATATCCAACAATCTTACGCTTGATTTTGCAAGTGGACTTGCAGGTGACGGACTTCTTGCAAATATTATGCAGTATGCAACACCTGTTTTATGTGTAATTATGCTTGCGATCACGGTTTCAAAGGCAAGCGAAATAACGAAGAGAGCGTTAGGAGGATAAGCAAAATGATTTTGAGTGATGTTTATGATTAAAGCCGATGTACCACAGGACGTAACCGAGTACAAGGAGCAGTTTTTCTTCGGCATGAACAGCCGACAGCTTATCTGCTCCGTACTTATGATAGCAGTTGCGGTCATCATTTTCCTTGTGGGAAGCAAGTTTATTTCAACGGATATTCTGGTGTACATCACCATTGCGCTTATAGCTCCTCTTGCGGCTGTCGGATTCCTGAAATACAACGGTATGGGGTTTGAAAAGATAGCCGCAACCGTAACGGAGTTCTATGTTTCCAATCAGCGCAGGAGAATGGAATATCTTCCTGAAGAAACAGAGATACACGATGCTGTCAGAGAAATATATATCCGTCAGCTCGAAGATGAGCGCAGGGCTGAAAAGAAAAATATGAAAAGGAAGAGGTGAATCTTTTGAATGAAAATGAGATCGTAACGGGTACAGCAGTTCCCGAAGAAAGCGTGACCGCAGCTCCCGTTAGTGAAGAAAATGTTTTGAGCAATGAAAGCACCGTTTCCGATATGGCTGATATGACCGAAGAAGCTACTACGGATATTTCGGAAGCCGAAAGCGAGGCAACCTCTCTTTCACTCCCCGAAGGACTTGACGCAGAAGCACTCATATCCAGCATTGCGGCAGATGGTGTATCGGAAGCTATGAGCGAAGCGGGTATCACGGAAGAAGTTGTGGTTGAAACTGCGGTTGTTACACAGCCTGTTGTAGTTCCTGAAACGGTTATGGAAACAGAAGCGGTTTCTGTTATCACCGAACCCGTTACTGACATTGCAACAGAATCGGCAGAAGTTATCGAAGATGCAACAGCCAAAACGAAAATATCCGAAACTGTTGCAGTTCCCGAAACCCCGAATGGGATAGTGGGATTTGTACAGAGCAATCCCGCTGTTGTGGGTGTTCCTGCTGCAATAATTGCACTGGCTGTTGCCTTCCTTGCAATTACAAGACGCACCCGTCCCAAGCGTGGTGTTATTGAAGATACCGATGATGTTAAGGAAAACATGAACGCCCGTGAGCGTGATGCGGCAAGGCTTGAAGCCAATAAGCCGAAGAAAAAGGACAAGCGCAGTCAGAAGGTCGCAAAGGAAAAGGAGAAAAAGGATTTTGCAAAGAAGGTCCTGAATACTATTCCTTACAAGAAAATTTTGTCCGACGATATTTTCTTCTTAGGCAAGAAAATGTACTCCAAGGCTTACACCTTTGATGACATAAACTTCAATCTTTCCGATGAAGAACAGCAGTATATGTATCTGGAGCGATACATCGAATTTCTGTCTATCCTTGATGATACGGTTGACTGTCAGATTTGCTGCTGGAACAGTCAGATAAACATTGACGATTTCAAGAAGAAAACTCTGCTCCCGCAGAAGGCTGATGACCTTTTTGAATATCGTTATGAATTCAATTCGAGGGTGCTTGAAGAAAATATCCGCAAAGGTCAGAACGCTATCCAGAAGCACATGTATATTACTCTCACAATAAAGGCTCCCGATGAGGAAACCGCAAAACGAAGATTTAAGTCTCTGGATATTACTGCTACGAATACATTCAATCGTATCGGCAATACAAATATGCGAGTTCTCACCTCACAGGAGCGTGTGGAAATGCTGAAGGATTTCTTTGTGGGTACAGATGATATGCCCGTACCGCAGCTTACTGAAAAGGACTATGAAAAGGGTATTGACAAGCTGTACTGTGCGCCCGATTATTTCGATTTCAAAAAAGACTATTTCATGTTCAACAATACTTATGCAAAGACAATTTACATAAGAGAATATCCCTCAACGGCAACCTCTGAAATTCTGACCGAGCTTCTTGCAACGGGCATTGAAATTATGGTTACAACAAACATTGAAACCTATGACAGTGCAGAAGCCCGCAAGCTTGTCCAGCATCAGATCACAGCTATTGATACGGATATGGCAAAGCGTGAAGTCAAGGCAGCGCAGCACGGTAATTTCAGCAATCAGATGCCCCAGCGTATCAAGAATCAGCGTGATGCTATGGTCAGTGTTTATGACAAGATCACCATGAAGGACCAGAAGCTTTTTATGACAAATATGCAGATACTCATAAAGGCTGAATCTTTTGAGGAGCTTAACAATAATCTTGAAGTAATCGAAAGCACCTTGAAAAGAAGCGGTTGCATAAAGGGTGAAATGGCATGGGAGCAGGAGCATGGAATGTGCGACTGTTTGCCTGTCGGTTATCAGAGAAAATTCGGCTGGATGCGAACAATGCCTTCGGAATCGGTTGCGATTTTCATGCCGTTCAATGTAAAGGAAATGCAGATGGAAAACAGCGTTTATTACGGTCTGAATATGCTTTCCCACAACATAATTCTTTTTGACCGTATGAAGGGACTTGTAAATCCTTCGGGATTTGTGCTTGCCTGCCCCGGTTCGGGTAAATCTTTCACGGTCAAGCGTGAGATAGTCAATGTGTTTCTCGGCTATGATGACGCAGATATTCTGGTAATCGACCCTGAGCGTGAATACTGGAAGCTTGCAGAAGCCTTCGGCGGTGAGGTAGTAAAGTTCAGTAATGGTTCAAAGAACCACATAAATCCCTTTGATTTTGACTTCCGACTTCTTGAAGATGAGGAAATTGATATCATCGCAGACAAGTGTCAGCTCCTTACATCATTCATTTCATGTATGGACAGCAAGCACCCATTGAATGCACAGGAAAAGTCCTTTGTTGACCGCTGCGTTCGTAAGGCTTATGCAAAATCCAATGTGCTTACAACCCTTGATCCTGCGGATATGCCTACTCTGGGAACGTTCCTCGAATGTATGAAAGAGGAAACCGAGAATATCAACAAGGATATGAAGGACAAGCTGATTATTACGGTTGATATGTACGTTAATGGTTCTGCAAAATATTTTGATAATCAGACCAACGTAAATACAAAGTCCCGGTTCATTGCATACGATATCCGTGACCTGAACGGCAATCTGAAAACACAGTCCATGCTTCTTATCCTTGACTACATCTGGAATCGTCTTTCCGAGAACAGAGATAAGGGCAGAAAGACCTACATCTATTTCGATGAAGCGCATCTGCTTTTCCAGGACGAGTATTCACTGGACTATCTCCGTATGCTCTGGAAGCGTGCAAGAAAATACGGTGGTGTGCTTACGGGAATCACGCAGAATGTTGAAGATCTGCTGAAAGATGATAAGTCCCGTTCTATGCTCAGTAACTCCGAGTTCCTTGTGCTTTTGAAGCAGAATCCTACCGATGCGGCAAAGCTTCAGGATATTCTTCATTTCACGGACAGCGAAATTCAGTATGTAAATGACACTCCTGCGGGACATGGAATTTTGGTGCTTGGCGGCAAGACAAAGATACCGTTCTATGATGAGTTCCCGAAGGATACAAAGCTGTACAGCATGATGACAACAAACTTCAGTGAAACCGCAAAGATGCTTCAGGAAGAAATGGCGCAGAAGGAAGCCGAAGCATCGTAAGGAAAGAGAGGGAGATGTTTTATGCCAACAGTTGACCGCAAAAACGATACTGATGAAAAGCACTCCCTTTCCTCTTTTGATAAGAGAAAGGTGCAGAGCGTGACCTTTGGTGCAAGGCAGCAGAGCAGAAAAAAGTATAAGGTGGTAAAACACGAATACGGTTCTGCTGCTCCCGATAAAGATTTTCGTGCTCCACCGGAGCACGAAGAAAATGCAGATAAACCCGCAGTAAAAAATAACTCTTATGAAAAGCAAACTGCCGTAAGTTCAACTTATTCTCATAAGAAAAGCAGTGAGCATAAATCGGACACAAGCAGTTCCGCTATTTCTTCCGAAATGGCACAGCGAATGAAACGTGCGGCGTTTCTTGAACAGCAGAACAAGGAGGCTATTAAGCTTAATCGTGCAGCTGTTGTAAATGATGAAACGGAAGCGTTTCATGATAATTCTGAAAATAGTTCAAAAAATTCCGCAGCAGACATTCCGAAAAAAACGGAAAATCCTGAACACAAGCCCTTTGACAGCAGATTTTTATCCATAAAATCTGATAACTCCGATGATATGACTGCTTCGGAAAAGCTGAAATTCAAGGTCAATATTGCAAAGGCTGAATTTATTGATAAATTCAAGGATTCTATAAATTCAAATCGCCGCAATGACCTTGGTGTGAGGTATCTTGAGGAGCATCGCAAGGAAGGTTACAAATATGATACCGTCAGTGAAGCTGTTAATGACGGGGCAGCGTTTAATGTTACTCCCGATCAGATAAGAGAGCTGGACGGCGGTGGTCATACGCTGATGGACAAGGCTCTGAAAATAAATGATTATTCGGTGTATAACCCCGATAATCCCGAATACCACAAGGAGAAAAATTCTACTGACAGCGGGTTTATCGACAAGGCAGTTCGGATAGGAAAGACCGTTCAGAATTCATCTTCCGTCGGTTCTGCCGTAACTGATGTTGCCACAACTCTTGCGGCGGTCGAAGCCAAAAAGCTGGTCGCAAAGATAATGAAGGGCGAAAATGCCGCAAAGGACAGGGCATTTATCGAAGAACACAAGGCACAGGGCAGAACAAAGTATGTTGATGCCGAAAAGGAACGGCACAAGGTAGAACATAAGCTGTCCGAGAAAGAATCTGTTCCCGATGCAATGTCCCGAGAGGAGCGCAGAAATTTCTTGCATAACAAACGTGTTGCGGAAAAGCAAAAAAAATTCTATGCTGACCGTATGAAAACTGAGCGGAAAAACAAGCAGAAAGAAATGTTCCTTGATTTCAACAAGGACAATCCCGAGCTTGTTTCCAATACCGCAAAGGGTACTGGAAAGCGTTATGTAAAGAAAAAAGCTGCAAAGGCTCTTGTCGGCGGAGGTGCGGCGGCAGCGGTTTTTCCTATAATAATCGTCATAATCATTTTTGCCGTAATTGCCGTGTTTTTCGGCTGGCTTTCACCCTTTGATTACACGCTTGCAGGTGATGAGGGTGAAGAAGATGAAAGAAAATATACTGCCGAAAGCAATGCCGAGGTCATTGACGGTTACACCAAGATGATAAAAAACTACATGGACGTTTGTCAGGCATATTACTATTTCAACTACGGTGACTGGTACGGAGGCACATACGAATATCCTGCACCAGATCTGGATTTCTCCGAGTTTTTCAGCGAATATTGCCGGCAGATAGTAAGTGAGATCCAGTCGCAGTTTTCGGCAAGTCTGGCGGCAGCGAAAAATGACAGGGAACGTGCGGCGATAGCACAGGCAATGAACAAAGCAATTTCCGAAGCCATTGATGCTGCAATGCCCCAGGCACTTGCGGAATACAACGCACTTATGAAAAGTCTTGATGATTCAATGTCTGCTGAAACGCAAAGACAGCATTATGAAACCAAAGACAAAGGCGGCGGAAACGGCAGTGCGGATTCGGCTGAATTTACGGGAATGCCAATAGTCGGAACAAACCATTTCGATAATGTTGAAATTGACGGTGAACTGTCTGCCGAGGAGCTTCTTGCATATATCGCACTATACAAGTCCATGAGCATAATTGATCCCGATGACAGTGATTCCAATGCGGAACAGATATTGAACATAACGCCGCAGGACATTATGGACTTTTTCAAAGAAACTGAATTTTTCAGTATCACGGTAAATGTTACTCACGGAAATACTTGCAGCGGACAGAATTGCAGGCGAACTCTTGTAGATAAATCGTGGGAGTATTACTGTGACGGAAGTCATGATAATCTGTCGGGTGAGATAGGTCCGTGCAAAACTGCCGACGAGCTTCGTGAAAAGATAATGGAGATAACCGATTCGGAAGCCAATGGTGTTGATGAGAAAAGCTTCGAAAAGCTCATTGAGGAATACATGAAGCTCATAAACAAGGAGCTTGATATTAACGAAGCCGACTACCGCAGATTCGGTGCCACCGATAGTGCAAAGGCAGAGGAATTCTATCAGAAGCTTATTGAGGACGGGGAGATACCCAACAATTACTGGAGTGTGGATACGCCGATGGGCGGGGAGGACAGCGATGAATAATCCATTCAAATCAGCAAAAGATTTCATAAGCAGATACAAAAAGGAAGAGTGGGTCCGCGCTGTTGCAGTCATTGTGATCGTGACAGCTCTGGCGGCAGTCGGGCTTGGTTACAGACAGTGGCAGGAAAATAAAGAAAATCCGCCCGAACAGTCTGAGACTGAACAGGCGGAAGGATCTTTACTTGAAGATATATGGAATGACAGCAAACTGCATCTTGTGGTGTTTGCATCGCTTTCAGCTGTTCTTCTTGCTGTGGAGCATAATAAGGGCAGGCTAAAACAGACAGGGGAAAAGGAAGAGAAGTGAAGCGTTTTAAGGAATGGTGGAAGGAAAACTGGGAGAACAGGTCATTCAGGTATGGTGTGACTGTTATGGTTATAATCGTGCTTGCAATTCTCACAAATATATATGTGTATTTCATGGATAGAGAGGTTGACTTTGCGGTGAATGAAACAGAAAACGCCGCTTCTTATTCGGAAACGGCGTGAAAAACTATTTGTTCTTTATTTCGATACGGTCTAAAATACCCTGAACGCTGACATTCTGATGTGTAAGATACATTCTTGCAACGTCCTGAATAAATTCCGGATCAGCACCGGTTTTCTTCTGAATGATGTCAACAGAATAACCTTTATCAATACATTTCATTATCTTTTTTACAAGGCTGAATATTTCCTTATCCGATACTTTTTCCAAAGAGGTTTTCGGAGTCGATTTATCAAGAACGGCAGCTTTGGCGTGACCATAATAAACAACCTTTGGCTTTAAGTTCAGAAGAATGTCCCAGCTGTCAGCAATTTGTGTTCCTTTATGTGCTTCAAGCTCATATAGAGGATTTAAGTCACCGACAAGGAGAAAACCATCATCGAGATATAAGGAGATGCTGTCACCACTGTGACCCGGGGTATGGAATATTTCTCCGTTTATCCCGATTTCACTGAGAAAAGCTCTGCTTTCGGAAATACTGACTATCCGTATTTTACTATCATCTATTGGTATGAATTTAGAACGCTTTTCCTTCTCAAAAATCTGATCGGCGTTGTGAATGAAATTCTGCTGAATATCCATAACAACGATCTGCACTCCCGATTCGGCAATTTCCTGCGCAATGCCCATGTGATCGGGATGAAAGTGAGATATAAAAAGATACCCAATATCCTGCACTTTTATCCCGTGCTTTTTAAGAGATTTGCAGAATAGAGAAAATGTGCCTGCCCAATCGGTGTCAAAGAGAATATACTTATCCTTCCCTTTTATTAGATAGGTGTTTGTTTTGGCATATTTTAATTCAGTGACCATAAGGAACCCTCCTATAACACTGAGTAATGAAATTGCCGATATATTGGAATTTTCAAATTAGTCTTTGCAAATAACCTTTGAACCTTCACCATCGATTACAATTCCCTGACGGTTGTTAATTGGGCATAGATTCAAATCCGAAAATTCA
>ERZ1026854.874-NODE-874-length-20300-cov-20.246826_pt1 | contig 20300 bp, 12 predicted proteins | sample MGYA00380157_ERZ1026854 | MGnify/ENA primary metagenome ERZ1026854 (study PRJEB33269, sample SAMEA4719793) | human gut metagenome | biome: human-associated habitat; feature: organic feature; material: feces | place: Cameroon | collected 2013-10 ... | reverse complement strand
AACCAGTAAACTTTCCTCATTCTTCTCTCAAACACTTTTTATATGTACTTTCACACCCCGAAAGTAACAACAATGGCCCAGATGTTCTATGGATGCACAAAGCTCCATGATCTCAACATTTCCAGTTTTAATACGGAAAAGGTGAAATACATGAACGAAATGTTCGATGGCTGCTCAAGTTTGAAGACGCTTGATTTGTCTCACTTCAATACGAGGTATGTGCTAAAGAGTGGCTTTAACTACATGTTCAATGGTTGCAGTAGTCTTAGCTCTCTTGACGTATCCAACTTTAAAACTGATAAGCCCAGCATGCAGTTGGATGGGTTGTTCAAGGGATGCAGTAGTCTTCAAACGCTTGATCTTTCCAGTTTCAGCACTGGTTTGGCATCTTCTGTTACCGATATGTTTGACGGATGCTCCGCACTTCGGACTATCTATGTCAGCGATCTTTTCACATTCAAAAATGGAGTTTCAAGTACAAATATGTTCCGCAAATGCGATAACTTAAAAGGTGCTATTGACTTCATCTCTCAATATAAAGATAGTAAGTACGCCAACTACGAGTCGGGTTATCTCACCAAGAAGGTTGGCACGAATGGCAATGAGATTATTGGAGCCACAGGTAGTTCTCTCAACATCGACAAGTTGGTTTTGGACGACAGCAAGGCATATACGCTCTACGAAGACTGCAACGTTACTTCAGCTTCATATGCACGAGCTATGAAGTCGGAATGGGGAACTCTCTGTCTACCATTCACCATCGACCCAACATCCGAGGCTAACACCTGCAACTTCTACACCTTGCAGAATATTGGCAACGAGAGTGTTGTGCTTGAGCTAATAGAGAATGGTACGGTAGAGGCAGGACAACCTGTTGTCATTCGTAAGAAGGATAATACGCAGACAGATATCCTCATCAACAATGTAGAGAATGCGCAAGCTGTAAAGGAACCAAAGAATACAAACACCGGCAACCGCATGATTGGAACATTCACCAATATGGAACTTGCCGACGACTGCTATTTCATTGCCAACAACCAGTTCCGTCTTGTAAGCAACTACAAGCCAGCGGCCTCTGGAGTTAAGTTGGCAGCGTTCCGTGCCTACATTCAACCACAAGAACAAGCTGACGTTAAGCATGCACCATCGCTCAACATAAGCGTAAATGATAAAACCACGGGAATAGAAAATACAAATGTCATCGACTTGCTCAACGATAAAGAAGCAGAATACTATGATGTAAATGGTCGTCGCATCCAAAATTTGCAGAAAGGAATAAACATCGTAAAGAAGGGAAACAAGACTATGAAAATCGTATGCCGCTAAAACGCTTAAAGTAATCAACTAAAATCGTTAAACCACAGCGCGGTTTTTAGTGTAAAAAAATGAAGTAAGCTTCGATGCCAAATGAAGCAGGCTTCGTTGGCGAATGAAGCAAGCTTCGTTGGCCATCGAAGCCTACTTCATTTTTTTGGGTAAATATCCAACCTGGATATAAAATCTGTTGCGTATACTCAACATTTTGTGCAAAAACTACAAAATTAATATCGATAAATCAGCTTGTTAATATCGACAAATCAGTTAACTCTTACCGCTAAAGCAGCCTGTTAAATCGAATCTATGCTTGCTGTCAAATCTTGCTTTGCTTACTATCAAATATATCTTTGGTTACTATCAAAGGTAGCTTTGCTTACTATCAAACCAATTCATTTTTAATCTCAGCTTGCCTGAAAGATTTATTAAACATAAACGATTAATACATATATTTGCGAGAAGTAGAAGTTCAGAATTATCACTATATATATGTTGTTAATCATCGAATTTATTGCAACATATTCTTCGTTTTCTTGTTGATGCGACAAAAAAGCGCTATCTTTGTCGCAAATATTGCGACGTTATTTAAAAGAAATCGTCGCATACCATTGTTAGCACACTATATTAACGGGATTATTTGTCGGATGATTCGTAGTCCCAATTAAGTCCGAGTATATAAACAAAAAAGTCCGAAAGCTTATCTACATTAGCTTTCGGACGTTATAGTTGCGGAGGCAAGACTCGAACATGCGACCTCCAGGTTATGAGCCTGGCGAGCTACCAACTGCTCCACTCCGCGATATTACCATATAGTCAATTCTTGAGATATCAGCGATTGCTGTATTTCTGAATTGCGGGTGCAAAGGTACAACGATTATTTGATATAACCAAATATAATTGCAACTTTTTTGTATTTTAACTGTAAAAAGGCTGAAATACGTAATTTTTCTTGCATAAGTCGTAGAAATAATCTACTTTTGCACATATCAACTCATTGTGCAAACAAAATAGAGGAAAGTAGCATGTCAATCTCTAAAACACGACAGACACTTGTGGATGTGGCACGACAGCTATTCGCTAAGAATGGTGTTGCCAATACTACAATGAACGACATTGCCCAGGCTTCGGGCAAGGGTCGCAGAACACTATATACCTATTTTAATAGGAAGGAAGACGTATATAATGCTGTCATAGAATCGGAATTGGAGCGACTAAGCGACAAGCTCGACGAAGTTGCAGCAAAGAAGATTCGTCCGCAAGACAAGATAATAGAGCTGATATACACCCACTTGAGCATGATTCGCGAGACCGTGGTTAGAAACGGCAACTTGCGAGCTGAGTTCTTCCGCAATATCTGGACTGTAGAAAAGGTGCGCAAGAACTTTGATGAAGACGAGATGGAGATATTCCGCAAGGTTTATGCTGAAGGTGTGGCAGAAGGCGAGTTTGACCTTGAAGACATAGAACTCGTTGCCGACATCACACACTATTGTATCAAGGGCTTGGAGGTGCCATTCATATATGGCAGACTTGGTCATGGGCTGACTGAGGAATCGAGCAAGCCGCTGGTTGCCAAAGTTGTGTATGGCGCTTTGGGCAAGAGAGGAGTGATGAAATAAGTATATATATAATAAGGTATATAAATAGAAAGTATTAACTATATTTACATAACAAATTTTTAAAATGGGATTACTTACAGGTAAGACAGCACTCATTACAGGTGCCGCACGTGGTATCGGCAAGGCCGTAGCCATGAAGTTTGCTCAGGAAGGTGCTAACATAGCTTTCACCGACCTCGTATTGAACGATGATATGAAAGCTGGTCTCGAGGCTACTCGTCAGGAGATTGAGGCTTTGGGCGTAAAGTGCTTGGCATATGCAGGCAACGCTGCAGACTTTGCAGAGACAGAGGCTGTTGTAAATAAGATTAAGGAAGACTTTGGTTCAATCGACGTATTGGTAAACAACGCTGGTATCACCAAGGACGGTTTGATGCTTCGTATGACAGAGGCTCAGTGGGATGCTGTATTGAGCGTAAACTTGAAGAGTGCGTTTAACTTTATCCACGCTTGTGCTCCTATCATGCTCCGTCAGCGCAGCGGTTCTATCATCAACATGTCGAGCGTTGTAGGTGTTCACGGTAACGCAGGTCAGTGCAACTACTCAGCTTCAAAGGCAGGTATGATTGGTTTGGCAAAGAGTATCGCTCAGGAGCTCGGTCCTAAGGGTGTACGTGCTAACGCTGTTGCTCCAGGTTTCATTGAGACTGCTATGACAGCTCAGTTGCCAGAGGATATTCGCAAAGACTGGATGAAGAAGATTCCTCTTCGTCGTGGTGGTCAGGTTGAGGACATCGCAAATGTTTGCTTGTTCTTGGCTTCTGATATGTCAAGCTATGTATCTGGACAGGTTATCCAGATTGATGGCGGTATGAACATGTAATAATAATACCAACAGAAAAAAATATTAGGTATTAAAAGATCATTATGACCGTAGTCTACGAAGACAACCATATCATCATTGTCTATAAGGAGAGTGGTGAGATAGTTCAGGGAGACAAGACTGGCGACAAGCCATTGTCTGAAACGGTGAAGGAATATATTAAGGAGAAGTACCAAAAGCCGGGGAATGTATTCCTCGGCGTGGTACATCGCCTTGATCGTCCTGTTTCGGGGCTTGTGGTGTTTGCCAAGACCTCAAAGGCTTTGTCAAGACTGAACGAGATGTTCCGCAAAGGAGACGTACACAAAACTTACTGGGCTATAACGAAAGAAGCCCCACGCCAGATGGAAGGAGATATGGAAAACTGGCTGGTGAGAAACGAGAAGCAGAACAAAACCTATGTTTACGACCGAGAGGTGCCAAAGTCGAAGAAGGCACGGTTGAGATATAAGCTGATAGCAAGTACAGATAATTATAACTTGCTGGAAGTAGAACTGCTAACAGGAAGACACCACCAGATAAGAAGTCAGTTGGCACACATGGGATGTGCCATAAAGGGCGACTTGAAATATGGAGCTAAACGCTCAAATCCTGATGGTAGCATATCGCTACTGTCGCATCATGTTGAATTTGTTCACCCCGTATCGAAGGAGTTGATATCCTTAGATTCTCCCCTGCCCGATGATAATCTGTGGAGGGCTTTGGCTGCAGGAGTGAAGAAATAACGATAACCTACAAATAACATCTATGAAGAAAATACTCAGAGGCTGTGGCATAGCAATATCGGTGCCAATAGTGCTGCTTGTTCTATTGTCAGTATTGTTTTACTTTCCCCCTTTTCAGAACTGGGCTGTAAGACAAGTGGCAGAATATGCTTCTGAAGAAACTGGGATGAATATCTCTGTAGACAAGGTGCATCTTGTTTTTCCTTTAGATTTAGGAGTTGAGGGCGTAAGAGTGACACGCCCTATAGAGAACAACCTTTCTGATGTCGACACTATTGCCGACATCAGAAAGGTTGTTGCCGATATACAGCTATTGCCATTATTGCAAAGCCGTGTGGAGATAGACGAGCTATCGTTTAACGATATGAAGCTCAACACCACCGACTTTATAGCCCAGGCAAGGGTGAAGGGAAACATAGGTACACTTAGCTTGAAAGCCCACGGCATAGACCTTGGTGCAGAAACCGTGAACCTTGACGAGGCATTGCTCGACAAGGCTAATGTGGATATTGCCCTGACGGATAGCGTGCCTGAGGATACTACTGAAAGCGAAAACTTCTGGAAGATAAACGTTGGGAAGTTGGCGATAAAGCAAACAAACATTGCTTTGACAACTCCTGGCGACACTATGTCGGTAGGCGTAGGAATAAAGAAAGCGAATATAGAGAAGGGATTCTTCGACCTATATAAAGCCATATATAAAGTGGGCTTGGTGGATTGGCGCGGAGGCTATATTGCCTACGACCAGAACTTTGAGCCAAAGGCTAAGGGACTGGATGTGAACCATATAAGGCTCGACAACATGGCTTTATCGATAAAGGATATTGCTTATTGCAGTCCAAACCTCGACATGAATATCAGAGCTTGTGCTTTCAAAGAGAAATCGGGTATAGAGGTTTCGAACATCACAGGCGCTATAGGCATGGACTCTACGAAGTTGAAGTTGCCATTGATAACACTGAAGACTCCATATTCAGAGACTTCGGCTAAGCTAACTATGGATCTCAATGCCTTCGATGATAATAATCCAGGCGCATTGCATGTGAAACTGCATGGCGCATTGGGCAAGAAGGATTTGATGACCTTTATGGCTGATATGCCAACAGCTTTTAAGCGCCAATGGCCTTGCAATCCACTTTCGATAGATGCCATTGTGCATGGCAACATGAGGAAGATGGAGATTGACAACCTGGCTATGGAACTGCCTTCGGCTATGAAGCTGAAAGCATCGGGACAGGCTTGGAACATAACCGACATGGACCGCCTAAAGGCGCATGCCAACATAGATGCAAAGACATATAACCTGAAATTTGCCACTACCCTACTCGACAAGAGCGTGGCAAAGATGATAAACATACCAAGCGGCATAGCGCTGAAGGGCAAGGTGGATGTTGACGGAAAGAAGTATGCCACAGCATTCAATATATCTGAGGGTAAGGGAAGCATAGGCGGAAAGGCATCTATAAACCTTGCCAACAACAGCTATCAGGCTAATATAAAAGCAAGAAGCCTACAGCTACAACACTTCACTCGTGGACTTGGACTATCGCCACTTACTGGCGAGGTGGCAGTTGCCGGCAAGGGCTTCGACATGATGTCGCCAAAGACAAAGCTCGAAGCAGATATCAATCTGTCGCAATTCTCATACCAAGGCTATAACCTTGATGGCATTAAGGGAAATGCGTTGGTGAACAATGGTAAGATAGCTGCCGATATCTTGAGCGACAACAAGGTGATAAATGGCAATATTGCATTGAATGCTCTTACCAATGGTAAGGAAATCACAGCATCGTTGGCATGTCAGCTACATGAGCTCGACTTGTTTAAGATGCGACTTGTGGAGAGTCCGCTAAAGATTTCTATGAGCACTCAGCTCGATGTGAGTTCAAACCTCACTAACGACCATAGAGCGCAAGGAACAATACGCAACATACTGATACAGGATAAAGACGGAGAATACACACCTGAGGATATAGACTTGGACATTCTGGCTCTCCGCGATACCACTCACGCCATTGTGAACACTGGCGACTTCCATCTGAATATGGATGCAAGCTGTGGCTACGAGATGTTGATGGATAAGCTGATGAGTGTGTCGGACGAGGTGATGAAGCAGATGAAGGACAGATATATTGACCAAAGTAGGTTGAGAGAGCGTCTGCCTAATGCAAGAATCAGTTTCTCATCGGGCAAAGAGAATATCTTTGCAAGACTGCTGAAACACTATGGCATGGAATGCAAGAGCATAGACATGGATATGACATCGTCGCCTATTGCCGGACTGAATGGTTATGCTAACATAAACTCCATAACCGTGGGTGGCATACTCATTGATGCAACGAAGTTTAGCGTGAAGTCGGACGAGACTGACGTGAAATACAGCATCCAGGTGAAGAACAACAAGAACAACCCTGACTATGTGTTCAACGCTATGGTTGATGGTACGATAACGGAACGTGGAACTACCATAGAATCTAAACTCTATGACTGGAAAAACCGACTGGGACTATCAGCAAACATGGCTGCCAACATGGAGGAGAATGGCATAAAGATATCATTCGTCGGCGACGACCCTGTGTTGGGATATAAGAAGTTTGGAGTGAACAATGACAACTACATCTTCCTGGCTGAAGACAACCGTGTGTCGGCAAACTTGAAGATGAAGGCTTCTGACGGTACTGGTCTGCAGATATATTCTAACGACGAAAACGAGGATGCACTACAGGACATAACGTTGAGTGTGAACAAGTTGAACTTGGACGACATCTTTGCATTGCTACCTTTTACTCCTAATATGACAGGTGTGCTGGATGGCGACTTCCATGCTATACAAACTAAAGAAGAGCTATCGTTATCATCTACGCTACAGGTAGCAAACATGATATACGAAGGATGCAAGATGGGAACTGTAGGTACGGAGTTTACATATATGCCGAAGTATGATGGCTCGCATTATGTTGACGGTGTGCTGATGCACAACGGTGAAGAGGTATGCACACTTACCGGTACATACATATCAGAAGGCGACGGACATTTGGATGCTTCGTTAGGATTAGACCATACACCATTATCATTGGTAAATGGTTTTATTCCTGAGCAACTCTGCGGACTTAAGGGATATGGCGAAGGCGGACTGACAATAAAGGGTTCGCTAACGAAACCTGAGGTTAATGGCGAGGTATATCTCGACTCGGCATATCTGTATAGCCAGCCTTATGGCGTGGAATTGCGTTTCGACAACGACCCTGTGACTATCAGTAACAGCCGACTGCTCTTTGAGAACTTCGAGATGTATTCGCATAACGACAAGCCATTGGTGGCTGCAGGATATGTAGACTTCTCAGACCTCGACAATATGTATGCCGACATTAAGATGAAGGCAGAAAACTTCTTGCTCATAGATGCTAAGGAGAACCTTCGCTCGGAAGCTTATGGCAAAGCATACGTAAACTTATATGCAAGAATGCAGGGAGCGATAGACAACTTGCAGATGCGAGGAAAGCTGGATGTGCTGGGCTCTACAGATATGACATATGTGCTGAAAGATAGCCCTATCACTACAGACAACCAGCTGGAAGACTTGGTGAAGTTTACCAACTTTGCCGATTCTACAACCATGGATGTAGAGCGTCCGCCACTGAATGGCTTCAGCATGGACATGAGCATAAGCATCAACGAGAGTGCTCATATTCTATGTGCGCTGAATGCTAATAAGTCGAACTATGTAGACCTTATTGGTGGTGGCGACTTGAGAATGAAATACAACACCATCGACGAACTGTCGCTACGTGGTAGATATACTCTCAACAATGGTGAGATGAAATATTCATTGCCTGTGATTCCATTGAAGACCTTCGTTATTCAGGATGGTAGCTATGTGGAGTTTACTGGCGACCCAATGAATCCACGACTCAATATCACAGCCCTTGAGGATACAAAGGCTACGGTGTCGGATGCCAATGGCAACAATCGCTCGGTAGACTTCAAATGTGGCGTGATAATAACAAAGACGCTGGAGGATATGGGACTTGAATTCGTGATTTATGCGCCACAAGACATGTCGCTAAGCAACGAGCTCAACACCATGAGCACCGAAGAACGCGGAAAGATTGCTATCACCATGCTTACCACAGGTATGTATTTGGCTGACGGCAATACCAATAGCTTCTCTATGAACTCGGCATTAAACTCATTCTTGCAGAGTCAGATTAATGGTATCGCGGGTAACGCATTGCGCACACTCGACCTAAGCTTCGGACTCGACAACACTACCGATGCAACGGGAAATGTGCGTACCGACTACTCATTCAAGTTTGCTAAACGATTCTGGAACAACAGATTGAAGATTATAGTAGGCGGAAAGCTATCTACAGGCTCGGATGTGGCAAACCAAAACGAGACTTTCTTTAATAATGTGCAGTTTGAATATCGTTTGAACGAAGCTTCTACACAATATCTAAACGTGTTCTACAACCGCGACAGCTACGATTGGCTCGAAGGTAACATTGGTGAATATGGCGGTGGTTTCATCTGGCGAAGAAAACTGCAAAACTTCAAGGATATCTTCAGATTCAAGGATGTGAAGACCCCTATCATCATGTCGACAGACTCTACTAAAAGCACACAAAAATGAATAAAATAATAAGATTTCTCTTAACTATAGCCGTTAGCTCAGCGCTCTTTGCTTGTTCATCGACAAGCGAAGTGCCTGAAGGCGACAGACTGTATACAGGTCTGGAGCCTATAAAATATACCGACTATGAGAGCAACGAACACTTTACTGCCACTCAGGAGGAAATAGAGGCTGCACTCGACTGTCCACCGAATGGAGCAATATTTGGTAGTAGCTATTATCGTTCTCCTTTCCCTTACAGCTTGTGGATATGGAATGCTTTCCATGAGTCGGAATCGCCTATAGGCAAATGGGTTACAAAGACTTTTGGTAATCAGCCTGTATTGATGAGCTGGGTGAATCCTGCGCTTAGAGCTTCGGTTGCACAATCGCAGTTGCATAATCATGGATATTTCCGTGGTACTGTGAACTACGAGGAAAAACCATATTCTAAACATCCTAAAGCAAAGATAGCATATCATGTGGATTGTGGTCATCTGTTTACTATCGACACCGTGACTTATTCCAACTTTCCTTTGAGTGCCGACTCGCTGATAGCGGCATCGGCTGATGAAGCAAAGATTAAATCAGGCTCGCCTTTTGATGTGGTATCGCTTGATGCAGAACGCAATCGCTTGAGCAACTTGTTTCGCAACAACGGATATTATTATTATCAACCATCATATGCATCATATCGTGCCGACACGGTGAACAATCCTGGCAAGGTGAAGCTGGATGTGGAGTTGGCAGACAATCTGCCAGAAAAGGCATTGAAGAAATGGTATATTGGTAATATCAGCATCAACCTAAGACGCACCTTTATGGAGGAATTGAAGGATTCCATCCATTACTATTTCTTCCGTGCTTATTTCAATGGTAAAAAGCCACCTGTAAGACCAAGGGTGATAATGAGCGACATGAAACTTAGACATGGTCAGCCATACGACTATTCTAAGCATACGGAATCGAACAACAGAATAGCAAGCAAGGGTATGTTTTCGTCGGTAGACTTCCAGTTTACTCCTCGTGATACCACTGCAGCTTGCGACACTCTCGACTTATTGCTAAACTGTGTTTTCGACAAGCCATACGACTTCTATGTAGAGACAAACTACAAGGGCAAGACAACCGGACGTATGGGACCTGCCATGACTATTGGTTTCACTAAGAGAAATGCTTTCCGTGGTGGAGAGAAGTTGGATATCAACCTCAATGGATCATACGAATGGCAAATGGGACACTCTATGTCGGGTTCGGCAGACGATGCTCACTCATATCAATATGGCGCTGATGCATCGTTGGAATTTCCACGTCTGTTGATACCTTTCTTAAAGCGTCGTAGATATAATGTTACGCCTTCTACATTGCTCAAGGCATCATCGAATGTTATAAACCGTGCCGGGTTCTTTAAGCGTCATGTGGTATCGGGCGAACTAACATATACTTTCCAACCTTCTGCTACTTCTATGCACATGTTCTCACCTCTCACTCTGCAGTACGACTATATGTCGAGTCATTCGGCAAAGTTTGATTCGGTGTTGAATACAAGTGCTTATCTTCAGGTATCGATGAAAGACCAGTTTGTGCCTAAGATGAAGTACACATATATGTATACCAGTCCGGAGAAATATCGCAATCCTATATTCTGGCAGGCATCTATAAGTGAGGCTGGTAACATACTTTCTGCAGGCTATCTTGCTTTCGGTCATAAATGGAACAGCAAGGATAAGAAGATGTTTAAGAATCCTTATGTCCAATTCTTTAAGATAGAGACTGATTGGAGAAAGAAATGGAGCATTAACGATCACGACCAATTTGTGGCTCATGCTGCTGCTGGAATAATATGGAGCTATGGCAACTCGTCGGCAGCACCATATAATGAACAATTGTATGTTGGTGGTGCGAACAGCATTCGTGCCTTTACGATGCGTACAGTGGGTCCTGGTGGATATATGCCAACAGAGGCTACTACATCATACCTTGACCAAACGGGAGATATGAAGTTGCTCTTCAACCTTGAATACCGACCACGATTGTTTGGCAATCTTTATGGAGCAGTATTCCTTGATGCTGGTAACGTGTGGTCGTTGAAGGACAATGACTATAGACCAGAAAGCAAGTTTGAGCTTAAGAACATGCTTAGCCAAATGGCTATGGGCACAGGTGTAGGCTTGCGCTACGACCTCGACTTCTTCGTTATTCGCGTTGACTGGGGTATCGGTCTTCATCTGCCATATAAGAGTGGATTCTATAATGTGCCAAGCTTTAAGAAGAGCCAGACGCTACATTTGGCTATAGGCTACCCATTCTAAGGCAATTCTGCTGCTTATCAACAAAAAAAGGAATACATAACATCAAAAAACTATGGCATTGCAGTCAAAGTAACGAAAAAAGTATTACCTTTGCAGAGTATATAAAGTATGGTCTTATGGATTTTTTATAAAAGCCATTACAACCTAATAAAAAGGTAGATTTACTTTTCAAACTAACATATTTAACATATAGTATTATGAAACCAACATTATTGCTCCTCGCTGCTGGTATGGGCAGCCGTTACGGAGGTTTGAAGCAGTTGGACGGTCTGGGTCCAAACGGTGAAACCATCATGGATTATTCTATTTACGATGCTATTCAGGCAGGCTTCGGTAAGATTGTTTTCGTTATCCGTCGTGATTTCGAAGAGCAGTTCCGTGAGCAGGTATTGTCTAAATACGAAGGTCACATCCCAGCAGAGCTCGTATTCCAGAGCCTTGACGCTCTTCCAGAGGGATTCTCTGTACCAGAGGGTCGTGAGAAGCCATGGGGAACAAACCATGCTGTGCTTATGGCAAAGGACGTTATCAAGGAACCTTTCTGCGTTATCAACTGCGACGACTTCTATAACCGTGATGCTTTCAAGGTTATCGGCAAGTTCCTTTCTGAACTTCCTGAGGGTTCAAAGAACAAGTATGCAATGGTAGGTTTCCGCGTAGGTAACACTCTTAGCGAGAATGGTACCGTAGCTCGTGGTATCTGCTCAAAGGACGCTGAGGGCAACCTTACAACTGTTGTTGAGCGTACAGAAATCATGCGCGTAAATGGTCCTGTTTGCTACAAGGACGAGAATGGCGAATGGGTAGCAGTAGAAGACAACACTCCTGTTTCTATGAACATGTGGGGCTTCACTCCTGACTATTTCGAGCATTCAGAGGAATATTTCAAGGAGTTCCTTGCTGATCCAAAGAATATCTCTAACCTCAAGGCTGAATTCTTCATCCCATTGATGGTAAACAAACTCATCAACGAGAAGACTTCTACTGTTCAGGTTCTTGATACTACAAGCAAGTGGTTCGGTGTGACATACGCAGCTGACCGTCAGGATACAGTTGATCGTATTCAGAAACTCATCGACGAGGGCGTTTATCCTTCAAAACTATTCTAATGCTGAAAAATATCTTAACTGATAAAGAAGCCGCTACCCTCAGAGAGAAGATAGCGGCTTCTTCTCGTATAGTGATATGTGCACATAAGTCGCCAGATGGTGATGCCATGGGCTCTACTTTGGCATGGGCAGAATATCTGCACACATGCTTTGGCAAAGAGGCTATAATAGCAATGCCTGATGCTTTCCCAGACTTCCTTGCATGGATGCCAGACAACGAGAAGATACTTCGCTACGACAAACATCAAGAACGCATTTCACAAGCTTTCAAAGAGGCTGACCTTGTGTTCTGCCTTGACCTCAACCAGCCAAGCAGACTGCAGGATATGGAAAAGGAATTAGTGGAATGCAAAGCCGAGAAGGTGCTCATAGACCATCACATGGGACCAGCTATCGATAGCATTGTAACTGTATCACACGAGGAGATGAGCTCAACATGCGAACTAATATTCCATATCGTTTGGCAATTAGGTGGGTTTGATAAACTCGATAAGAAATTCGCTACCAATCTATATTGCGGTATGATGACAGATACTGGCGGATTTACATATAATTCCAACCGCCCTGAAATATTCTTCATCATCTGCCAGCTGCTCACAAAGAATATAGATAAAGACAAGATATATCGAAACGTATTCAACAACTATAGCTCTTGGGCTATCAGACTGCGTGGATATATAATGAGCCAGAAGCTTAACGTATTTGAGGATTTACATGCCTCATATTACGCTCTATCACGCCAAGACATGAAAGACTACCACTTCATAAAGGGAGACGCAGAGGGACTCGTAAATGAGCCTCTACGCATAAAAGGTATGAAGATGTCTATCTCATTGCGCGAAGACGATAGAAAGGATAATTGCATTTGGGTTAGCTTGCGCTCTGTCGACGACTTCTCGGTAAACGAAGTTGCTCAGAAATTCTTTAATGGTGGCGGACATTTCAATGCCAGCGGAGGTCACCTCGATTGCTCTTTAGCAGAGGCTGAAAAGATCACACGACAGGCAATAATGTATTATGCAGATAAGCTAAAGCAATAATCAATATTGATAAGCTTAAACAGTAATTAAAAACAAAATAGCCAAGAAACGCAAAAGCATTTCTTGGCTATTTTTATTTAATGATATTAATCATTAGATTTCAACACACACATCACCTTTTCAAAATAACGCTGTGTTCTCTTCTTACTAAAGTTGTTTCCTCCATTCCAAGCCCTAATGGCTTTCTCAACATTATTCTCCTGATTAAACTGCGATTGCATCAGCAGGAACATTTCCTTTGACTTCTGCAAGCTAAATCTATCAGAAAGCTTATAACGCTTTTTTTGATTGCGGCTGCGAAGAATGTTATTACATTCAGCAACCAAGATTGGGGTAATCTGCATTGCGCCAACAGAATTGCCGCTCTTAGCTCTTGTGTCCCCATTGCTTTCTACTTCAATAATAGCATCTATAACAGGCTGCCAATTGAAAGTAGAAGACTCTTTAGCAGATGCTGAAATCTGCGAAGTTAGTACAAAAATAAATAGAATACATAGTCTTACAATCTTTTCCTTAAAATTCATAATTTGAGTTTTATGGAGTTTTCAGAGTTCATCACGAACGCAAGAGACCAAGTACAAAAACACAAGTACTCTAAACTCAAATAGTCTCAACTCCGTTAGATACCTTAGCGAATAACATCTCGTAATTTGAGTATTGAGAATTGCTATCCTTATTCTTATCGGGTGCAAAGGTACGAAAATTTCTTCAATTATACAAAGCGTTTACAGTTTTTAAGAATTTTGTACATTATTCAATAAATTGATAATCAATCAATTGCAGAAATAGCTATGGCTAATTAGCGTATGTTATAGGGAATATAAGTGACTGAAAATTTGGTATTTAGCGATAATAGTTGCGACATTGAATGGCTAAATATCATTAGCTATTTAACCAATAGAGGCAGTAGCTTTATGACTACTGCCTCTATTGAAATTATGAATAAATTGACCGATAATATTAAATTATCAGACTCTGTATGCCTATTATTGCCAGTTCTGGATTTCACCTCCAATCTCAATCTTCACCTGATCAGGATTGTCTGAGATTATAAGATTTACGAGATGCTCTATTCCTGGTTTAAATTGGAACTTGCTCTCATAAAGATAGCTCACACCATTCATCACAACTTCGATGAGCGGCATTCGGTTGTCGATGCGCTGTGGAACGATAATGGCAGAATAGCTGGCTTCATCGTCTTGATGGGCTATAATGGTATGTCGAGTTCCCTTTACATAACGAGTAGCCACACCTGCTTGCAAATCGACAGTGGCTGTAGGCACTGTGTTGTGGATATACACATCTGCTGTAGCAGGCATTTCTCCCTCAAAGTCCTCGCCCTTCACCAATCGTATCTTCAGCTTACTCATGATATGCTTGAAGGTAAGGTTTATGGGAGAGGCTGATGCTGAGATGTTCTTGCTGGTAGCAAAGAGCAAATCGCTTGCCTCATATCCACCAAGGGATGTAGCAGTCTTAGCAACTCTTTGGTCAAGAGCTACGCTGAATGGTTGGTCTGTGATGCTGCTTACATTCTCGATGTATGGATAATAAGCATAGGCTGTATATGTGCCTTTGTCCCAATAGAGGGCTCTTGCAGCAGCCCATTTGCTTCCATCGTAGGTAAGAGCCTCATTGTTCACAAGGTTGCCACCTATTTCCAATTGCGCTTTTGCATCTGCCACATAGAGTCCAATCTTATCATTCTTCTCAAAATTGGTCTCTGTGGCACGTGATGCTTGTCCAGGATGGCTCACCAGAAAAGTCATAGGTATAGATTTCGCATCTTGTGGGCGAAGAGCAGTTTCCTGCTCATCGCTACAAGATACCATACCTAATATTACCAACGCTAAACTTGCGATTCTTATTATGCGTTTCTTCATTTTATCTTGTTTTAATTGTCTATACTATCATTAAACATAGAGTTCGCCATTAGCGATGCTTTCTAACCTTTGCCATCTTCAATGGACTGCCCTTGTGGATAACAGGAGCATGCTGATAGGTTCCTGCGTTGCGTTGGTCGCCATTGCCACCGAAAGCACGGCTTTCTACGATTCCTGCATCTCGTTTGTCGTTCTTCACGAAGTCTTCGAAACTGTATGTTTCGCCTGCATACGCCTTGATGCGCTTCACGATACTCTCACGGCTGATGGTGCTATAGTAAGGAATATCGTTGTTCATACAGGAGTTCGGCTCCGAGCGGAATACGCCTCGGTTGTGCATGTAGCCTCCCTCATAAATATCCACGATGTCGCTGTAGCGGTCATCGAAGATAAGATGGCTCCAGCCTACGCTATGCATCTTGCCGGTAAGCTCAAGGTTGTCGTACCAGCCGAGCGACTTTGCTCCGTTGAATTCAAGAACGTGTCCACAGCAAGAGCAGCCACAAGCATCGATGAAGGCGTTGTGATAAATGTACTCATCACCCAACTTACCGAAACCATGTCCACCAGCCTCATGCTGGATGACGCCACGAGTGTTGAGCGGATAACCGTAGGTACTCTTAGGACAGAAGGCAATTGCTGATCCGTCTGGCCACATCTGACAGATGCCACCATAATCGGTAGAATTAGGAACAATGATTATCAGCGTCTGATTCAGATTGCCCTTATTAACAGTTGGTGCACCTAAAGCATAATCGAATATTTCATCATAATCAGCCTTTAGACCTACGCCACCAGTAAAGGTAGTGTTGAATCGGTTGTAGCGGATGGTGTTCACGGTTCCCACGCCCGATTCCGCAGAAAGCGGAATAGCGGTATAGACGTTGAAGTAATCACGATAAGTCTTATATGGTTCAATACCGAAGAAATACTCCACTTCCTGCTTGATATCCTTCAGATATTCGCCGCTGGCAATATCCTTTGCGTTAAAGCCGTCGCCGAGCAGCACGATATTGATTCCACCCTTATTGCCCTTGGTAGCCTTCTGCAAGGTAATCCATTCGTCCTCGCCATATTCATAGCCATACTGTGAAACGCTGCATTCGTGGGTGTAGTCTTTATCTTTCAGACGGAATACCACCTTTCCTTCACGGCTGTCAGCAGTCTTGGCCATGCCTTTGATGGTCAATATTACTTCTGTCTTCTTGTTGCCGCTGGCTGGAGAAACCTCGCACCAGTCTGGCTTGCTGGCTACTTCCCATTCGCCTTCGGCGTTAATCACCAGTTTCTGCTTATGCAACGTCCTCAAAGCGCAGGCTACAGATGGGCGGCAAACGAGCTCATGGTGAGCTGCGATACGCTTGAAGTCGCACCAGCCTGGTGCTGATTGATACTGGGAAATGGCTGATTCTGGAACTTCGAGAGTGAAGTTATCCTTGGCTACGCCATTGAAAGCTCCGCTCTCAATATGGGCAGGCATCGTTCCTTTACATACAATGGAATTGATACCATAGCATTCATTGAATGCGCCTTGGCGAATAGTCTCCATAGATTCTGGAAAGATAATTCCTTCCAACATTTTACAGTTTGAAAATGCACTTTCACCGATACTTTCTACTTCATTAGGAATATCAAGAACTCCCATCAATCGCCAATTGTTTGCAAAAGCATTGCTACCGATATGGGTAAGGGTAGATGGTAATGTTAAGGTTCCAGAAAAATCATTATTACAGAAGACGTTTTCCGAAATGACTTTTAGACTTTTGGGCAAGTGTAATTCGCCTTTGAAATGACAGTTAGCAAAAGCATCGTTTGCAATATTTGTTATACCATCATGTAAAGTTAGTGTTCCGTTAAAACCACAGTTATGAAATGCTTCAGATGGTAGGGCTGTAATACCTTGTGGTATTGATAATGAGCCTGAGAATCCTGAACAGTAACTAAACGCACAATTACCCATTCTCTTAAGTTTTGCAGGTAATCTTAATTCACCATATAATCCACTACACCCAGAGAAGCAATATCCTCTAATTAATTCCAAATTATCTGGCAAAATTAAATTTCCTGTAAGATTTCTACAATTTTGAAATACGCCTCCATAATAGTCAGTTCCTTCATCACCCATGTCATCTTCGCCTCTATTTCCTAATTTTTTTAGAGTAGATGGGAGAGATAAGATTCCATTTAGACCGATACATCCGTTGAAAGCTCCACGTTTAATTTCTGTCACACCTTCAGGGATTATAAGAGAACCTGACAGATATTTGCAGCCGTAGAACGCATTTGAACCAATAGATTTTAAAGTGTCAGGAAGAACTATTCTATTGAGACTATTACTTCCTCCCACAGTCTGAATGAAATAGAAAGCACTATTTGGAATTTGATCATCCATATTCTCTTCATACTCTTCGTTCTTTCCCCATCCTTTGATTCGAACTTCTTTCAAATTCAATGCTGACAAACGGAGCATAGAATCTCTCATGAAGTAGAAATCCTTTGCATTAATCTGTCCTGTAATCTTGAGATTTCGAACCTGGGTATAATCCTTATTAGCCGCAGTAATGGCATTCTTCAAACCTCCAGGAGTAGAGTTGATGACAATATACTCCTTCGCCGTTGCATCATGGCTTACCAAATCATTCTCCCAAGGAGTAATGCTTTCGCTTACCAAAGTAAGCTTATAAGCACCGCTTCCAGACTGCTTATCTACTTTTATACCGAAGTTCATCATCTTGCCTGCCACATAGGTAAGTGCCTCGTTCTTAGTAAACTTATAAGGCACGCCACCGATTGTGATGCTGAAGAGAGTTGTTCCTGCTTTCACGGTTTGAGGAACCACGATGGTGCGCCACTCGTCATTTGTGTGAGATGGAATGGTCATGTTGTTCTCCACACTTCCTGCTGTCTTGATTTCGCCTGTAGAAAGGTTGATGCTTGCCTTGCGAGCCACATTGGCTGTTAAAACAATCTTCTTGGTTTTTGCCCATTCTCCATCAGCAAAACCTGAACCTTGAATCAGGGTAACACGGGCATTAGACATACGGTGAGCAAGAGGCAAACGGATTATGCTTGTGGTAGGAGCCACATCAGACACCTTTCCCCAAAGGAAATCGCTTGCTTCGTAGCCTCCCATTTCACCATCTTCCGTTGCAGTACTTTGATCCTTCTGCACCTCAAACTGATAATCCTCGATACTCTCTGGATTAGCATAAGGATAGTAGCCATACACATCAATATGAGTATGCTTGTCTTTCCAAAAAAGGTCATAAGCGGAGTTCCACTTATAGTTAGGCTCATCGAAAGTGTGGCGCACATTGTCGCCACGGTTGCCGCTAACCTTCAGCGTGCCAGGGTTGTTGCCTTCGTAATCTACAATGTACACACCCATCACGTCACCATTGCAGAAACCATTGTCATTAACACGAGTCACAGCAAGCTGGTCGATGTCGCCAGATAGCTGTATGCGGTTGCTATCATGCTGACTATAGTCACCATTGAATAAATCGTCGCTACATCCTGTCAATACATAGGCAACAACAGCAACCATATATAATAATGTATGCTTTATCTTTATCATAGCGTATTTACTTTAAAAACAATATTATTCTGCTGTGCCACCATAATCGTTACCATCATCTTCCCACTTGGTGATGTTTACATTCACACCATTGCTGGTCTTGCTCAAGGTAACGTTAAAATTATGTTTCTTGCCCGCCTCAAAGCCTGTAAAGTTGCTTGTTTTTGGCAAATTAAAGTCTCTACCATCAACATTTATAGTGATCAAGTTGCCTTCGCCAACAAACTGAGGTACAACGATAGCCTTATAACTATTATTAGCCACCTTATAAGGAATAATATCAGCTTCGTCACCTATGGCAGTAACAGCACCAGTAGCAAGATTAGCCGTAGCTTTAGTCTTAAGTCTATTAACTTTCACACTAATTTTGGCAGCAGCCAAAGTTGCATCAGTAAAACCATTACCTGCAACAAGCTTAATAGTCATTTGACTCATTGCGTGCTTAGCTTCTATCTTAACAGACGATTCTGTAGGAGCTACGTCTATAGTCTTACCAATCATCAAATCACAAGCCTTGTAATCTGAAAGCTGACTTTGATTAGCCTTTACGCTATATGGCATAGCATCAATACTGGTAATAGTAGATGTATAAGGGTAATACAGATAGAAATCTGCATGAGTAGTATTATCCTTCCAATAAGTCTGTGTGGCAGGAGTCCAAGTACTGTTGTATGTATACTGCATGTTGTCAACATGGTTGCCTGAAACCTTTAGGGCTGCAGCAGAACCATCAGCATTATGATTTACCACATACAAACCAATCTTGTCTCCAACTTCAAAAGCCAAATCTGTAGCACGACTACTTACAGAAGTGCTAATATTGATAGGTAACTTCTCTGAAGGAGGTGTAGGAGGTATAGTTTCATTAACACTGTCGCTTGAACAGCAAGCAAACAAATAGGTAGACAAAATACCAATCACAAAATAAGGTTTCATAATTAGAGTCATATTTGGAATTAAACATTTATGTTGCAAAGATAAGTTAAATAATAATACAAAACAAGTTCATAGCGGTTCACAACCATAAAAAAAGGTAAAAAGGTAAAAAAATAAAAGGGTAAAAGAGTAAAAAGGTAAAAGAGTAAAAGGGTAAAAAGGTAAAAGAGTAAAAGAGTAAAAGGGTAAAGGCGTATATATAATAATATGTATATATATAATAATGTGTAGCTTGTAATGAAGTATATATAAACGAAAAGAGCTCCGAAGACTTTCGTCCTCGAAGCACTCTGTAAAAGAAGGCGGTTACCTACTCTCCCGCATTGCATTGCAGTACCATCGGCGCAAGT
>ERZ1026854.872-NODE-872-length-20316-cov-9.684714_pt1 | contig 20316 bp, 24 predicted proteins | sample MGYA00380157_ERZ1026854 | MGnify/ENA primary metagenome ERZ1026854 (study PRJEB33269, sample SAMEA4719793) | human gut metagenome | biome: human-associated habitat; feature: organic feature; material: feces | place: Cameroon | collected 2013-10 ... | reverse complement strand
CATTAATAGTCTTTAAAAATTGGCCTATAGATTTCTAGAATAAAGCGACATAATTAGTATCTATTTCAGGCAGTTCTTCAAAATTAAGAATTTTATCACTATGATTTTTAGCATACTAATTTATTACTTTATTATGTCCTATTGCATTTTCAGATGTAGGTTCACTACTAGCAGCATATATATAAGTAGCTACTAATTGCAAAGCATCTCTAGTCATAGTAAGTGTTTGTAACTGAGCTGCATCAAGTTCCAAATCTTCTATGCTGTCAATATTGTCGTAGTTATGCTATATAATATTTAAGGCTTTAGCAACGTCTTCCTATCTCTTACCATTTAATACTTTATCTACTAATTCTTTAGTAATTTCTAGTATTGGATTTTTAACAGAACTTTGAAGCTTCTACCTTAATTTTACGATAGGATTATTAAGTATATCAGATATAGCAGCATCAAATATAGGGCCAGTGTTTAGTTCATCATCAATATCATTAATAACTCCATCAGTTATAAAATCCTGTATAGGAGCATCTTTTTCTACATAAGGAGCTAATCTATCCAGTAACTACATTACTTTATTCGTACTCTCTGGAGATAGGGAATCATTTAAGAAATCTACTATATTCTAACGCTGTTCATCGTCTTCTAAATCACTAATAGTGGTATAATCATCAAATTCTGGTAATATAGTTTTATTACCATCTATATCTATAAATTCTCCTTCTCTAAGCTCTTTTAAAGAACTCTATAATGATTCTTTTATTTTAACATTCTAAACCTCTCTTAACTTTTGCTTAACTTCGTCAATATTTGATAAATCAGGATTAATAAGAGTTAAAGAATTACCAAGTTCTGGGTATTTAGTAGTTGTATAGCGTATAATATCTTTTATTCTTAAAGGTATAGCACGATTTAACTACTATAATGTAATAGGATCTACTTGATAATTAATTTTAGATAGTAAAGCTTCTACTTCTTGAACCCATTTTGCATCTTGAGCTTCATTATAGGTATTTAGTTCTTTTATTCTGTTACTTTTTCTAAGTGTAAAATCTTCGTCAGATTCCTCTCCTGTTTCTAACTATAGTTTTGTATCTCTATTTTTAAAATCATCGTCAGATTCAGAGTCTAATTTATCATCCCAGCCTTTAACTTGGTGTTTTATTTCCCCTAACTACTAAGCTAGTTGTTGCCACTACTCAAAATATTTAAGATAATCCTTAGATTCAATACCTAGATTATGTAATGTAGGTTTTAGCGTGTCTTCAATAGATTTAAATCTATTCCAAGCCTGGGTTAATTGTTCTTTACTAGTAAAATTCTACTAAGCCTCTAACTTTTCATTATATTGAAGTAATTCTTCAGCACTTGCATCCTTTTTCTTTTTGCCAGGAAACATTTGATTCCATAGCTAGTCTGGGTCTATATCCATAAACTAGCTATGTAATACTTTATCCATAGCAAAGTTAAGTTTACGAATGTAATCAATAGATATATCTCCTGATAAGAATTGATTTTTTCTTTCTCTAGCAGCGTCTAGTTTTTGTTTAAGCTTTTCAAGATTCTCTGTTCTTATAGCTTGCTGTTCTGGAGTTAAACCATGTAAATATGTATCATTAGGTATTATTTCACCGTTAACTGTTCCGTCTACAGTTTTCGCTGCTTTATTATAGTCCAACTAAGCATCAGCTATATCTGTAAATACATCATTAAACTAATCATAATAACCTGTTATAGCTGCATTTTCCTAGTAAGCTTGGTATCTAGCTTCCTATAATACCATATTCTAAAATAACTACTCATCATTTAGATTGAGTTCGTTATTATTAATAACAGATTCTATAGCAGTTATTTTATTATTTAAGTGCTTAGCTATTAGTTCATTCTATGAGTCTGAAGCATTTTCGGCAGTTAACCAAACTCTTCCAGTAATATTACCTTTATCGTCAGTAGTTTCATTGTATTTAGTTCCTGATAAATTAGTACTACCTAACTTACCTTTTTTCCTAAGATACTCTACCTAGTCCCTTAATTCCTAAGCATGACCATTCCTAATAAGGGCAGCCATTTCTTGGTCTTGCTTATTAGCACGCATACTTGGATTCTAAAATGCTTCTTTGGCATAGAAAATACCACCACCGACTGCACCTCCTAAGAAAGACATAGTATATCTATCAAAGGCATTATCCCAAGCACCTATATCTTTAGAAGATGTATTGGCTCCTAAATAACCAGCTAATTCATAGATAGACTTAGCTGTATCGGTTACTAATTCTTCTGCAACTTCTTCAGTACCTTCACCAATTGCTTTTCCAAAGAAACCTAATGTATGATATTTTAAATCTTCATTAAAATTATTGAATAAATCTTTAACTTTATTAGCAGTATTATTAATAATAGTTAAATATCGTTTAGCTCCATTTTTAGCTACTTCTGGATTGTTAATGATTCCTTTGGTCATTACTTCTTGCAATCCTTTATCACCACTAAGTTCATTTTTAAGAGCCTGTCTAGCAGCTTTTACACTATCTTCTGTAGCATCATCAAAGAATACTTCACCTAAGTGAGCATACTTATCAACAGCAAACATACCTAAAGTACTACCTAAAGCAACTGCAGCGGCTTCTTGTCTAGAAGCACCATTTTGTAAAGCATCATTATATACATCTGAATTAGATATAATAGCCATATATGCTAAAGAAGCATCTCTACCTAACTAAGTCTAAGCTACCATAGCTTTTTCAGCAGCGGGTACAAACTTCTTTATACAAGCTTTACCTAAAGCACTATCCATCCAATTAGCAGGATTTCCAGCCTAGGCCATCCATTCTGGTTGTATAGCTTTAGATAAATATAAAGCTTCTGCATTTTTGTAAGCATCTGTAACTAAATTCTTACTTCCGCGCATTTTATTAAATGCTTTAGCTATAGTTTTTTGCTAACCCCATTGTAATGCTACATCTGCAACTAAGTTACCGAAATTTTCAAATGAGAACGTATGTTCTTTTGCATATTGTGAAGTATTAGAAGAAAATTTATCTCCCATAGCAGCTATAGAATTTAACCAAGCTGGACTATCTCCTCCACCAATTAATGCACTAGCCATGTTATATAACATTGGTAGTGATTTGGCCATTTCTTTAGAGATAATCAAAGTTGAGTATGCTGTAGCTACAGGGCCTCCTATAAATATAGGTAGTAACTAAGCTACATTTTTTGCAACTGTTCCAGTTACTGATTTTTCTATATCATCAGAATCAAAGAAATCATATTTATTTAATTTAGTACCTTCTACTGTTAAATTATCTAAAGAAGATAGTACTTCTTTACCAATAGGAGACCTACCATTTAATGTTTCATAGTAATAAGTACCATTATCATTAAGTTTATATTCGCCTTTATAATGTTTTCGTCCATATTTATCTACTTCATCTTTATCATAAGTAGCTAAAACTAATGGGTCAGAAAACAATGATTTAATCCAGCTTAATCCGAAATCAGTTTTTCCGTTAAATAGAGCTTGGTCATGTGGTGTATAATCTTCAAATTTACCAGTTTCAGTATTAAATACTTGCTATGATTGAGCTATTTCAGCTTTGCTTAATTCTGGATCACTCCATATATTAACACCCTCAATACCTATCTATTGTCTATCTGGATTATATAAACTCTTTGATATACTTAAATTATCCTTTTTTACTTTAGAAGATGGAGTTCTTCTAACATCAAATACATCATATTCTAATCCATCAGGAGTATTATTTGTTCTAAAATCTTGAAATCTATTTAATTGCTAATTATAATACTCGTCAAATTTTCTTTGTGAAAACTATCCGTTATTATCTTTGAAAGCATCATTATTTTTTATAAAATCAGACTTCAAGTACTTATCTTTAGATAGCATCTATGTATTAGCAGTGGACATATCTGCTATATTCTAAAAATCAGATACTGTGAAGTCTGGATTATTTAGATTAGCTACTAACCAATCATTTGTCATAGTATATCAGCGCTTGTTGATTTTGCTTGATTCATCTTATTAAATCTTTGATATTTCTACTCTAAAGTGTCTGCTTCATCCTAATCAAGACCGCTATTTTGTAAGGCAGTATTAAGGTTATTTGTGATAGGTATATAAATTGCAGCTTTATAAGTATCTGTGAAATATCCACCTATATCAAATTTCTTATCTCCTTTCTATTTAGTTGAATTTATCGCACTATTTATTAATTCTTCTTCCTCGTCTGTGAAGTTTTTATTCTTAATAAACTTAGAATTGTTAGTATTAATAACGTCTTCATTAGTATAACCTTCTGTAATTAAGAAAGTACCACAAGTCTAAGGATTAGCTGCTCCATTAGGCAGAATGTAAGAATTTAATCTATACTTATTAATAATAGCAGACACTTGCTATTTAGAAGCATTATCTCCTAATAACTTAATTTCATTCATGGCCTAATTAAAGTCTTCTAATACTGATAATTTAACTGTACCATCTTCATTTTTAGGAAGATTAGCTCTAACAATACCTGCATTTAGATATGCTATATTATTCAATTGCTACATAGATACTTTCTAGTCTCCAAATGTTATGGCCTATAAATTAGTTGCTAATCTCTATATACCAGATTTAGCTAACATATCCGCCATTGATGTGTTGGTAATTGGCTCTTGAGATTTTTCATTAGGAACTAAATTATAGAAAGCTCCATTAACATTTAACTGAGTACCATCTCCTCTATCTATAGTAATTGGAGTTGTCTAGGAAGCCCCCTAAGAAGTTAATAAATTAGTTAAGAAAGAAGCTTTCATATCAGTACTATCTTTAGTACCAGTATTAGCTTGTTTAGATGCTGTCTTAAATGAAGGCCCTCCAGCTAAAGTCCAATCAGTAGTAATAGAATCAGACATACTTGCCGCAATGGCTTCATACATTAACTATTTAACCTATTCTTCTGTTCCTTCAGGAGTTTTTAGTTTAATTAAGGCTCTTTGACTATCAGATAGTTGTCTATATAGCCAATTTAAAGCGTGCTACGCCTACTGTAACTAAGTACTACTCTTATCATTATGTTTATATAGATCTTGTAGAGTAAGGTCAACCTTATCTGGCTAATTCTATAGTAATTGCTTAATTGTATTTAAACTGTCTACTACAGTTCCTGATGGAGCAGTTGCATATAAAGTTGTATCTTGCTAACTTGATCCTAAATTTGCTGTTATAGCTTTAATAGTAGCAACAATTTCCTTCATACTAGAACTACTGTTAATAGTATTAAACAAATCATTCTAGAAAGCAAGACTCGGATTATTTGCTCTAAGCCATAATAAATCTTGATTTGTAATAGGAGTATATGTATCCTATTTCTTAATCTATTCTGGACTAAGAAGTTTGTAGTCATTTTTATCTTTAATATTTACACAATATACGTATCCATTAGCAGTAATAGCAGCTTCATTTAAGCTATCTTTACCTTTAGCTATATCCAAAGCTTTATCATATTGTTCTTTATTGAACTTTAAATTGGATAAAGTGCTCAGTGCTTTAAGGTATTTAGTAGCTATGTTCTAAGATGATGTGGGTTCCCATTTTGATAGTGGAGCTTGAAATAATGGTGTAAGTTGTTTCATGGCCACAGCCTAATCACTTGGCAAACCATTTAACATTTCCTATATCATCTTTAGAGTATCTTTTTGTGTAATTTCTCCTTTATCGGTAGTCGAACTAGTGGTAGTGGTTTCACCATCTCCTAAGGTTCTTCTATCCTATATAATAACTGGAGTATAAGAAACTAAGGGAGGCATGGCACCTCCCTATTGAAATTTAAATATCATTTACTTCTTTTCTTCTTTTTTGAACCTTGTAATCTTGCTATAGCTCTTTCAGTTCTATCGGCAAAATCTTTAGTGGTTTTATAAAATCTATCGGCATCTTTTGCAGCTGCCTTTAAAAATTCAATGTCCAATTTACCTCCTTTTTTAGCAATACGTTTTTCAAAAGTAATATTAGGTCTAAATGCAGGAGTATTATACTATACATAGTATTTAGATTTAGGAATATTAAAATAATCCATAATACTATCATTTTCAAGATTGGATGCTGCCTAAGAAACTCGTATAAAGGACTATTTTTCAGCATCTGTTAAGTCTGTAGTAGATTTAAACCCATTAGCAATGTCTGCCCACAAATCAACATCAGCTTTACTTAATCCATATCTAGAATATACAGTTGGATTCTACATTTGTTGTTTAACATAGTCTTTAATATGTTCTTGTGCAAATTTATCTGCGCGTGCTCGATTAATTTGATAATCAGTAAGAGCATCCTTCTGTAATTCTTGAGCTAATGTATCCCAAATCTAATATTTCTAAGTATAATATGCAGCTTCACGCTTTCTATTATCTTCATTATTAGTGTGTACAGATTCTCTATTAGTATTAGCAATTTGCCAAGCATTTTGTTTATTTGCTTTTTCTTGCTCCCAAGAAGCTTCAGCTGACTGTCTAGCTATCTAATCACTTTGAGCTTTAGCTTGCTGATACATTTGCTAACCTTTTAGATTAGCTTCTAGTCTAGCGGCAGTATTTAAGTTAGCATCTGAACTTACGGGCTATGATGCTAAATTTCTAAGCTAAGCCCAGTTATTATAACCTGTTGTTTCTGCATTATAATCTGAATAAATATTACGATGCATAGACATTGGTTCCAATAAAAGTGGATTAGTTTTACTTAGATTAGTTATTTTTCTATTTATTCTATCAGCAGCAATAGCTCTAGGAATACCATATAATAATGTTGGAGATATATTTTTAAGACTAAATTTCTGTTTAGGTTCTTCTATATTTCTATTATCACCTAAATCAGTCATCTGACTCTTTTCTGGAGCTAATCCTACTATTTCCTAATCAGTCCAATTAGTAAATGTATTTGGATCCCATTCCTATGTAGTATTATCCGCTAATTTATATTTAGATATAACATTAGGATCTACATATACTCTCTATTTATTATCATCTAAATAATAGTAACGTTTTCCTTGATTAACAAATATATTATGTCTTGCTCCAAGTAAATCGTCATTACGCATATAATTTACATAGTCTTTTAAATTAGTGAATTTCTGAGGAGATCTGCCATAAGGATCATTATTATTAGCAGTCCATGATGTTCTTAGATTACCGTTTATATCATAGAAAGTAGCAGTAGAACCTTTTGGTAATAATTTATCGTTTGCCTATGCCCAAGCTTTACCTGTTTCGCTAAACTCATTACCACTAAATAATACATCTCCAAAATTTTTATAGTAAGGATTATTCTAAATAGTCTAAACCTATTCTCTAGTAAATCCTGAAGTAGGAGTATACCTACCAGTAGCGTTGCCTGCTTTATTAGACACCCAAGCTGGTTTTAGTCCATTAGATAAATCACCAGCATATAGATTAGATGTGTCTAATGTTGTTTTATATTTGTTAACATCATAAGGAGTTAATCCTAAACGCCAATCAGTCTTAGTACCTTTTTGTGCTTTTATTACTCCTCCTTCTTTATATTTTAAATTATATTTTTTAACAATGTCTTGCCAATTTCTTAAAATAGTCTAACCATTTTCGACATCTTTAATACTTTTTCCTATAGGACTAGTCTAGGTCATTGCTCGAAGTTTATTATATTCTGGAGTCATAGACCTTAACTCTTCTATATCCTATTTTAAAGCATTTCTGTAGGCTGTAGCTGAAATTTCACGGCTAGCTGCTAAGTCAGAAGCTATAATACCACGAGTTCTTTTTATTGTATCTCTTAGTTTCTAATAAGCAGAACCAGGAGCTAAGTTTACTTGTGCTTCAGCTTGAGCTTTACTAAAATCAACTGAAGTAGGATTACTAGGATTAGTAGATGAATTTCCAGAAGAATTAGAAGGTACAGAAGAAGTTTGTTGTCTATTAAGCTGTCCTACTTTTACATGTTCTGTATCATTACCATAAGGCTAGAGCCAACCTCTTATGCCCTCTTTAGTAGAATATAAAGTTTTTCCTCTATCATTAGTATATACATCATAAATCTAGGTTTTATCAGAGTTGTAAGTAAATGGCGACTACCAATGCTTATTTTCATCTCTAAGCTTCCTTAAATGTGGAAACATGCCTACCTTATTAACTTGCTCTAAAGAGTACCCCTTTAGTTCAGGATGTTTATCAATTACTCCTTGTATTCCAGCATTGTCCTTAGCATTACGAATCGTTTTAGCATCATCACCTTTAAATACAAAAGTTTTTACTTCTCCTGTATTTTTATCACGCATTTTTACACCTACTCTTGTACCTACTACAGTACTGTTATTCTATTTAACTTTACGTGCTGTAGCACTACTAAGTCCTGTTACTAAACCAATACCCTAAGTTATGTTCTATAAATCTTGAACATTAATTTTTGATGGATTATTTATAAACTTCTTAGTAGAAGCTACAATCTATGGCATATTCTCTACTGTACCTAAAGTACCATAAGCAGCTAATAACCTAGGTGCAAACTTAGCTACAGTCTTTACTATTTTACCATATTTAGCAGTTCCACCAGTTACACTTCCAAGTAAATCTAGACCAACATTAGTAAATAGATTCTTAGTAGCATCCCAATTAGACATTGTGCCATCAGTGTAGTCAGCATAAGCATTTGCTGCGGTAGATCCTAGTCCTAGACCGATACTTGCTATCGAACCCATACCGCCACTAGCAGGAGATGCCAATGCTGTTATTACTGAACCAATATCAGATACAACTCCAGCCATTCTAGCATATTCGCTAGCAGTAAAATCTGTTCTATCTAAGTTTTTCTACTAATTAACTGTAACTTTATTAGCTTTGGCTCTATTAGGTAGATTTTCTAAATATGCTTGTTTGTCTGCCTATTCTTTAGAAATAAGCTTTACACCAAGCTGTGCTTTTGTAACTTCTCTATATAAGTCCTAATATGGTTTAGAGTAATAAGTATATAACTTTCCGTTTTTAAACATTAAATATAAATACTCTCCACTAGGAGTTTTAGAGTTTTTCACTTTAAATATTTCGTTACCCTATTTGTCCTGAACTTTATCGAAGTTATTTGCCCACCACTATGTACCTTGTGCCTCAGACATTTTATCCAATAGAGGTTTAGCATAAGCAAGTAATTCTCCATAGTTCTTTAGATTATACTTTTGACCATACTGATTAGTTAGTTCAACTATATTTTTATCTAATAAATCATTATGTGCTTTAAATTTACCTAACCAAGTATTTAAATTTTTAAGAGCACTATAAAGATTAGATCCTTCTTCAAGATGCCAATCTTTTCTATTATTAATTTGTCCTATACCAAATATTTGATCATTAGTATATTTACGTTTAGTAGCATCAAAATACCAAGGATTAGCTTTAAGATAAGCATCCCATTTCTTTTGATTAGTCTCATCTGTTAACTGCTTTTCTAAAGCATTAGCATCATCCTCAACCTTTTTTTCTCCTAAACGATAAATGTTTTTAAGTTTATTTAATATAGTTTCTCTAGAACCTGGGTATTTTTGCCAATTAGCTCTATCTTCATCTGTAGCTACATTAGCAAGTAGCCATTTCTCATCGTTAGGATTTACTGTAGGTTCTTCTTCAACTAGTTTAGGAGATACTAAACCAAAGAACTAATCGTTCCACTTACCAAAGCCTAATTTAGCTGCCTACATACGTAGGTCTTTTTTCCACTAATCAGTTCCTACATTATTAGAATTTAATAAAGCCTTATAAGCTTCTAGATTCTATAACTATTCCTCCGATAAATTATAACTAGAAGTATACTTATTTAAATCTTCTAATGTTTGAGCAATTCTATTTGTATATTTTCCTTTTTCATCTAATGATGTCCAAAAGTCCTAATCCGTAAGATTATGTTCAGGGTCATGCTATTGCTGCCAATAATCAGCAAATGCTGGAATAGATTTCTTCTATTCTCCCATTTTCTTAACAGTAGCACTAGCTATTGAATGTGCATAATTAGCTAACAACTACGGAACTTTAAAAGCTGTAAGTTTAGCTTTCTTTTTAGCACTTAGGTTAGAGGTATCTGTAATTAAATTACCATGTTTATCTATTAAATTATCTTCATCAGTAGCATCTTTAAATTCACCATATTTGTCAGTAATAGTACCAAATTCATCAATGCTGAATCTGTCTGTATTATTATCTAAAGAATCCTACATAGCAGTTTTTAACTTACCGTAGTAATCTTTAAATAAATTCTTCTATGTTTCAGACCATTCTGGATGAGAATTGACGTAAGAATCTACATTACTTGATAAATTAGTAATAAAATCCTTATAGTCTAATTTATTATTTCCGTAATTAATTGTTTGTGCCATAATAAAAATTTAGGGGTACACCTAAATAAATTAGATATACCCCTTAAATTAATTAAATTACTTGCTAATTCTACGAACCAAACGTCCACCACGTCTGTAAACGGGTTCTTGTGTTTCTTGTTCTGGTGCAGGAGCAGGGGCTTGCTCTCCGCCACCGCCCATCATTTCAAGAAGCATCTGACATACTTGAATTGCAATCTAACAATCCTGGTTCTAAACAGCTTGCTGTGCTCCCTAGAGCAATACAGCTTGTGGGTCTTGCTGACCACCTTGAGGCATTTCGCCTCCTTGCTAAAATTTATTTACAAATTTCATAATTAATAGATTTAGTTAAACGTTTAATTTATCTTACTACCAATAATAAACTTTTAGTAAAAAGAGTGATAATATAAAATGAAAAAATGTATAATGGAAAAGTTTATTACGATAGAATTTGTTTATATCTTATTTATTTACATATTCAGGTTCTCTTGTATCTTGTGCATGTATTTCTCTAAATATTCTTTTTCCTAATCTCTTACAGTATTTGTCAAACTACTCTGGATTATCTTTACTAGCTTCAGCTTTTTTAGCCCACTAGATTAATTGTTTAGTAGAAATACGACTAAATATACGTTCACCACCTTGAAGCTATGCTTGAGTAGTACCATCAGATGCTATAACCTTCATTACATATTTATTAGGGTCTATGCCCTCATCAAAATCAAACTAATCCCCTTCTTTAATTCCAGAGTTAGCATTTACTTCTAATAAATAAAGTATATCATTAAATGGTTCTAATTTGTCATCTTTAGCTTTTGCTGTGTAAACTTTATTAACTTCACCATCTTCATTTATACCTATCTAATCTAACGGTATTAAAGTATCTTTCATCCAAAATTCTACTTTATCTTGCGGTTTATCATAAACAAATAACATTCCTGCATCTTTAGCTAAAAATTCTCTACCTTGCAATCCTTCTTTTTGCTATTGTTCAGTAGTTGCTAATTCTACAGTATATTCTTTATCTCCTACTATTATAAGTTTCTTATCCATTTTTAGCATAATTTATTCTACGCTTTAAATTTGCAGCACTCTAAGCAGGGCGTTCAAATTTTTGCATAAATACACGAGTTGCATCTTCTACACTTGATGTATTCTATAGGGCTACTAAAGCTTTATTTTCTGTAGTATTTAATTCATGCCACAAAAAATCTAATTGTTGCTACATATTAGGATTATTTCCATATTTATTAAACAATCTAGCTTTACGTGCTCCTGTCCACTAAGCTAATCCATAAGAATTATAACCATCTGTAGATCTAGCTTTAATATTGCCTCTAGATTCCTACATAAGATTGCCATAAATTCCTTTAGCCTACGCTTTAGTTAATCCTTTATCTATAAAATACTACACTATTTCATTTGGACTATATTCTCTAGGTTGCTAGTCTTCTAATATATTAGTAGTAAATCCTTCAAATTTAGGTAATTGTCTAACTCTAGATATTTCATTAGAACTAAAATCCATAGGAGTCATTATAGTAGGTTCAATCGTATTTTCATAGTATGATGGAGCAGATACTTGATTGTAAGAAACTAATAAATCACTTAGATCCATTTATTTTACCTCCTTTTTCACACTTATCAATAAGACCAGTGTTATCAATGGTATTGTGTAATATTTCTTGAACTAATAACTTACCAGCTTCAATAGCTAACTTATCTTGTTCTTTTTTACTTGCTTTTTCATATTGTTTTTGTAATTCTTCTAATTGATTAGTAAGTTTTAGGTTTAGAATAATCTCATCTTTTTCTATTTCAGCACACTAATATCCTGAATCATCTACTACAGGAATACCTTTCTAAGTCAAACTTTTAGTATTTTCAATATTATGTTTATGAGCATGCAAAGCTCCTTCAGGGATAACATTTGGTTCAGAGTTGTCATTCTCTTTAGGTTCTTCCTAGTCTTTGACTATAGTAATTTTTATAGCAATGCCACCTTCTTTATAAAAAGGCGTGAAAAATTCTTTCCATCCCTATTTATAACCATGCTATAAATCATTACTATTAGTGAACAATTCAGCTTCTTCAGGTGAATTAACAAGTAAATAATTCTTGTTATCTAAAGCCCTTTTAGCTGCCTAATCACCAAAATCTTCCAAGTCCCCTTTGTCGTTCTCCTATATTTGTGAATATATAAAAGGCTTTTCTTTACCGTCAAATTCAGCGGTACTCCAGCTCATTTTATGAGTTGCTCTCTAACCATCTGGTAAAGTTATATATCGTAATGGTTCTGACATACGTTGAATAAATCTGGGATTTACTTCTTTAGCGTAAGTAATTAACTGTTCAATAGTCCTATTAGTTGGTTTAACATTTCCTCCCTACTATAATTTAATAGTATTAGTTAAAGTTATAACAGGAACAAATGGTTGAGGAGTTATAGTACCACCTTTTAGTTTTTTATGTACTTTATTACAAACTTTTTTAATTCGTAATTTAGCACCTTTAGCCGCTACATACATAGCTTGTGGACCTCCATTCTATCTTAATTGATATAACTAATAATTAGCCATTCCGTCTAAAGCTAAATCACGCTATGCCTAATCAGCTATGTCGGTAATAGTGTTCATCTATCCTTGTGCATTAGCTATAAGCTAATTAGCTCTATGTCTAGCACCACTACTAAATAATCCATATTTCTTATTAGATTTAGCTTTAGCAGTTTTAAACAAATCAGTGGAACCTGCATAGTTACCACCGACCTAAGCTAGAGCATCATCATTCTAATAAAATGTATCAGTACTTTTGGCACCTAAACTATTAGCTAGACCTATAGGAGTTAATCCGAGTAGACTACTACCTAGTATAGCATCTGTGGCAGTCTATCCGTCAGTACCAACGCCTAAAGCATTTAATCCTTTATTTACAAATCCAGCAGTTTTCATAATGCCACCAATTAAAGGATTAAACATCGTTACTGCATTAGAAGCCTAATCATAAGCACTATCAATTCCCTAAGTTATTCCGCCATAAGTACCATCATAAGCACTATTCTATGGTAAAACAGAACCTAGTGTATCAGAAACCTATCCTATAGTTTGAAATGTATCATTTAATTTCTATCTTCTATCCTAGATACGTTTCTAATTAGCATTAAGAGAATTTAACTTTTGCTAGTTTTTAACATTATTAATTGTTTGCTAGTTAAGATTTGTATTTAATGGAGATGATAAAAGAGGTTGATATACCTATGGCTACTACTGCATAGGAGTGATACCAACTGCCGAAAAAGTAGCGGCAGTATTAGTTGGAATCCACTACTAAAAAAGTTTTTTATAAGGAGAACTTCCTAAATCAAGCATAACTTGTTTCATATAATGTTTTAATAAAATTAATTATAGCGAGTTCATCACCTTTATATCTAATTTTTACTTTCATAAATTTATCTTTTATAGCGGTTTGATTTCTTACCCACTATTTAGTATCTAAACACGACGATGGGGGTGTAATACTAGCATAAGCTCCATCATTAGGCAACTTAAAAGAATTATTCTTTTTAATTTCTTCTGGTATTGGAGAATTAAAAATGCTTAATGGTGGAACTAATTTTCCATTGTTACTTAACCAAGTAGAGTTGATAAAGTTATTATCATTATATTCATTACAATAACATACTTCTAAAGGATTTATTTGTACTCTCCATTTATCCTCTAAATACTACATATTTGAAGCTATAAGACCTCTACCTCCATAGTTACTGGCAGTAGTATCTTGCTAATCTTCTAATGCTATTGCTGGAGTATGCATCTATATAAAATATTCGTCTCTATTTTTATATTTGATTATTTCGGCACCTGATATGTGTCTGTAATCATGGTTACTATCATTAGTATGAGCAACGTAATAATCATACATTAAATTTATAGGTTCTTTTCTATCATAGTATGTGTGAACTAAATCTGCAGATTTTCTATTTTGTACTGGAATTATATTATTGTATTGCTTATCATATTTAATATTTACTCCATTATAATTCCAAATAGATTTAATAGCTTCTTGCCTAAAGTACATATTCTATTTATCATTAGCAAAATTATAACATTCACCTATTATTTCATAATGAAATGAATCTGGTTTAGCTTTATTGGCTATAATTTGCATATCATCAAATATTTTATGAGTTTCTGGCCTATCTACTACCACAAATTCAAATTCAAAAGGATGCTATTTCCCATACCACTATGTTGGTCTAATTGTCTCTTTTACATCAAATAAACCTGCCTATCCATGCTTCCAAAAAGAAGTAGATAATTTACTCTAGTTTTTATCTAATACAAGAGCTACAATACGTTCAATCTACTAGTCTATTGGGTCAGTTTCGTTTGCAACTTTAACTTTAAAAGCCGCTTTTATATTTAAATAAATAACTAATCTATCTGGTTCATCAGAATTTAATTTACTGTATGTAGTAGTACATTTTAGTACATTACCTTCTATTATAAAGTGCTTATTATTGCCAAAAGGATCTGGTTCAATACTATATATTGTATCAATTATGTCATAAGGCTAATTTACTATACTTAATTCGCCTATTGTACCTAAACTATAGTCTGCCTACTTAGGATCTGGCTCAGTAATTATGTGATTAGTAAGTGCAATAGCTGAATCATCATTTAGTTTAGCTATAGCTTTAGAAGCATCTCTATCAAAACTAAACATTACATTGTCTATATTCTCCGAATAACTTGGCATCCAACTATAAAAGGTAGTCCACTTCTACAATATTTCATTATAGCAAATATTCCAACTAGTTTCTTCAAAACCATCCTAACTATCATAGAATGTAAACATAACATCCTATTTACCAGCATTATAATGTGTTTTTACATTTCTAATACCTATAGTAGGAGTCGTATCGTATTCTTTTAATGATATATTATTGTTAAGAAATTCCTAAATACAGAAATCGGATATGCATTCTATTCCACTATCAGTAATTAACCATATCTTTTTAGCTACTGTATCAACTCCATATATACCTCTCTAAGTTTTAATAATAGATTCCTACCATTGACTTCCTAATTTATCCGATATAATTCTTGGATTTTCTGGTAATACATTATTTGTATTAATATAAATATTACCACCATCACCTTCACCAGTCTAAACACGTTCATTTACTGGAATTAAAGCAATACCATGCTCAAATATACATAAAATATTACCTGAGACTTCTATTAACTTAGTAATACTACCATAAGTTTTTGGATAATCTCTGTAGTTCTTAGCTTGAAATACTCTAAAGCCATTTTTATAAGCATCAGTAATATTCAAGTTAGAATAATATATTCTATTTTTAAAATCATTTTTAAGTGCTGGTACATCAGATAATTCAAAGTTATATCTATCAGATGTAGATTTAGCAAATCCTTTATTATAGCATAATGCTTCTGGAATTTTTAAAGTACTTATAGCTTTAGCATCATAATAAGGATAGAATCCTCTAGCATGCTTAGTAATTTTCATTTCATCAGTATTAGATTCGTCTAATGACCTAACATTTAAATTAAAATTAGATATAATTGGAAATGTGAACCATGTTCCTATGTCAACTACATTCAAGTCGCCTACATTAATATTATGTTCGTCTTTTTCATCCTCATAAGAATCAATATACTTATCAAGAGTTAATTCATCAACTATTAAATCGTTAGTAGGTGCTGAATCACTAGTAAAATTACGATTTAGTCGATGTGTAAATGTACAAATGTAAGAGTCACCTCTGTAATAGATAGCACTTGCATCTAATTCCTTGATAGGTATTCTATCAGATATAGCTTCATAAGCTGCCTAATTAGTACTTCTAATCTTTAATAATTCTAAATCAGATTCATGGTTATTATAACATATATTAATTAAATCTCCGAACTTCTATTCATAGCCATCTAAAGCTAAATAAGGCCCAAAAATTGCACGATATGGAAATAATGCATCATTTTTTAAACCTCTATGATATTTAAATTCAGCAGCATTGCCTAAACAAGATGTAAATAATCGACCGTTTAAACCGACTTGCTTAACATTATCTTCTACACCTAATATAGGTAACTCATATCTAGTTGGCTTAGTTTCAGAATAGCTAACATTCTTAGTTTCATATAACCTTGAAGAAGCATTGTATCTACTAAATCCTAAATTGCATACTGGTTCTACAGCATATGTTTCACCACAGAATAATGAATTTAGAGATATGTAATTAACATCATAATCTGGACAAAAAGCTCCTGTAGATTCAGCCTTAGCCTTTTCTAATAAAGTAAGACGCTTACTATATTTACTTTTACTTATTAAGTAATCAGTGTCTTTAGGATTCTTGCCAACTTGTGATACACCTTTACAAAAGAATTTCTCTGTAATTAACTAATCACTAGAAGATATAGGAGCTGGCATACCAGAATCTCCAACTATTCCTATTGTCAAAGCTTGGCATATTCTTATAGGTATTCTATTCTATCTAACGAAGAAGAAACCTTTAACTCCTAAGTGTTCTAATGTGTCTATAAATTTACTAGTATCGACATCTCCAGTTCTATATTCCATTTTAATACCGAATACTTTAGTAAATTCATTTTCATCAGTACCTATACGAAATACACCATATATGTTTTCGTTATTTCCACCAATTACAAGACCTGTCTATTCATCATAAGATAGATAATTTCTTTCAGTTGATTCGGTTTTATATATAGAATAATTATTATAACTTGGTTTTTTATCTAAAGTACCTCTAATATTAAATACAGGAGATAAAGTATTGTTATTCATTATATACACAATACCAAATCTATATATTTCTCCTTTCTAATATCCTACTTTGTTATAAATGTAATTAGGATCATAGTAAGTATTCTAAGTACTTTTACTATAAGATGGGTCATATCCAGCATAATTCTCACTAGTATCAACATTAGGAGTTATTCGTAAAGATAAATCAGCTAATTCTTTGTATGCTATAGTTGCCTATTTTACACTGCCAAAAAATAGTCTATTCTAACAAATAGTCTAAGTTTTAACTGATTCAGCTAAAAAATATTGTGGATTAATTGCATCTATAGTTACTGGTTCTGTTCCTTCATTTCCAGTTATTTGTATAGTACAAGTTTGATAACTATCTATTAAGAAAGATTTAGTTATTTTATGAACTGTTGTATTACTACTCTAGTTAATTTCGGCAGAACTACGAGAATAATAAACATTTATATAAGAGAATCCTTCATCAATATTACTAATTACAAATTGTACTGATTTATGAGAATTTTCGTTTTTAAAGCCTGTATTTACTTTACCTCTTGAAAATCCTTTAAATATTGATACTAATCCAGATTCAGCAAAAAAATCAGTTTCATTGCCATCTGAATCAGAATAAGTAAAATAAAAATAATAGTTACCAACAGGTAAGATGCCACCACTTGTTACTCCTGAGAATTTAAGTTTCGGTATTTTAGTATAATTTTTGTATAGAGAAGTATCTATATCAAAAGATGCCTAGTCATATATATTGGTATCATTATTTCCTTTTCTATCTACAATCTGATACTAATTCTAGCCAGTTACAGAAAATCTTGAATTAATTAACTTAGGAGTATTTTTTCCATCATTAATAATTAAATTAACTGAATTATCATAACTCCACTAAGGTAATATATTTACAGGATTTTCTAGACTTAGCTTCAATTCATCAGTTTCAAAATCTTCTAATTGCCCTTTACCACCTTCTTTTCTGTAATTTCTAAAAGGGCTGTATTTATACACTAATTTTCCTTCTGTTTTAGTGGATATAGTATGTAAGTTAATTTGTGTTTTCATTTTTCTTAAATATAAACTCTCGATTATCATGTGCTGCTAGTACATGACAAGTAGCTCCAGTATTTGAACGGAACTCAGCTAAATTAGTATATGTAGAATTAAATACTAAATATGGTAAATCACTCACAAGGCGTATTTCCCATATAAGTGAAGGATCAAAATCATACTCATTATTAAGTGGTAATCTATGTAATATAGTAGAATTATTGATAGTTAATTTATCCATAGTCTAATGGTCTATAAAACGATATGGCTGTGTTTTATTTCCTTCACTATCTTTACTGATGCCATTAAAGAAGTACGCATTTGTTCCATTTGAGTCTAAAGCTATATATTCACTTATTTCTGGAGTATATTGCAATAATGTCAAAGGAATTACGTATTTTCTATAGATATTAGTATTTACTTTTAGATTCTCTTTTGGCTATATAGTAACATTATTCTAGTTTAATTGCTCTGGAAATGCATTATTATACTATGCAACTATATTGCTTAAATTAGTTTCTCCAATTTTAATATCAATATTTATAGGATTTAGACTAACTTTAGCAGGTATTGATTCATCAGCTATAATTGTTCCATTTAAAGTACACTAAGTTTTATAATCAATTGGATTAGCTTGCTAAAATCCTGAAATGGATATATCTCTATAGGTATATATAGTGTCTAGTACTGTTTTTAGTAAATGGACCCCATTATTCGGCTAGCCTGAATCTTCAGCATCGCTTATCTTAATTAAGCAAGGTTGCACTGAATTATTACCATCTGCAGCTTGAGTAAATATACAACGAATACGTTTGTAGCTATCTCCTTCCTTTTTATATAAATCAGAATGCGTCTGAATACTAACATCTTCGCCACATTTAAGTTCTGGAGATAATGTAGTAGCATAACCAACTCGCCCCATAGAAAGTTCATTAAAGGTAGTACAATCTGAACCAAAATCACCATCCCATCTTTCAAAAAAACTAGGTTGAGGGCCATCTGCAAAATTTACAGTTACACCTATCTTTGCATCACTTGGAATATCCGAACTAATATAATTAGCATAAGACATAGGACAAAATACTAAAGGTCTGTCTACATCAAAGCTCTTAATTGAAAATATTTTCTATGCTTCTACATTAGAAACTTCGTCTTTAAAGCCATTTACATATATTACATTATTTAAATAACTAAAATCAACTGTATCTTGTATTTCTTTAGTATTATTAATAGTAAATGTTCCAGCTTTACCAAATTCATCTTTCGTTAATCCAGTTATTACTATATTTGCATAATCAGATGTTAAAGTAATAGTATTTTTAGATAATGTAGTTTCCAAATTATACATTTCTGTTGCAGTAGCTTCTTGCTCTGTTAAACTGCCTTTCTTTAGATATAATCCTGGAACAATCTGCTATACTTTTGTTGCCTAAGAACTATATTGTAAATTTGCTTCGCTCTATATATTTAAGTCTGGTATTTTTTCATCAAAGTCACTATATTTACCTGAGTACTAGTTAAATAATGGAGTAGTATAAAGCCATCTATAAAAAGTAATAGGTTCATCTTCATCAGTTTTTTCTGTATATAATGTTACAACAAACTTTACTACATACAAACAATCTTTTTCTAATTCTAAGTCGATGCTACCTGCTTCCAGATTATCTAAAAATACATCCTATTCATGTAAAGAATCTACTTCGTTGTTATGTATGTATGATATATTATACTTAGTACTTTGATGTATTTGTCCCTATTTATTAAATATACTAAATCCATAATTTAGATAGACATGCTTATCAGAAACAAGATAATTATATATAGGCATTTCTACTAGTCCTGAATTAACTTTACTCAAGTCTACACTAGTAGAATAAGAACAAGACTTCAAAAGAGTTCCTTTAAGAATGTTTGTTATAATTATATCATCTCCGTTCTCATCCTTACCAGGATGCTAGAAAGTTTCCTAAACATCAGGAGTATCATTAAACATGGTACTAGATATTGGAGTAACTTCAACATTAACTAATGTTGGAGTATTTATATTAGGTTTAATACCAAATAAAGTCTGTCTCTTATACACATCTGACGCTGC
>ERZ1026854.868-NODE-868-length-20436-cov-8.314999_pt1 | contig 20436 bp, 20 predicted proteins | sample MGYA00380157_ERZ1026854 | MGnify/ENA primary metagenome ERZ1026854 (study PRJEB33269, sample SAMEA4719793) | human gut metagenome | biome: human-associated habitat; feature: organic feature; material: feces | place: Cameroon | collected 2013-10 ... | reverse complement strand
CTTATAATTTAATAATGATTTCTCTTTAAATACAAAATCAATAATATGACCATAGATTGATAAGGTATTACTAATATCATCTTTCGCACAAGGTATAATGATGGGCTCAGTATTAGGAATTTCATCATACCGATACTGTGTTTTTGAAAATATATATTCTTTATCATTTCTGCCATAAATGGCTATGAGTTTAGTATTCTCTTCATTCATGGCAAACGATATAACTATATTGGATTTAGTATTACAGTGATTTTCATCATCACGAAACGCTATCCTTATCTTATCATGGTACGGACGAAATTTATTATCACCTCTTGTACAAATATTATTCATAATAAATTCGAATAAAACTCCGTACAATGCCCGTCTATCTCTAGTACCATCTAATTCTATTATAGCTTGTTTTATCATAAACGCACCTCGCATAAAATAAATCCGGTAAGGTCTATGCCTTACCGGAAAGTTTTAGTGAATGTAAAAAGGATTATATTCCTTCATAACCACTGTAGGTGTTGAGATTGGAGCTATGAAATATCTTATTCCTTTCTTAATAGCTGGATACATAGTCTGGCAATCTCTACACTTTAAATGTAGATCCACAAATGATTGTCCTGTCTGTGATATTGCATTTCCATCTAATGGAGCTACATATGTTTCTTCTTCAATAAGATCAAGATAACCTAAACATTTTGGACACTGATTAGGTTTTAATCTTATCATTGGTTTTATCATATCACTCATACTACCTCCTCCATGTTCTAGTTGGCGATGTATAAGTTATACTATCAATATAGCCTTCAGTAATAACTTTTGCATCAGCATACTTATTATTGGTTGGGGTAGATGAGATTTCTGTAAACATTCTCATCTTGCCATTTGCCATTACTTTGCCAGGTACATAATCTCTACCAACTGCCTTCTCAATCTCTTCGCACATCTTCTGCTGAGATTGAGAATACAGAAAGTAGACATATCGTCTCTTCTTATCTATATCCGCCATTTAATAATCCTCCTAAACATACGATTATTAGAATGTCACTAAGATTTTAGAGACTATTTACGAAATCCCAATCTATAGAGAATGGCTTAATTGGAGAGCAATCAATCATTGAAGCATCTACACCCATGATAAATGGAATTACCATGCTTTCAGTAGCTTCAATCTGCTCATCCAATAACTTTTCTTTATCATCCAGATCTGGAGCATATACTCCAAGTTCATGCTGGAATTCTATGGCTTTCTTTAAACCTAATACATTATGATTATAATCATTCAGCATCTGACGGATTTCAGATCTCCATGTATTAGGCTCATTATAATCTGAGAAATAGTTATCATGCATTTCTGCCATTGGACAAATCATACCAGTTAATCCTGGATCATTAGGTGATGATGAATCTAAATCGATTCTTCCTAAATGACTCGGATGTACCTGTCTATATCCTCTAGGTATAGATGAGTTCTTATTCTCACCCAATCCAGAAATACCCTTATAAGAGAACTTCAATGCTAAGAATGCATCATCGTCATTTACATTATCTCTACTGTTTACAAGTCTATCTCTAGAAATAACTTTCAACAGATAATCTGGGAATGTAAAGATTCTCTTTTCAATCTGAGATATCTGAATATTCTTACCTTCATCAGCAAACTTAAACATACCTGTTGAAAGTTTGGTGATATATAAAGCTGCAAAATACTCAGCTAATCTCTTTCTCTTTGTACCAACATCAAGATTATTTTTCAATCTTAGATTAGCATACTCCCTAAGTATCCAAACTAGTATATCATAGATATCCTTCTTATACTCCTCAGGAAGTCTGATGCTATCTCTAGCATTTCTATCATAGATTGTCTCTAACGACTCGAGAACTGATTCTCCCTTAGCTGAACTCTTATTATCATAAGACTCACCTAAACTCATTAACCAAAACTCTTTTGTTCTTACTGTATCAGCAGTATAATCTTTACTATTAATACTTGAAACTATAGTTGCCATTAATGACTGAGCAACCACATCATTATCAAAGATGAACTTTGGCAAAGATACAAATACATTATGTTTCTTTACTGTATAATAATTTTCATCTTTAGGATCTTCACTAGTCAGAATTAAATCTGGAATCATAAACTTGTGTAATGCTCCAGCTAATCCATATCTAGCTAAGATATATTTAACACCTGGAACCATCTTAGAGAATATACTACTTGCATAATATACTGCCTTGATGACTTCTCCAGAAGTTGTCTTTAACTCAGTGCTATATCTATAGAATCTTGATGCCATAAACATTGACTTGAATGCGACATTTGGATTCTTAGAATTAGGATTCTGAGAATTATTATAAGTAGATCCATCTACTATCTGAAGCTTTGGACAATACCATGTACCAAATATCTTCAAATAATATTTATCTATAAACTTAGGCACCATGATAAGTACTCTAAGATTCTTAGACTTAGGTGCATCACTCTTTGGATTTGGAACTGCAATGAAATAATCTACAATTAGAAGTTTCATCTCAGTATCCTTCAGAGTTATATAGTCATACTTATTAAAGGACTTATCCTTATTGTCTGACTTTATTGACTCCTGGTCATGTAGAAGCTTTATCATAGTTGGATAATCTTCAACTACCGTAAAACCATCTACTCTGATTGTATAGTATTTGCTACGCTGACAAGACAAGATAGCTTTCTTAAGCTCTTCGATAATCTCATCAGTATCTCTTACAAACAAATCATCGTTGAACTGCTCACGATGATCATCATTGAATTTACGAATAAACTCAAATTGATTCCTTGGGGCTTCATTCATCTTCTATTATACCTCCACCCGCATTTGTCAGTTCGATAGACATTTTATTTTCAGGTCCCATAGGATTAGCTATATCACCAACCTGATCTTCCAATGTCAATGTTGCTTTTATATCCAATGCATTGCATACTCTAGTAAGCATCTGCATTGATATAGATGGTTTATTAAACAAACGCTTATCGTTTGCATAATTAGAACCAAATCTTGATTCGTATTTATCCAAGTCTATATGCTTAGTTGTAACAGCTTTCTTCAAGAGCTGCATTGCTGGTGCTTCGCTTGGATCTACATCAGGAGCGAAGATATTATCCGGATTTGATAACACATCTTTCTCCAACTGATGAAGCAATGTTTGCTTCTCCATGAACTCTCCCATACTCTCTGACTTAGAAAAGTCAATGCATTTGGAAGATTCATATTTATCCATCTCATCACTATCTGTATTCTTACAAACAGCAATTGGTTTGTTCTGTTTAATTACAATACCTGGTCCTTTATCCAAGTCTGATATGACTGGAAATACATGATCCTGACCGATATCGATAGCTGTGCCTTTGGACACATATGATTGAGGAGATCTATAATAATCTGATATAGGAACTACATCATATAATTTATCCCCTGTATATAAACATTTTTGCATCGTAATCCTCCTTAAAAAATAAAGACGGGAGATTGCTCTCCCGTCAACTTTATGGACTGATTAAGATTACTTTTCTGATACTGAGTCGTCTTTCATCTTAATCTTAAGCTCTGCTGATGGCTCAAATGCAAGAACCTTCTTACCATCCTCAATGCTTACAGATGCTGTGAAGTATCCAGGCATCTCAACTGCCCACTCTGCATCCTCTACAGTTGGTGCATTCTGGTCAAGAGTATCAGCTACAATCTTGAAGAAATAGCAACCCATCTGGGATACAAATGTAGGTGATGTAAATGCCATACGAGCAAGGTCATAACCTACTCTTGTGATTACTTCGATAACCTGGTTATCTGTAATCTGATACTTATCACCCTTAAGACTTCCATCTTCATTCTTTGGAAGATCATCAGGATTAAATGTCCATGTATATGCCCATGAACCCTCTGCTGCTTCTGTCTCGTCACCTTCGAGATACTGAATAGTTGCAGCTGCGATCATATTTCCCTTTAAATCTGAGATAGCAACTGTCTTAGGTGCTGCCTTAGACTTAACGATGTTAAGGAACTCTGTAACTCCTCCTAAGAGTGCCTTAACAAACCACTCGCCTTCATCTGGTGTTACATCTAACGAATTATTCTTACACTGTAAAGAAAAATTCTGTAACACTGAACTCTCTGCTAATAATACTTTTGTTTCTGACATTTCAATGTCCTCCTTAAATAAATTTTGCAAAATTTGAGCATATAGCTATAACTGCTATTTCTCACAGTTATAGTATACAATTACTCAATAGTTTATGATTTAGTCTAAATTTACATTTCCTAATTCTGGAATGTATTTGGACGGATCATCTAAGAATTCCTGTACTGGCACAATAGGAACTCCATACTTAATAGCCTTAGCACATTTAGATCCCTGATTATATCCTTTCATTGGAACTAATAATACTGCTGTAGACTTTGTAACTCCGGCATCTCCATCACAATCAATTCCTGGTTGCTTATTCAATAGAGCTTCTACTTCTCTATCTCTAAAACCAGTAAATCTAATTTGGATATCTTGAGTTGCCTTTTTATCTGTTGCTATATACATCTTATTATCTATAATGAACTGAATATCTTCTAAGAAATATTCATATTCTTGAATTATAGTTTTAGATGTAATAGGTCCAATACCTTTTATATTTGTGAGAACTGCATCCAAGAAATCCATATCTTTATCCATCGTATAAATCTTGTGCAATTCTTCCAAACTCATCTTGTTAAACAATAACTTCCAAGACTTTGCTGCAATAGAAGTGAATCCTAAAGCACCAATAATTCTATAATCTGGAAGTGGATTTGTTTTAAGTTTCTCAAGTTCAGCTTTCAACTTAACTGCATTAGTTGGTCCTAATATAGAAAGCTGATCCATCTTCAACTCATATAATTCCTTAAAGTGTTTAACACCTAAAGTATCTATAGCTGCTGTTGAGAAATTCTTGACTCCCAACTTAGCAAGCATATTAGACATTCTGCTTGTAACTCTACCAGGACAATCCTGATTACTACAATAAGCAGATGCTCCACTGGAAGATATTCTAATATCAGATCCACAGAATGGACACTTAGTTGGAAATTCTTCTTCTGGAGTTTTTGGTCTTTCATGATTAGGAATATTAGCATCAATATCAGCTTTAGTGACATATGGCATTACATCATTCACATAAGTGACATTGATTATATCTCCTATTCTAAGATCAAGTTTATTAAATCTCTCTAAACTAGATAGAGTAGACTTAGTATGAATAGATCCAATGAACTCTATTGGATCATAAGTTACCATTGGTGTGATAGAACCATCCTGACCAACAGTATAGAAATATCCTCTAAAGGTAGTCTGTTTCTTCAATGCTTCAAACTTAATAGCCATAGCATATTGATTGATATTGTTTTCTCTACCAAGAGTTTTTCTTATATTATTATCTAAGAATTCTGATACAACTCCATCATACATAAATGGAATGTATGGTCTGGCAAACTCTGCCTCTTGAACATACTTTCTTATTGAGAATAATAAAGCTGTATAGTTTCCAGATATAACTGATGCTCTTATATATTCTTTATTGCTATAATAAGTATTCAGGAAATTAATCTCTTCCACTCTATCGGCAAATTCCAATCCTATATTAGATGCATCGCATTGTAATGGTACTAATGTAATAAAATCTCTATACTTCCATGCATCTGAAGATCCCATAATACCAATAATAGCTGTTCTACCATTAATATAATTATTTCCAGACATCTCATTTAATCTATAGAGATCATCATATCTAACAATAGCTTCAAACTTCATACCGATAGGTTTATCCAACTTAGGAGCTTTAGGGAATCTATAACCTTCTAAGATTGGAGTGATATCAGAAGCTTCATTATTATCAGTATCACCTCTGGTTCTGGCTGATATAACCTGATCAGTTACATCAGCTTCAACTGATATACCATCATACTTTAAAGTCATCACCATCTCATATATATCATGAGTATTGATAATTCCTCTCTGTATTAATGGCGCTAAGAAATCTCTTTCATATATTGTAGTATTAGGCTCATCATATGCTCCAACATCGATAGCATCCTTATCACAAACAAATTTACATTTATGAAGAGTACCAACTAAGTCTGGATAATTATGAGCTGTATTTCTTAGTCTTTTAGACAGATTAGAGTTAGCATGAATTGTAAATGGTTTTCTCAAACCAATATCCTTTGTCAATTTAACTCTATTCTGAATTATTTCTGGATAAAGCATATTATCTTCGAACTTTCTATCCTCTTCACTCATAAAAATGAAAGGTTTCTTAAGCTCGATAGACTGTGCTTTATTCGCATATTTATTTAACTCCACTTCATCAAACTGTAATGGTGGAGCTCCTGGAGTAAACTTACTAAAGTCTATCCTCTTAAGTTTAACTACAAGCATATCATATACACCATCTTCAATTGGTAATACAATATTAGCTGTATAGTTATAGGTAATATTACCTATTGTAACTAAGCTAACTAAATCATCTATATCATTAGCAGTCATATTCTCATCAGCTATATCCAGTATTCTGATAGCTTCAGCACTAATAAACTGCCTATTATTATAGCACAAATTTAAATGCTCAGTTAGAAGATCATTTACTATATCTCGTAAAGTCATATTTGCCTCCTTATATTTTATTCATTACTATAATATACGATCAATGAGAAAAATATAAATGTTGCATAAGCTTGTCTACAACAACTTCATCTATTTTATCAAGACTATAATCTGTAGATTCTTCTGTCAATATTTCATTTACCTCTTTCAATGAAATCGTATATGTATAATCATGCTTACTAGGATTTACTATAACCTGTAATATATTGGTAGTTGTATTATCAACACCAATGATCTTGAATGTATTTGGATATTTATCACCTACTATAGATTCCTTGTAGATAATATCTCTACAGTTATCTAAAGTAACTGCATCTGTATATCCTATAATTGTAGATATTTTAAATGATTTGAATTTGGATAGAAGTTCATCTCGTATAATAACTTCAGTCTCCAATCGTATTCCAACCTCAATCATTTCATACCTCCCCATAAAAATAAAAGAGGTGTAGCATTGAACTACACCTCATAATATTTATTCTTTACCAAACTTGATAGGTTTAAACATGAAAGGCTTCTTAGCAGCCTTTTCTTCAGCTTCCATAACTTTATGCAAGTATTCAACTGGATCAAAGTTTTCCTTCTCTGATACTTTGAAGAATGCTTTCGTAAGTCTCATATCATCATATGGTACAAACGGAGACATAGTAAACGGTTTCTTCTTAACCTTAGGAGTCTTGATAAATTCCAATTTATAACCAATACTCTTTAAGTAAGTGTTCAAAATCTCCGCTGATCTGTTTCGAGAATCCTTATCAAGTTTAATATCAACAAGATATGGATCTTCCTTATAGATCTTTTCAACAAGTCGTCTAGCCTGTGGAGATACAGAATGTATCATCAGCTCTTCAATTACATATTCCATTCCAAGATGTCCAAAATCACCTGTTTCCATATCACCAAATCTGATTGGTGTTGATTGTTTAAGTGCTTTGTAATTCTTATTAGCCTTAGATCTACTATTTTCATTTCTAAGATTTACAGATGATAATGCTGTAACTGAATGTTTCTCTTCAGCATACTGCTTCAATCTCATCATATAAATATGTCCTACAACAGCAGGTCTTCTAGCTTTAACAAATCTAATCTGTCCATTAGATCCTTTAATAGGAGCTAATAGAGTTCTCTGTCTAGCATATGGAATTGCTCTATATATCTCTGCTAATTCATCAATAGTCATACTTTCAGTTATTGGCTTGATAGACATGACTACATTACCAGCATCAATAATAGAATGAATATACATATCTTTCTCATTATCATCTAAATGATTCCAAGTAGTCTCTAAATCTAGAGCTTCATCATACGATGAAAATGAAATAAACTTTATAAGTTCATGCATAAGATGGTCTCTATCAAGAATACCCATCTTAGCAATATCAACCAAACATTTACCAATATGAGTTAAACTCATTTCATGCCACTGAGATACATTCTCTCTATTTACACATGTACTAGAGTTGATTACTAACTCAAGTGGTTCACCTGTAGGTAACTTAGGCATCTCTTCATCTGGTAAGATTGCTGAGATAACACCTTTGCCACCATATCTGTTTGATATCTTATCTCCTATAGATGGAAGATTATTATCCTGTACCATGAATACAATCTGAGTACCAGAGAATACCTTCTCATCCAAGAACTGAACACCAGATAATTCCTGCTTGCAGATTGTATATAACTTACCAAGATCTGGATCCAATGATGATGGAGTCCAACCATAGATATGCATTAATCTGTCAGTAGCCTGAACTATCTCTGAAATATATCTGATATGATCATTATAATACCAGAGTACCTGAGAATTGGTATACTTAGATTTAAGAATCTCAGGATTATTACATCTGATATCTATATCAATAACTGTACCTGATTCGATAGTATACTTATCATCAGACATCAGTATTGTTTTCAATCTATCTACAACCTGAGAATACAACATGTCTTCTGTCTTCTCACGTCGTACACCACAGAGAATACCATTCTGGATATTCTCTCCAATGTCTGGGAAAGATTTATAATTATTTCCTTCTCCCATAAGATTAAGCAAAAGATCATTATCATTTATATTGACAACGACTTTCTTTATCAGAGGTGCAGCTAATTTCTGTCTAGCTGATTCTGATATGAGCATTCCATCTTCCATAGTTATATCTGTTGCTATATATGCTGCAAGCAAATTAACACCAGAGCAACTATTTAAATACTCATCATAAGATGTACTCTTTCTTATAATTCTATTAGCTGGAACTTCACAACCGACCTCTAAAGTATCCATTACAGAATTATTGTAGAGATATCCATATGTCTCTGTTGTGTGTACATATGAAATTCTCTTCTGCATCTTAAGTTTATTAGTATGAATATCTCTCATGATTAAGATATATTCACGCTGTGGGTCCGTAGAAAACTTACTAATCTTAGCTTCTACGACATAATCTGAATCTGTTCTTATGATAGACGAACTTCTATCAGCATAACGATTCTCATAACCTGTTTGCACAAATGGAACTTCTGGTTTTAAGAGCATCAATGCCTGTTCCTTATGGATACTATACATTAACTTTCTTACACCAGATGTAGAATCTGTAAAAGGTTGGTCGAGACCTTTGGCTAACATCTGTTCTTTGGTAGCCAATCGACTTTCTGCTTCTGCTACTTCAGCAGCAAAATTATTACTTGCCATATTTAATCTCCTTTTTAAGTAAATATAATATTTAAAGTCCTCCTTTATATATAAAGTATTGGAAGATTGGTAACTAGTACCAATCTCCATTCAATACTATAATATATAATTTTATGCAGCTTTCGCAGTTTCAAGAATCTGAGTTGTAATGTCGTACAGATTATCCTTGTAGAAGTCTTCATCTCCATTATCATTGATAAGCTTCTGTAATGCTGGCATAACAGTCTCAACAAATGCCTGCCTGAATTCTTCTGATTCTTTGAGCTTCTGTTTGAATTGTTTCTGTGAGAATTTAAGATCTGACCGGTCGCCAAAGTATAAGTATGCTCCAGCACCATTAATCAATTTCTCAGACTTCAAGAAGTATAATAATGATAACTCGGGATCAAATCCAGATTCATAATTGAATACAAGAGTTACCTTATTACCCGCATGAGATGTTCTTGACTTAAGTAATGTAAGGTCTACCAAGATACCATCAATACCAAATCCTTCATCTTCTTTCATCTTAGAATGGTCGTCCATTCTAACAAGAAGATTAGATACATATATAGCAGCTCTACCACCACCAATTCTCTCATCAGGTTTCAGATAAGATAACTGACCCTGAGACTTAGAGAACGCTGATATCTCTACCTTTTCTGTAATATGGTTGATTACAAATACAATGATATTTGCAGCTTTAAGAAGAGGTACCATTCTCTTAAATACCTGAGTATTTGTCTTTGCTGCGGCAGTTGTAGACATCTGACCAGATAACTCATCTTCCTCAGAATATTTATCTGGTGTAAGCAATGCTAATGAATCCAGAATATATACTGTTGGAGCTAACTTGTAAATCTTTTCACCTGTTGGAGATAAAGTTCCAGTATCATACTCAAACTCATCTCTATGCTCAAGCTTAATATCATGAATAATCTTGATACGCTCATAGAAGTTCTCAGCAGTAATACCAGTATTACGAGGAATAAATCTCTCTTTCATCTGTTCACCAGACATCTTAAGAAGCTGAGATGCTCTGGTATCAACAATACCACCCTCTAAGCTATCCATATATACAGCCGACTGTTCAAATGGTCTAACAATATTTCCTGCAGATTGAACACACCAAGTTGTCTTACCACATCCAGATCGACCAATAACCATAACCAATGAACCATCAACAATACCAACAGAATTATATGTAAACTGCATGTCCTCTTTCTTGACATGCACTACAACACCGTTCATATAATCAAAAGAGAGAAATCCAGTCGGATACTGATAATCCGGTTCTGTCTCTCTACTCATTCTAGGATCTTTTATCTTAGATACTTTTTCTCTAAATAATGTAGATAGCATTCCCATAAAAATAAACCTCCTTAATATATTAATTTTATGTGACTGAGGTTATAAAAAATAAAACGGGTGATCTTTCTCAGATCACCCATTACGTCGTTTTAGATACTATTTAGTATATTCTGCAACGAAGAAATTATCAACCTTGTGTCCTCTTCCAGTCTGACAACCAGCCTGCTTTACAGTTGGACTTACTAACTCTAATGACCAAGGTCCAAACTCATTAAAGTCTGGAAACATTTTATCTCCAATATATGTGCCGATATCTACTGGAAATAATTCAGTCATCGTCAGTCTAAGCTTATTAGCAAATGGAATGGCTTCTGTATATACAGAAGTTCCTCCACATACTACAAACTCTTTTTCCATTCCCTGCAAAGCTTCCCAGTTAATTTCTTTCATGAAAGTAACACCAGGCTCTGTACAGAACATATCTTTTCTACTTAAGACTAATATCTCTCTTCCCTTTAAAGGTCCAGTCTGATTAAATGTATTATGACCCATAACTAAAGTCTTACCCATAGTATAAGTCTTAAACATTTTCATATCAGCTGGAATTCTAACCACCAACTCATCCCCATCACCAAGATAATACTTCTTAGGTTCATTTGGATTTATTACAAGATTAGCTAATAATGTAATCATATTGATCCTCCTTAGAATGTCGGCATATAGATACCATTAAGCTTCAAAGCATCTATAGCTGCTATTAATCTTGGATAGTCCTGAGGAGAACAAGATTCAAGATTTATTCTTACGTGGTAATCACTGTAAAGGACTCTCTTATCCTGTTCAAATAAAGTTAAACCATACTTCAGAGTATCCATAGGCAAAGCCTCAAAGATATCTAATGTGGCTAAAGTTATAAGACCATATATCTCCGCTTCACCGCTAGACATATTCTGTGGAGATACTACATCAAGCATAACTCCTTCAAACAATGCCAGCATATGATCAAATAATTTACAATAGATATCTATAATAAGCTGCTCTGTTATAGACTCTGGTGGCTGTTGCATGAGAATATGATTTAATCGTCTTACATTGATTATATCTTTCTCATTGCTGAATCTAGCCATAGCCAGCATAGCTGCTACAGATTCAGGCATTCCTAAACCACAAAGAGTAGGAATGACATCTCTGTTTACAACTTTAGCCATAGCTGATAATAATGATGATACATACTCGTCTTTATCATTCTTCTTGATAAGATAATCGTATGCCATCTTGTTAAGCTTCTTCTTCTGAGAATCAGTCACATTTATATTATAAAGTGCCTGAGTCAAAGTTGAAATGAACTTAGGTGTTGTGAATAAAGATATGAATCTAGTATTCTTATTAGTGAATATCTCTTCTAATATCTTATCCAGATAATTACTCAAAATATTGTACAATTCTCTATCATCGATATTTTCAATATCTGATAACTTGTTCCACAATAGCTGTGGATTAAGAATCATATTTTGAGAAAGGTCGAGTTTTACCTCGACCTTCTTATGAGCCGCTAAATCTTTTATAAAAGATTCGTACATAAGTTACCTCCTGCTAAATAAATTAGTACTCCTCTGAGTTATTAGACTGTGATTTAGCCTGTACTGTCTTATTAACTCCAGCCTTCTTATTCTTGAAGAATGAGTCTTTAGAAACAGTACTCTTCTTCTGTGCATCAAGATCAAACATATGATCGGATGAATCAATAGACTTATCCTGAATCTTGCTGAAGAAATTGTCTGAAGCCTTGTTTACCTTTTCAAGACTTTCCTTATACTTATTATAAGTCTCTTCGACAGATTCAATTGGCATATCTAATCCACCAGCAATGAATGATATGAATTCTGGCATTTCCTCTTCATGCTGAATATGCTCATATCTTTCATATGGTACTCCGAATTTATCTTCAATCTCAGAGTAATCAATATAATCAGTAGCTTCTTCTCTGATATTGATAATAACTCCAAGTTTCTTTTCAGAACCAGCTGGATCTAATGCTTTAGAATGAGCAATCATTTCTGTAACTGCCTGCTGGAACTGAGCCTGTGTCTTAATCTTATCCTTGAAGATATATGTCTCAATCATCATATATCCTGTCTGTGTAGATAACTTAAGAAGATCTGTTGGATCTATATTGTGAACTGCATCTCTGATAGCAATTCCCATAAGTACAGATAACTTAGTGGCAAATTCTGTATTTGCTAAAGCCTCTGCCTTTAATCTGTTACCCTTTGCTTCATCAAGGAATCTCTGGTTAGAGATACACTCAACTGCAAAAGTATCTTTCATATCTTTAAAGAAGTCTACAGTATTTCTCATACCTCTAACATCATCTTCAAAACCTGCAAGACCAAAGATATGTACAGGCAGACCATATACCTGATTAATATAGTCTGCAACTAATGGTGAAGCACCTGAACCTGTACCACCTTCCGTAGATGATACTAATACAACTAATTCAGCTTCTTCATCAGTATCAATTCCTAAGAACTGACCTAATTTAATATCGTCATTCTCGAGAGTTGTAGAGCATAATTCATATGATCTGCTTCTCTCCTTACCACATCCACCATATGCTCCAGTAAACTGATAGCATACGGCACCGTTTCTTGTAATGTAGTCAGCAGGTATATCCTTTAATGTGCTATTAAGAAGCATTACATTACTGCAAGGAATAGTTCCTCTTTCTACTGCCTCGATAGCTGCCTTGTTTCCTGCTGCACCCAATCCAATTAATCTTGTTCTCATCGCTTTAATTCCTCCTAGTACTTTAAAAATAATATATTTAAATTATTAAAATAATTTAAAACAAAATTAAAATCTGAAAAATTTAATCCGAAAAATTCTACTTAATATCTTTTCCAGCCCATGATACTACCTTATTATAATATCCAAGGGTTCCACTATATGTCTTGTTTCCACTATATGATTCTAACACGGTCATTGTATCTCCGTGTCTACTATATAAATAATTCAGATAAGTTACCATCATAGTTACTCCAGTATATGGATCATATGGAGTCACATTATGATCATACGAGCCTTTTCCATTTCCCAAAAAATCTTCATACACAATCCTAGCAGTGCTCGATAAAAATTGTCCTAATCCTGCAGCTCCCGATGAGCCATTCCTATTATTGGAGAATCCTCTTGATTCTACCATTATCATTCCAAACACTAATGCAGGATCAATATCATATGAATTACATAATTCATAAGTATAAATAACTAGATCATCAGTCATATCATTTACATTACCAGCTTCATCATGTTGAACCCAGTTATATTGATCTAATATAGATGATCTATATGCTACAGCTGCTGCCTCCTGAGCTTCTTCCTCAGCTTTTATTCTTGCAGCTTCAGCTTCTTGTTCTGCCTCATATTCAGCCATTGCTGCATATGGATCCTCTGGATCTATCGGCGATACATAATCTTCACTAGATGCAACTACCGTCTTGGGGGCTGTATCTATATGAGATCTGAAATATGACACATCGATCTTCTGATCTAATGTAGTCTGCTGTTTACTTGTTTCATTTTTTGGCTGGGGTACTGTCTGTGCCCAAACCATAGTCTGAAAGAATGTGCCGACTATAGCTACAACTACTATCATAGAACAAACGATATTGAATATTTCTCTTCGTTTCTGTTCTCTCTGTCTACGTCGTCTCAAACTTTCATTACCGTGTAACCTCATTGTGTCTCTCCTTTAAAACATTAAAATTTACCTCAGGTAAGCAACCTTACCTGAGGCATTACTGCTATGTTTCCATAACAATTAATTTTTGTTATTTGCTCCAGGATTGAATTCTGGAGTCTGAATCTCGCCATTCTCTGCAACATACTTCTTGTCTATTGCCATTGTACCAAGACCAAGATCTCCCTGTTCCTGAATTACATATGCTCCGTTCTGGTTATTCTTTTCCATTTGAAAACCTCCTTTCTTGCATATGTACACTTTTATAGTATACAAATATTATTGTCTTTCGATAGCTGTTCTCTTTCTCTTAAGAGTATATGGTGTATATCCATCTGCATTAACTAAGTTAGTCTCAAGTAATGCACTCATCATATAAACATCAACCATATTCTTAGATAAAGAATCAGCTGGATCATCTGGGATATCAGCCTGAGTTACATATCCCTTGGTGCTTATAGCTGCATTCATAGCAGCTTTAGCTTTCATATTATCAGCCTTAGGCTTAGAGAATTCATACATAGTATTCTGGAGATCCAGAGTAACCATAGACTCAAACTCTCTATCTGATGTAGCTGCACCTTTATCTCCACCAATAAGTCTACCAGTACGCATATCTCTATTCTCAGTTTCAAGAGACCATTTACTCTTCTTAGTAACGATCTGCTGAACCTTTTGAATATGCTGATATCCTACCATACATTTAGCAGTCTTAACAGGCTTTCCATCTTTATTAGTGTAAAGATTTGGCAGATATATAGGTTCCAGAAGAGGCACTCCAGTATAATCACAAGCCTTAATACAATCATCCATTGTAGGCTCTGTCACTGATTGTCTCAGCTGAAACTTAAATGGGTACTTGGATTTGATTAATTTCTCAAATTGAGCATCGCTCATATCCGAAAATAGTTCTTTATAATAATTAGAGTTAGTACCAGACTTATCAAGGATATCAAAGAATCCTATAATATAAGCCTCTATCTCTTTTCTTTTATTAGCCGATATTGCCATTTGGATAACCTCCTAAATTAATATACGGCAGCCTCTCCAACTCCAGAAGATCCAACACCTGAACCACCAATAGTAGTTACATTAGGTAATCTATATGATTCGTCAAACATCTTCTCTTCAACTCTGTAGTTTGGAGCTAATGCTTCTATCTGTCCCTTAGAGCAGATTCTGCAATCAAGAATATCACAAGCTGCGATAGTAATTCTTGAAGCATTGTACTGGCCTGAGAAGTCTACGATAATTGAACCTGCGAATGATACTGGTTGTGTATCAAGCAGAACAGGGACAACTTCAACAATTCTACCAGCTCTATAATATAAATTATCATTACGTCTAAACTTAAGCAATACATAAAGATCTGAATCAAGAGTCACATTCTTAGTGACATTGTCTTCAAATGTAAACTCTACATCTAATTTCCAATGTAATTGCTGTTTGCTGCTAACTAATAAACCCATGAGGAAACCTCCTTATTTTTTTAATATTTTTATAGAGATGTTCCTCATAGCACTATTTTCGTGGATTAAGCTTCTTTCATTTTCTCGTTATAATCAAGACCAAACATTCTCAGAATGCCCTTAGCAAAAGCTGCATCCTTTGTAATAGTGATAGGTGTATCTTTATTAGTATTAGAGAATGTAATATAGATCTGTCCTTCTGTATCATCAGTACCATAATCATCCGGATTAACAATCTGTACTGGTGGTACTAATGAAGCTCCGATATCAGAACCAAGAGTAGCAGTATAATCTTCAGCTATAATAGCAAGGTTCCAATTTCTTGCTAAGAAACACTTAATACCTGTAGGTATGGCTACTGTTACACCTGGCTGAATAATAAGTTCTGGCATTGGGAATAAAAAATGATATTCGGATGTGCCAGGGCTTAATCTAGTTGGAAGTTTGATATCATCATATGCAGCATCGATAGCTGATTCTACTGCTTCGCTAACCTCTTCGCCATTTAGTAACTTAAGAATTGAATTCTTAAAAGTTTGATTAGAAACCTTTTCGAAATTACAAACGAAAGGATATTCTAATTTCTCAGCACTTACCTGAGGATCTGAAATGTTATTCTGAGTTTCTTCTGAGGGTGTTAACTTAACAGATACTGCTTTTTTCTTAGCTGCAGGTTTCTTTGTAGTTGACTTCTTCTGTACTTTAGCAGCTTCCTGTATAGACTGCGATAAATCTCCAGTCTTTTTAGCTGTAGATTTTTTAACAGGCTTTCCCTGTGCTTTTGCCGCTTCATGTATAGATTGTGTTAAATCTGTTGCCATTATAAATGGTCCTCCTTTAAAATATTATTTACTATAGAGTCTTCTCATTAATAAAATAAAAAAGTCCCCTACTGGATATCCAGTAGGGGAGGTAAGAAGATTAAAATGCACTGTGTCTGTCCATTAACACAGAGCTGGGCCTGCCGGATTCGAACCGGCGAAGTGCAGGGATCAAAACCCTGTGCCTTACCGCTTGGCGAAAGCCCAATAAATATACAGAGGAATGGGGCTTTCCGGCGGGTGTTCCTTCCAGCCCCATGCACATTGATCTTTTATAAGGAATACGTCAATGGGAATAAACCATACCAAATCAATGTGCGAGTATAATTGAATGCGAATGAGAACAGTCATGTCGCTTCAATAGAATGTTAGGGGCATATAATTTTCCACATATTATTAATACAAATTTTAAGGAGGATATATCTCAAATGATTTTTAATGAAGTTTATGTAGGCCGAAAGCCAGAACTTGAGCATATGTGTGCATTAATGGGTGAAGCCCGAGCATTATATATGAATAATAAAGTTGGCGCAGCTAGAAAGAAATTATCAGAAATAGAACCACTGGTAGAGGACTTTTTTGGATTTAAATCTTTCTCGTTAGATATAGATCCAGATACTGATATCAATGCATTTACACAGCCAACAGTATTTTCATTGATGACTGATGTAAATAAAGCATTATATACAACAAATAATGGATATAAGTTAAAAAAAGAAGCTAAATTAGCTGCAATATCAAAAATTACATCAGGATTATTCGGTAACGAAAATTTTACTGATGAAGAGGTATTTGCAATCTTTCTTCACGAAGTTGGACACAGTTTTGTAACTAGATCACCATTAATGGATGCACAGATAAAAACTATTAGAGCACAACAAACAACGAATTTGTTTCTCGAACTTGCAATCAGAATGATAATTCCACCTTTAGCTGCGGCTAAAGCATTTGAAATTTTTGAGCGTACTAATTTAGCTAAAAGAATAAATGCTGAGATGAACAAGGCAGCAAAAAAAATCCCTATCTTAAATGGTATAAATTATCGTATTGATAGGGGTGTAACATCATTATTTTCAGGTATTTCTCATTTTTGGGATTTCATTACTACTGTTACTGGTATCAATACAATAACAGGTGCAGTGTCAAATCTTATCGGAAAAGCACTCAAAACAAATAAAAATAATGAGGCTAGAGCATTTGATCGTTCTAATGAACGTTTAGCTGACGATTTTGTAACTACATATGGCTATGGAGAACAATTATCAACAGCTCTTATGAAAATGCAAAATAGAGCATATATCAAATCTTCATATGTTAAATTCTGTGATTCAGTGCCTATCATAAATAAAATTTATGAATTTAATAGAAGATTGGCATATGAATATGTGTGGGCAATTGGTGCTCATCCAAGCTCACCTGATAGAATTTTATCTATCATAGAAAATATGGAGCATGATATTAAAACTAGCAAGGATTTATCGGATAAAGATAAAAAAGCTTTAACTGAACAGCTTAAAGCAACAAAGAAGATCGCAGACGATACTGTCAAAGATCTTGGCGAAATATCAAAAAATAAAGATGCATACTTAAAATCTCTTAATATCTTAGGATTTAAGAATGGTTCTAGCGAAAATGATAAGGAGCGATCTTATACTAATATGGATAAACTTGATAATAGATTCGATGATCTTCATGAAGATGCATTTATAACACAGGAAGATCTAGAGACAAGAACTACTATTGATGAAGCTTTTTCAGAATTCTTAATTGATGAGAGCGGATTCATCAAGAATATAAAAAACCGAATGGGTTGTATAAAAATGATGAACGAATACAACAAAGAGCATAATATCCAGATGGATGGTATTGTAACATATCTAAAACTTAAAGGTAAAAATCCAGGATACGATAATATGCTCAAGCAGGTTGCTGATGATGACATATCTACATGGAAATGGCTTGCTAAAGATAATGAAAAGACTCTTACTTCTATAACTCTATTAGCATCAAATGTTAAATTGTGTGAACAAAAAGGAAAATGCGATGAAACTAAGAAAATGTATGGAGCTATAGAAAAAAGTATTTTCAATAATAATATCACATATGCTGATTGTAAAGCAGCAGTTGAACATACGAAAACAAATGGAGAGTTCATCGCTAAGAAGCTCAAAAATGCACAGGAACTAAAGCACAAAAGAGAAAATAAACCAGTAAAAGAATCAGTAGAATTCAACAATGATATTTTTGGATGGTAATTAATAATATAATCAGGTAGATGGATATTCCATCTACCTGAATCTTTTTAAATTGAAATTATTATAACTGGTACGGCTGCCTGCTTTGCCTGTGCTTCTGGATGATTACCATTAATATCTGTAATTGGGGATAATGGCATCTTGACAGGAATTACTTTAGTCTCAATATTAAATCCAGTCTTATCTGCATATTCTTTCATAACCATATAGAATGCTGGATCGTTAAAGTTATTCAGATCAGCTTTAGATAATATAATTCCAGTATTAGTCTCCATAGGATTATATATGAAAATTGGATCTTTATTCTCAGCGATATTAGATTTAATCTTATCTGCTGCAGCTTTACACAATGATTCTAAAAAAGTTTCATATTTATGTACAGCCTCAGTTTTTGCTGGGGTAGAATGTAAGTATGTCTGCCTTAACTTATTCGCAATTCCATCTAATGAAATAGAATCAATAGCAGGTGTTATATCATTTGCTGATATCTTTTGACTATGTGTAACTGTGTTCAATTGTATAATTTTATCTGCCATTATTTTATATCCTCCAAGATTTATTTTATATAAAAGTTTCTCAGAAGATAAAAAATAATAAGGGGCGCAAAGCGCCCCAACCATTATCTCTGTAAATTGCAAATACACTGAGAATAATTTCTCAGCGTATCAACTTTCAATTCAATACCAAGTACAGGCATTGAATTTTCTTTGTCCACACAATCCCAAATATAAAGCACTCTAGCTCTGCATCTAGGATCGTATGCTATTGTCACTTCCATCTCTGCATTCTTTCTTACACCTTTTTCATCCGAAAGAGTTCCTACCGTTGGAATTCTTTCGCACAGCACATTATGTGTTATAGTGTGTTTAAAAGACTCCAGAATAGTCTTATATATAGCATCACGTATTTCCCATGTAAGTTTAAATATCGCATAACATTTGTATGGCATATCATCACTATCCTTACATGATGTGTGATCAATAAGTCTAGCTTTTTCTTCACTGATTGCTAGTGTATTCATACCATCAATAAAATCAAATGATTTTATTGTGTTGATCTGTTTCTTGGTTTCCTTAATTACATTGTCTAATACTCTCATAGTATCCACCTTTCCGATCCTCTTATGCTGGATCATTAAAAATATTATTTTTTTAGATCTATAAGTATATACGTTTGCCATATGTATATCCTTATTTCACTATAATAATATGCACCTATATATATGGACTTTTACAAAATAAGAAACCGCTATACCATATGGTATAGCGGTATATTTAATCATCTTCCCAAGGTCGTTCAATTTCAGGTTTCTTATATAGCTTTATTCCAACTATATTGCTATCCATCAAAGTAAACTGATTAAAGTTATATTCTGTAGATCCATCAAATGATATACTATACAATTCATTATCAGAAGAATCGGTATATTTATATATCTTTAGGATCTTAGCAATGATAACTTTATTCTTTTCTTCGGTAGTATTATAGCTGTCTCTTATACACATCTCCGAGCCCACGAGACGTA
>ERZ1026854.865-NODE-865-length-20492-cov-6.343397_pt1 | contig 20492 bp, 15 predicted proteins | sample MGYA00380157_ERZ1026854 | MGnify/ENA primary metagenome ERZ1026854 (study PRJEB33269, sample SAMEA4719793) | human gut metagenome | biome: human-associated habitat; feature: organic feature; material: feces | place: Cameroon | collected 2013-10 ... | reverse complement strand
TCTCATCTTTATCACCTTGCTGTTTTGGCGTATGATGACGATGCTGTTGGCATTGGTCTGCGAAGGAGTCAACTTTCTTCCGTCGATGCTGTAAACATCGTAAGGCTTAGAGAAGTCGATGAATTCTTTTGGCTCTGTTGTCGTTTCCTTAATGCCTGTCGAATTCTTGGTTCCTGTGATGGTAGCCTTCTTGATTTCCCAGGTGCAGCACATATTCGCATCACTCTTGTAACGGAAGGATATTGTTGCCTTGGTTCCTACAAAGTGTGACAGGTCGAGGGTGTAATCATAGTAAGTCCAGCTGTCTGCAGAAAGAACATCAAAGTCGGTCAATGGGGTCTCTTCCACAGTTCCGTCTGAAGTATCTACAGATTTTAATTCTACTTTGAGATAGTCCAGGGCCTTACCTTTGGCAAAGTTGATAGCCTGATTGATAGTGAGTTTGGCGTCGTCATAGCCAGTTAGGTCAACCTCTGGCAATGTGAGTGTTGCTTCTGCTGCGTAGTTGCTACCCTTGTAAGCAGTTCCCTTCCATCCATATTCTGCACTGCGTGTCCATATTTGAGTATAAGGACTGCTATTGCTAACGATGCTCTCTTGGCATCCGCCATCATTTGAGGTGAAGGTGGCTTGATAGACATTCACTTCGGTAGTGCCTGGGTTGGGGTCTGGGTCGATAGAGCCACCGCCTCCGCCTTCGCCATTCACGTAACTTGAAGATTTGACTGTAGTCTCAGGATTGAAGGCTATGTTGGTGCTGTCGCCCCATACATATTCCATCAAGTTAGGGAAGTCAACGTAAGGATTTCGGTTTCCCTGAATCTTAGCTACATCATTGTTGCGCTTGATCTCTAAAGCATCTGGCTTGTCGGCTTTAGCCCACTGGATATAGAGTGTGTATGCCCATTTCTGAAGAGTAGGGTAGGCTCCTTGTTGCAGTATCTGGAGAGCTTGATCTCCTTTCCAGTTATAATCCTGATAAGCGGTAGCCATATACATGTAGCCACGGGCAAAGTCTCCTTTCCATGGAGCTGCAGGCTCCCAATACTTTTTGCCATCTTTTCCTTCACCTACTTTGGTCCAGCCGTTTCCTTTATCTCCGCTGACGACTATTCCCATTGGGTAATTACTCTTCGTAGTGTTTATTTCTTTTTTGCAAGGCATCAGGTTGTAAAGATCCTTGTATGCCTGAACAGTTGCTCCGCCCCACCAGCTTTTGGGGAACGAATGCTCAATATTCATACCTGCGCCGGCTGCACCTTGAGAAGTAGACTTTTCCCATTCTGATTCCGAAGAGTAACGATCGATGAAGTATCCTCTTTCATCACGGTCGGTAGACCAAAAGCCCCACCAGGTTTGCCCTTTTTTAGAACCATACTCAAGTACTTTGGCATTTTTGATGATGTTATGTATCGCCGTCTTCAGTTCAGCGCCTTTTTTGCCTTTGAGTGAACTGTAATAGCCTTCGGGAATCTGTGCCAGCATAGGGAGTGCCGGCATTACACTTACCAAGAAAGCAAGTGACAAACGTAGTAATTTTTTTCTCATATAATTAATCGTTATTATATTGTTTTGGCGCAAAGTTACAAAATCTTTTTATAAGTTCCAACTTTTTGCACAAGATTTTGATAGCGTATATGCTATTGTCATGATAATGTTATGGGTTGATAGTAAACTTGTAAAAAAGTCTGGCAACAGGAGCTGTACCTCGAAGGGATGATAAACAAAAAAATGATGCATAAGCCACCATGTGACTCATACATCATTTTCTAAATTCATTTCTCTGTTCAGAGGTTATTTCTGTAGAGGTATCTTCTTGACGCGACGCTCGTGACGGCCACCCTCAAAGGTAGCTTTGAAGAACTCGTCGAGGATAGCCTCGGCAGTCTTGTTGTCAATGAAACGTCCTGGAAGCACGATTACATTGGCATCATTGTGCTGGCGGATAAGTTGGGCGATATCCTTGTTCCAAGCCAAGCCCGCACGTACACCTTGGTGCTTGTTAAGAGTCATAGCCATACCTTCACCGCTGCCGCAGATACCGATACCAGGATAGACATCTCCATTCTCAATGCCTTCTGCCAGAGCATGGGCAAAATCAGGATAGTCTACGCTTTCGTCGCTATATGTGCCATAATCCTTAACAGGATAACCCTTCTTTTCTAAATACTGCAAAACGAATTGCTTCATTGGAAAACCTGCGTGGTCGCTGGCCAATCCTACTGTCTTTACTTCCATAATCATTACGTTTTAAGTTATTTACTCTGCCAAGAATGCCTTCACTTGCTTGTAGACATTCTCGCCTGTATATCCCAATTTCTCATCGAGCACCTTGTATGGGGCAGAGAAGCCAAAGCTCTCCAAGCCGAATACCTTGCCGTTGGCACCTACCAGTCCCTCGAGTGTGACAGGCAAACCTGCTGTCATACCGAAGATCTTGGCGTTCTTAGGCAATACGCTCTCCTGATATTCCTTGCTCTGGCTGCGGAACAAGCCCTCTGAAGGAGCACTTACCACGCGTACCTTGATACCGTCCTTGCGCAAAGCCTCGGTACCAGCCTCCAATGTAGAAACCTCAGAACCGCTTGCTACGAGGATAACATCTGGATTCTCGTCGCTGCCAGCCACGATATAAGCACCCTTGGCTGCCTGCTCGTAGTCGTTGCCCTCTGGCAGTTTGGCTATGCCCTGGCGAGAGAAGATGAGCGCTGTAGGAGTATCGATGTTCTCCATAGCGAGCTTCCAGCAAACTGTTGTCTCGTCGGCATCAGCAGGGCGGAATACGCGTACGCTGTCCTTGCCGGCATGGTTCTTCAACTTCTCCATCAAGCGAATCTGTGCCTCCTGCTCTACAGGCTCGTGGGTAGGTCCGTCCTCACCCACACGGAATGCATCGTGAGTCCAGATGAACTTGACAGGAACCTGCATCAAGGCTGCGATACGAATTGCTGGTTTCATATAGTCGGAGAATACAAAGAATGTACCCATTGCTGCTATCACACCACCATGAAGCATCATACCGATACACATATCTGCCATGGTAAGCTCGGCTACACCAGCCTGGAAGAAAGCTCCAGAGAAGTCACCACGTACCATGCTCTTGGTCTTCTTGAGGAAGCCGTCGGTCTTGTCGGAGTTAGAGAGGTCGGCAGAAGCGCAGATCATGTTAGGAACTTGCTCAGCCAAAACACCCAGGCAAGCAGCAGATGCTGCACGGGTGGCAGAGCCTGCCTTCTGTTCTACCTTGCTCCAGTCTACCTTTGGAGCTTTGCCAGAGAACCACTCATCCATCTGAGCGCTCTTCTCTGGGTTGGCCTTGCGCCATTCTGCCTCGGCAGCCTTACGCTCGGCAACAATCTTCTTCAACTCCTCGGCACGTTTGGCGTAGAGTTCCTTCACATCGTCGAAGATAACGAATGGATTCTCAGGGTCTCCGCCGAGGTGCTTGATAGTATTGGTGTAGGCATCTCCACCGAGAGGAGCGCCATGAGTATTGATGCAAGCCTCATAGCTTGTGCCGTCTGCACGCAAGGCTCCCTTGCCCATCACGGTCTTACCAATGATAAGGGTAGGGCGTTCCTGCTCCTGCTGAGCAGCAGTGAGGGCTTCACGAATCTGAGCCACGTCGTTGCCATTAATCTTGATGACATTCCATCCCCATGCCTTATACTTCATCTCTGTGTTTTCGGTCATCACAACGCCACACTCTGTAGAGAGCTGGATATCGTTGGAGTCGTAGAACATGATGAGATTGTTCAAACCCAGGTTGCCGGCAATACGGCCTACACCCTGAGAGATCTCCTCCTCTACGGCACCGTCAGAGATGTATGCATATATCCTGTGCTGCATCATGGTAGAGCCCAGACGTGCCTCAAGGAACTTCTCGGCTACGGCAGCACCAGCAGCAATAGCATGTCCCTGACCCAATGGACCGCTTGAGTTCTCAATGCCACGGGCTACATCGAGCTCTGGATGTCCTGGAGTTACAGAACCCCACTGACGGAACTGCTGAAGGTCGTCCAAGGTAAAGAAGCCACGCATGGCCAAACCTGCATAGAGCATAGGGCTCATGTGACCAGGATCGAGGAAGAAGCGGTCGCGGCCTGTCCATGTTGGGTCTGATGGGTCGTATACCAAGAACTCAGAGAAGAGTACGTTGATGAAGTCAGCACCACCCATAGCACCACCAGGGTGACCGGAGTTAGCTTTTTCTACCATGGAAGCAGCCAGGATACGGATATTATCGGCTGCATGATTCATAACTTTAATGTCGTTCATAAACACAAATTGTATTAAATATTTTGTATGGTCTTTCTTGTGATTTTGAATTTTTCCACAAATATACTATTTTATTTTCAAAACAACAATAGATTTTGCCGGAATTTTCACTTTTAGTGCTTTTTTACTTATTTTGGCATCCTTGAAAGCTGAAGGCTTGACGTTTTGAGGGTGTTCAAAGTCGTTGTAGTCGGTGATATTCTTGCAAGTGAGAATTTCGCCATTCACGGTCTTCGGACTCTGGCGCATGCCATCCAGATTCAGCTCAACGCGCTGTGCCTTGTCGAGACTTACGTTGGCCAAAGAAACCACGATGGTGCCATCTGCCTTCTGAGCAGAAGAGAGGGATACCAATGGTATCTTTCTGCCTTCGGGAGCATGACTGTCACCACGTACTTCCATAGAGTCGCATTTCACTTCTAAGGGAAGAAGGTTGGCTTCCTGGAAGTCTTTGTACATGTGGAATACATGATAGGTGGGGGTGAGTACCATGTGCCCTGTGCCCTTGGTGTCGGTAAGAATCATAGACTGCAGCACGTTGACCACCTGTGCGATGTTGGCCATGCGCACACGGTCACAATGGCGGTGGAACACATTCAGCGAGAGGGCTGCTACGAAAGCATCGCGCATACTGTTCTGCTGATACAGATGTCCGTGAATGGTTCCTGGTTCTTCGTCCCACCAGGTGCCCCATTCGTCAACCAGAAGACCTACCTGTTTCTTAGGGTCTGCCTTGTCCATGATGGCTTCGTGCTTGCGGATCACATCTTCTATACCCAGGCATTTACCCATGGTCCAGTAGAAGTCATTGTTGTCGAACTGGGTGGCTGAGCCTTTGCTGCCAGTCCAGCCTGTTACTGTATAATAATGTAAGGAGATACCGTTGGCACGGTTTCCCACACGGTCCATCAGCACCTTTGTCCAGTTGTAGTCGTAGTCGCTGGCACCTGATGCCACCTTGTAGAGCTGGTTACCATCGTAGTTGCGGCAATAAACTGCATAACGGCGGAAAAGGTCGGAGTAATATTCCGGGCGCATGTTTCCACCGCATCCCCAACTCTCATTGCCTACACCCAGGAACTTTACCTTCCAAGCTTTGTCGCGACCGTTCTGTCGGCGAAGTTTAGCCATAGGAGTATCGCCATCACTGGTCATATACTCCACCCACTTGGCCAACTCTTCCACGGTGCCAGAGCCAACGTTTCCGCTGATGTAAGGCTCACAGCCTATCATCTCGCAGAGATTCAGAAACTCGTGTGTACCAAAAGAGTTGTCCTTAATGGTTCCTCCCCAGTTGTTGTTCTGCATCTTGGGGCGTTTGTCGCGAGGGCCAATACCATCCATCCAGTGGTATTCGTCGGCAAAGCAGCCGCCAGGCCATCTCAAGACAGGTACCTTCAGGTCTTTCAGGGCCTGAAGCACATCATTGCGATAGCCTTGTGTGTTGGGTATTTGGGATTCTGGACCCACCCAGAGTCCGCCATAGATACAACTGCCAAGGTGTTCGGCAAACTGTCCATATATCTCCTTGTAAATTTTCTGTTTACCCTGGTTGACATGGATAGTTCCTGTTACTTCCTGCGCCATGACAGGCATGGACATCAATGTGCCGATGAAGGCGGATGCTAAAAGTTTGTTCATAACGTTTGTTGTTTAGTTTATTAGGTTTTTGATACGAATTCTGGATTACGGTTTCTTGTTGGCTACTGCTGCCTGCTCGATAGCCAGTCCTGCCTTATAGGTCTCGATGTACTTGTCGAAGCCCGCCACGTCTTCTGCTGTCGGTGCAATCTCGACACCCGTGTTGCCTGCGAAGACTTTCTGGTCGAGATAATCGGCAAGTGTAAGTTTCTCTTCATTGTTGACGAGATAACCAGCCAGCAAGGCTATGCCCCATGCACCGCCTTCGCCTGCTGTCTCCATGACCGAGATTGGGGAGTTGATGGCAGCAGCAAGGATACGCTGACCCACACCTTTGGTCTTGAAGAGTCCGCCATGCCCCGTGATGCGGTCTACCTGTACCTTCTCGTCCTTGAACAGCACATCGTTGCCTATCTTCAATACAGCCACTGAGGCATAGAGATTGGCACGCATGAAGTTGGCAAGGTTGAAGTGATCATTGGCAGAGCGTACAAACATAGGACGGCCTTCAGACAGTCCTGTGACAGGTTCGCCCGAGAAATAGTTGTATGCGACAAGTCCACCACAGTCGGCATCTCCCTCCAAGGCATGATTGTAGAGTTTGCCAAAGACCTCGTTCATATCTACAGGAACGCCCAGCAACTCCTGATACTGACGGAACACGCCTACCCATGCATTCAGGTCGGACGTGCAGTTGTTGCAATGTACCATGGCAACAGGGCTTCCGTCGGGTGTCGTCACCATATCGATAACCTCGTATGGCTGGCTGAGAGCTTTCTCCAATACAATCATAGAGAAAGAAGAAGTTCCGGCACTTACGTTGCCTGTACGCTGACGAACAGCATTGGTGGCAACCATGCCTGTTCCTGCATCTCCCTCAGGAGGACAGAGCGGTACACCAGCCTGGAGCGAGCCAGAAGGATCGAGCTTTTTAGCTCCTTCTTCTGTCAGTACGCCTGCATCCTTGCCAGCACACAGTACCTCGGGTAGGATGTCGAGAATCTTCCAGCCTAAGTGGCGTGGCTCGATGAGTTGGTCGAACTTGGATACCATAGTGGCATCGTAGTTGTTGCTGGTGGAGTCTATCGGCAGCATGCCTGATGCGTCTCCTATGCCGAGCACCTTCTTGCCTGTCAGCTGCCAGTGAATGTAACCGGCGAGTGTGGTAAGATAGTCTATCTTGTCTACATGTGGTTCGCCGTTCAGTATGGCCTGATATACGTGAGAGATGCTCCAGCGCAAAGGTATGTTGAAGTGGAACAGCTCTGACAGTTTGGCAGCAGCCTTGGCGGTATTGGTATTGCGCCAGGTGCGGAAAGGAACGAGTATGTTCTGTTCTTTATCAAATGCCATATAGCCGTGCATCATGGCAGAAATACCTATTGCAGCCAACTGCTTGATATCGCAATCGTACTCAGCCTTTACATTCTTGCGAAGGTCGGCATAACAGTCTTGCAGACCTTTCCAAATGGTGTCGATGTTGTATGTCCAAAGACCATCCACCAACTGGTTTTCCCACTCGTAGCTTCCCTGTGCTATGGGGTTGTTCGCAGAGTCTATCAAGACAGCCTTGATACGGGTTGAGCCAAACTCAATACCGAGGATGGCTTTGCCTGATTCTATTATGTGTTTAACTGTTGTCATAGTGAGTTTGTTGATGATAAACTTGAAGCGCTATATAATAATCATGAGAAACCGCTGTTATTTTTTCTTTTTCTGTCCGTAGTATGCATTGGGCCCATGTTTGCGGCAGAAGTGCTTCTCTACGAGCAGAGGGTTCATGGTGGTATTCTTGTTTACCGTGAAAGATATGAACGCCATCTTGGCAACCTGTTCTGCCACTACTGCATGATAAACTGCCTCGTCGGCATCCTTGCCCCAAGTAAAAGGACCATGGTTCTTTACCAATACGCCAGGGGTATGAACAGGATTGATGTTTCCCTTCTTGAAGCGGTCTACAATAACTACTCCTGTATTGTGTTCGTATTCTGCCATCTGGTCGGCAGTCATATCGTCGGTGCAAGGTATGCAGTCGTGAAAATAGTCGGCATGAGTGGTGCCGATATTAGGGAGATCCAAACCCGCCTGAGCCCAGGCAGTGGCATAGGTGGAGTGGGTGTGTACGACACCTCCCAATTCAGGGAAAGCACGATACAGTACCAGGTGGGTAGGAGTATCGGATGAAGGGTTGAGATCGCCTTCCACTACCTTTCCTGTGGCTAAGTCAACTACCACCATGTCGCTTGCCTTCATTGTTTCGTAACTCACTCCTGATGGCTTGATGACTACAAGACCTTTCTCGCGGTCGATAGCGCTCACATTGCCCCAGGTGAAGAGAACGAGGTGATGCTTCACAAGGTCAAGATTGGCCTTGAATACTTTTTCTTTTAATTCTTCTAACATCGTTTCTTATGTTTTTTATTGAAATATCGTAAATTATTGAGTTAGGGAGTTGGGTTAAGGAGTTAAGACACTTCTCTTTTTATCCAAGTAAATAAAGGTTTACTTGAGTGTAAACGAAGGATCCTGTGCGTAAGCTTTCTTGTTGAAGCGATAGAGAGCAGCTCCGCGTCGTGAGCCTGCTTTGTCTATCAGTTCGGTCTTTTCTATGAAGTCGATATCCTTGATACGTTTACGGAAGTTGCGCTTGTCAATCTCTTCGTCCATCACCGCCTCGAAAACATGTTGCAGTTGGGTGAGGGTAAACAGATTGGGTAGAAGTTTGAAACTCAAAGGTTCTGTGTTGATGCGTCGGCGTATCTGGCTGATGGCATCTTGTATCATCTGGTTGTGGTCGGAGTAGAGTTGGGGCAAGTCCTTAAGGCTTACCCATTCCAAACCATGCTGTTCTCTGAGCTTGTCATCATAGTCTACCACATTGATGAGGGCGCAATAGGCAACCGATATAACTCGTTCGCCCGGGTCACGGTCTATATTACCGAACGCTCCTACCTGTCTGATGTATAGGTTTTTCATACCAGTCAGGTCGAGAATGACACGGTTGGCAGCTTCTTCGAGGCTTTCGTTTTGTCCTACGAATCCACCATAGAGAGACCATTCGTCTCTTCCTGGGTCCATCTTTCGTTTACCTATCAATACTTGAAGGTTCTTTCCGTCAAAACCGAAGATGATGCAGTCGACAGCGACGAAGACTTTGGTATATTCTTTATAAAATTGAGTCATGTTTCAGATTGTATTAATGTTGTGTGAAGTGATGAAAAAAATATCTGTTTACCAGAAATACCAGTAAAAAGCCACTGTTATGGCAAGAATAATCACGGTGTGGATAACATCCCATTTGTTCCAACTGGCACGTGTTGCGGCACGTTGCTCTGGTGTGGATGTGCCAAAAACCAAGCCTTGTATCTTTTCCGAATCTGGAGCTTTCGTGCAGAGACTGACGATGATGACAACCAGACAGCAAATTATGAGCATGACACCACAGAAATAGAGCCAGTTGAAGTCGTAGAAAACATACTTGAACCACGTGTTGGCTGCGTCGGGTGTATTGCTATAATATACTTTTGCTCCCAAACGGGTCAGACCGATGATAATGCCAGAAAGCAATCCCCACATACCGCCGATAGCAGAAGTTCGTTTCCAGCAGATTCCCAGCAGGAAGGCTGCTGCAATGCCAGGAGCCAAAACACTTTGCACGTCTTGCAAATAGTTGTAGAGCACATTTCCTACACTTCGCATGATAGGTATCCACAGAATGCCAAGAATAACGATGACAACAGTGGCAACCTGGCCGATATGGACGAGTGACTTCTCGGAAGTCTGTGGACGTAATCGCTTGTAGAAGTCGATGGTGAACAGCATGGCTGAAGAATTGAACAACGAGGCCAATGAACTCATCAATGCTGCTAAGATGCCGCAAACAACAAGACCCTTGACTCCTGCGGGAAGCAATTTTGCAACAAGTGTAGGGAAGGCTGCATCACTTAAAACCGTGCCGTTGGCATCAACAGGAAGGAAACTGCCACCCGTCTTTACGTTGAGGGCATAAGCTATCATACCTGGAATAAGGAAGATGAAAACAGGCAGCAATTTGAGGTAGGCGCCAAAGATGGTACCACGCCGTGCTTCTTTCTCGTCTTTTCCTGAGAGAACGCGCTGAACGATATACTGGTCGGTACACCAATACCAGAAACCGATAACCGCAGAACCCACTAAGGCACCAAGCCAGGGAAAGTTGGGGTCGCGGAGATCGCGTATCAGATCGGTCATGTGGTTTCCATATTCGTTTACAGGTTCAAGTGAGCAGATATTCATCACCTGTTCCCAGCCACCCACGGCCTTGAGACCTAAAACGAGAATGATAAGTGACCCCAGAAGCAGAATGGGTGTTTGCAAGACAGATGTGTAGAGCACACTTTTCATACCTCCGAAAATGGTGTAGATGGCCGTGATGAGTACCAGGCCGATGGCTGCAACCCAGAAAAAGTCGATGCCCCATATTTCTTTGATACCAAAAACCTGCTGGAATACCAAACCGCCGGCATATACGGTAACAGCTACCTTGGTGAGTACATAGCTGATAAGTGAAATAATGGACAGAATGGTTCGGCTCTCTTTATTGTATCTGCGTTCCAGAAACTCTGGCATCGTATACACCATCGAACGGGTGTAGAAAGGTACAAATACCCATCCTAAGATAAGTATCATCCAGCCCTGAATTTCCCAATGCGCCATAGCCATACCGCTGGAGGCTCCTGCGCCAGCCAGACCGATAAGATGTTCAGAGCCTATGTTGGAGGCAAAGATGGAGGCACCTATGGCTATCCATGTTGCGTCACGGCCGCCAAGAAAATAATCTGCAGAGTTGTTGTTCTTCTGGCTTACAATCCATGCCACAATACCAATGAGTGCCAGACAGAAGGCACCAATGACGATCCAGTCTAATAGTTCCATGTTGTTTTTAATTTTTAGGTTTTATTTTTTGTGTTTCTATTTCTTGATACTGAACTTGTATGCCAAATGCGAGTAATATTCCTCGCCTGGTTTCAGAGTGGCATCAGTCCATCCTGCTACATGCTCGCTTATCTTGGTAGGAGAGTCTGGATATTTCTGACTTTCGAAGCATACGCTTACATGTTTGGGATATTTGATACCATGCTTGCAGGCAATGCCCGTTCCCTGAAAGTTGCCGGTGTAAACTTGTATACCTGGTTCGTTGGTGTAAACTTCGAGCAAGATGCCTGTCTTGGGCGAGTAAAGACTTGCCGCTACAGTCTTGTCGTCACCTTTGCCGTTCTTGTAGGTGTTCAGGCACCAGTTGTGGTCGTAGCCTGTGGCATTCTTTATCTGGTCATAGGTGTAGTCTGCCTTCTTGCCTATTTCTGTAGGAACGCGGAAGTCCATAGGTGTTCCTTCTACATTCTTGATCTCACCTGTAGGAATGTAAAGTGAGTCGGAAAGGGTAAACTTGTCTGCATTGATATACATCACTTGGTTGAAACCTTCCTTCGATGGATCGCCATTCAGATTGAAATAGGAGTGATTGGTCATGTTGATGACGGTCTCCTTGTCGGTGGTTGCCTTGAATACGATATCAAGGGTATTGTTGCTTGTTACCGTATAGGTGGCTGTAGCTGTTATGTTTCCAGGAAATCCATTTTCATCGTCAGGAGCGTTCATGACGAAAGTAACCGAAGAGTCATTTTGTTCGGTCACGTCATAAACCTGGTTCAGCCATCCTGTGTTGCCTCCTCCATGAAGACAGTTGCCGTTGTCGTTGGCCTTTAGTGAATAAAGACTTCCTGCCAATGACAGTTTGGCATCCTTGATACGATTGGCGTATCTTCCAACTGTTGATCCGTAGTCGGAAGGGGAGTGGATGGTGTCGGCATACTGGCGGATGTTGTCGTATCCCAAGACCACATCTGTGGGCTTGCCGTTCTTGTCGGGCACACAGAGTGATACAACACGACCGCCATAGTTGGTCAGACAAACTTCCATGCCTTTTTCATTCTTCAACACAATGAGCTTGGTGTCCTTGCCATAGATAGTTGAGTCGAAAGCGGCAGGATTGAGACCTGACTGAGTAAGAGTAGATGTAGGTGCAGATCCACATGAAGAGAGAATAGCCGTCATGAGGCCAACTCCTAAAAGTAAGCTGTAGAATTTCTTCATTTTTAGGTATAGGGTTAGTTGTTACTTTATTTTGGGTGTAAAAATACAACAAATATCTTTAAGTTGTATCTTTTTTATCTTAGTATTTTGCAGTAAGGTGTGTTTTTAACCCTATTTGTATAAAATAAAAGAGCAAGTCCTTGTTTTATTAAAGAACTTGCTCTTATTTGAGTGATATAATCGCTAATTATAAAATCTTGATATAATCGCTATATATAATAATGTATTTATTTGAAAAAGTAGTTGTTGTTAGCAAACCTTGTGTGATCCTTCAGAGATGATGACAGGATAAACTTCTGGCTCATGACCATACTTGGCTGCAAATTTAGCTTTTGCATCTGCAATGAACTTATCGTAGATGTCATCCTTTACCAGGTTGATGGTACAGCCTCCGAAGCCACCACCCATAATACGGCAGCCTGTTACGCCATTCTCTTTAGCTACGTCGTTCAGGAAGTCAAGTTCCTCACAACTAACCTCGTATTCCTTGCTCAGACCATAGTGTGTCTCGTACATCTTCTGACCAACAGTTTCGTAGTCACCTTTCTCAAGAGCATCGCATACTGCCAGCACGCGATCTTTCTCGCCCAATACGAAATGAGCGCGGCTGTAGTCTTCTTCGCCCACTTCTGCACGGACCTCTTCAAGTTGTTTCCATGTGCAGTCGCGTAAGGTCTCAAACTTGGCTTCAGGATGTTTGGCAGCAATATGCTTTACCACGTTCTCACAAGAGTTACGACGGTCGTTGTATGGTGAGCCAGCCAACTCGTGCTTTACCTTAGAGTTAACCAGACAGAGTTTGTAGCCCTTTGGTTCGAATGGGAAGTACTCAAACTCGCGGCTGTTGCAGTCGAGACGCATGAGTTTGCCTTCCTTTCCGAATACGCTGGCAAACTGGTCCATGATACCGCAGTTGACACCTACATATTTATGTTCTGTAGCCTGACCTGCCAAAACAAGGTCCCACTTAGAAATCTTGTTGTCACCAAACAAGTCGTTCAAGGCAAAGGCGAAACAACTCTCAAGAGCTGCAGAAGAAGACATACCTGCACCGAGAGGCACATCACCATAGAAGGCCGCATTGAAGCCTTTCACATCTACGCCCAAAGCCTTCATCTCCTGACATACACCATAGATATAGCGTGCCCATGAAGCGCGTGGACCCTCAGGGTCGTCTACCTTGAATTCCACACGGTCCTTTAAGTCGATAGAGTAGAGCATGATGGTGTTGGTTCCGTTAGGACGGATTTCAGCCATGATACCTTTGTCTACTGCGCCAGGGAAAACGAATCCTCCATTATAATCAGTATGCTCACCAATTAGGTTGATACGACCTGGTGACATATAAATGTTTCCAGTTTTGCCGTCAAAATGCTTAATGAAGCGGCTTCTTACTTTTTCAATATCCATAATCAGTTAAGTTTTTTTAGTTTTTTATTAAAGATTTGTTGATATAATAGCCCCAAGGCTTTAATGCCTCAGGGCTTTCTTATTTTGGGGAGATTTATTCTACAGGAATATCCTTGTTGACATTCTTGCAGCCAGCTACAGCATAGAACAGCATGTATGCCATACAGATGAGAGGCACAATATAACTTGTCATATAGCCTCCATTATCAGCGATGAAGTTCTGTACCAATGGGATTAATCCACCACCTACTACCATCATCATAAAGATACCAGAAGCCTGTGCGGTATATTTGCCAAGGCCCTCGGTGGCAAGGTTGAAGATAGATGCCCACATGATGGATGTACAGAGACCGCAGAGAACCAGGAACATGGCTGCAATAGGTACGGTTACCATCTGGAAGGAAGTACCAGTGAATACAGGCATTTCAACCGTGGTAGACTTACCCAAAAGAACTGCGAGAAGGATGAAAATGATACCGGCGCCATTGGCAAAGATCATCATCTGGCGACTTGATACCTTGTCAGCGATAAAGCTTGAGCAGAGACGGCCTACCAACATCAAGAGCCAGTAGGTACCTGCTACGAATCCACCGATAGCGGCAGCATTAGCCAATACGACTCCGTTGATCAAACCACCGCCATTGGCTGTAGTGTCAGAGATGTAGAAATTCAATGTACCAGGAATACCTACTTCAACGCCTACATATACGAAGATGGCGAGAACTCCAAGGTTGAAGTGACGGAATGCCCAAGGTGAGTGTTCGAATACAGTCTTGTCTGTTGTTTTGCCCATCTCTGGATCCTGAATAGGAATGAAGATTAAGATGAAGAAGGCTGCTGCGAATACAGCAAGTGCGATGTAAAGTACCAGATTTACGTCTACCATCTTTGTGTTGGCTGTTACGGTTCCGATAAGTGCACCTACGAGCATAGGAGTTAAAGTACCAGACAAGCTGTTGAGTGTACCTCCTATGAGGTTCAACTGGTTACCACGATTGCCACCGCCACCGAGAAGGTTCAGCATAGGGTTTACTACTGTATTAAGAATACATACAGCGAAACCAGAAATGAACGCTCCGAAGAGGTAAACGGCGAAACCAGAGATGTCGGCACCGAACTTACCAGAAATGAACTGGATGAATACGCCTACAAAACCAGTAGCAATACCGGTGAGGGCTGTCTTCTTGTAACCAATCTTGGTAAGCAACTTGCCTGCTGGTATACCCATGAAGAGGTAAGCTAAGAAGTTCATGGCGTTACCCAACATACCTATCATGTTGGCACTACCGCTGTCGGCGAATACATTTTTCCAGATGACTCCGATAGGAGCTGCCAGGTTCGTAACAAACGAAATCATGGCGTAGAGAAACATCATCGTGATAATGGCGATGATATTACCATTTTTGTTTTGGCTTTCCATTTTTAATTGTTTGATAGTTGATATTGTTATTATTTAATTATTTCGGGTTTGTTCTCATCGTAAAAAAGAATACAGCTCTATATTATAATCTATATTAAGAATGTTATTCAAGAATATGATTTTCTTTAGGAATTGTGGTTGCTTTTTTCAAACGAGAAAATGGAGCAGGCGCTTTTCGAGTACCTGCTCCATATATATAATAAGGTGTTATTTCTCTACACCAAACTTATAAATTGTTTTCTGTGTGTAGGTGTCGCCTGGTTTCAAGCGGCAACTTGGGAAGTATGGATGGTTAGGCGTGTCAGGGAACTTCTGTGCCTCGAAGCAAACAGCGCTGCGGCGTGGGAATGTGGCGCCATGCTGACCGGAGATGCCAGCCAGGAAGTTGCCTGTATACATCTGCAAGCCTGGTTCGGTGGTGTAAACCTCCATTGTGCGGCAGCTTACTGGATCCTTGATCTTAGCTGCGAAACTCAACTCGCCTTCCTCTTTCTTATTGAGAACGAAGTTGTGGTCGTAGCCCTGTCCGTTCTTTATCTGCTCGTTGTCGGCATCGATGTCCTGGCCTATGGTCTTTGGAGTACGGAAATCGAAAGGAGTACCCTCTACCTTGAGAATTTCGCCGGTAGGGATTGAAACCTTGTCTATAGGGAGATAATAGTCTGCGTTTACCTGACAGATAATGTTGTCGATAGTAGGTGTTGGGTTGGCAATTCCCTGAATAGAGAAGAATGCGTGGTGTGTCAGGTTGACAATTGTTAACTTGTTGGTTGTAGCCTGATACTTGATGACAAGTTCATCGTCATCGGTCAAAGTATAAGCCACCCATACGTTCAACTCACCGGTAAATCCTTCTTCGCCATAAGGACTTGCATATTTGAGAACTACAGCATTGCTGCTTACCTGCATGGCATCCCATACGTGTGCATGAAATCCTGTAGGACCGCCATGAAGATGGTTAGGACCGTCGTTGCGTGCCAGCTGATATTCCTTGCCATGAAGTGTGAACTTGCCATCCTTGATGCGGTTTCCGTAGCGGCCAATAAGCACGCTCAGGAAAGGCTCTGGAGAATTGATGACATCCTGTATGTTGTCATGTCCTTGAATAAGGTTGGCGTAATTTCCGTCCTTGTCGGGCATCATGATGGCTACAATGGCGCCTCCATAATTGGTAACGGCAACCTCATTGCCGTTACTGTTTTTCAGTACGAACAAGTCTGTCTGCTTGCCATTGACTGTGGTCTGAAAATCTTCTCTTTTCAGACCGCACTTATTTGCTGGTTCTGTATTCATAATATCCCAATTGTTTAGTTATTCGAATGTTTTAAAGTTACATACTGCAAAGTAAATAAAAAAAAATGATTATAACAAATTTTTTTGCAACTTATTTGATTTAAAAAAACTAAAATATATTATGCCAGCAAATCGGCTACCACATAGCTCGAACCTCCCACGAAGATGAAATCGGTATTCTTAGCTTCTCTCTTGGCAGCTTCAAATGCTTCTTTTACAGACAGATATGTATTGCCAGTGAGGTCATGCTCCTGTGCCATCTTGCATAGCTTTTCCACGGGGACAGCCCTCTTTGTTGAGGCTTGTGTCCAGTAATAGGTTGTGCCTGTTTTAGGAAGCAACTCCAGTACACTTGACACATCTTTGTCGTCCACCATTCCGAAGACGATATGTCGGTGTGTGCAAGGTTGCTTTTCAATCTGTTGGCTCAGGAAATTCCATCCTGCCACGTTGTGTCCTGTATCGCAGATGACAAGAGGTTTGTCGCTCAGCTTTTCCCAACGTCCGCGCAGTCCTGTCGCTTCGCATACGTTGGCAAATCCATTCAGAATAGCTTCTTTGCCGATGATGCCTTTGTCGAGCAGGACAGACATGGCGCAAAGAATGGTTCTTGCATTTTCTTCCTGATAGGTTCCCTGAAGTTCCATCTCTATAGGTCCTAAAGTCTGGGTGCCGAACACGTGACGGCCTTCCGCTGTTGTTGTAACGGTGTCGTTGCTGAAGGCTGATTTCTCAGAGAAGATGACGGGCGCCTTTCTTTCCTTTCCTATGGTTTCGAATACTGGACGTGTTTCAGGAGTGGTAGTTCCTATCACTACGGGCACATCTTCCTTGATGATGCCAGCCTTCTCGAAAGCTATTTTCTCAAGGGTGTCGCCAAGTAGCTGGGTGTGGTCGTAGCTGATGTTTGTGATGATGGACAGGATGGGGGTGATGATGTTTGTACAGTCGAGTCGTCCTCCCAATCCCACTTCTATGACGGCATAGTCTACCTGTTGTTCCTTGAAATACTTGAAAGCCAGGGCTGTGGTGAGTTCAAAGAAGGATGGGTGCAAGGGTTCGAAGAAGGAGCGTTCCTCTTCTACAAAGTCAACCACATATTGTTCGGGAATGCATTCGCCGTTGATGCGTATTCTCTCTCGGAAATCTACCAGATGTGGTGAGGTGTATAGTCCAACCTTGTATCCTTGTGCCTGAAGGATGGCAGCAATGGTATGTGAGCAGGAGCCCTTGCCGTTGGTTCCTGCCACGTGGATGGTTTTGAAATACTGATGGGGATGACCGAAGTGCTCATCTAAGGCATGGGTGGTTTGCAGTCCAGGTTTGTATGCTGTGGCGCCTACCTTTTCGAAAACGGGAGTTCTCGTAAACAGATATTCTGTCGTTTCTTTGTAGTTCATATATGTATATATAAATAGGTGTGTGTCTTTATTAATGATAAAGAGCAATCCTGTTCTTCTTGTTTTGGAGAAGAGGATTGCTCTTTGTTTTATTTTGAAAAATTACTTGAACAGATTTTTCAAACTGTCGAAGAGCGTCTTCTTCGTAGCATTGTCTGCCTTGAAGTTCTCGCTGTCCTTCAGTTTCTTAATCAGTTCTTTCTCTTCCTTAGTAAGGGTCTTGGGGACGTAGACGGTTACGTTGCAGATGATGTCTCCCTTGCCATAACCGTAGCCTTTTACAGCTGGCAGACCTTTTCCGCGCAGGCGAATCTGCTTGCCAGGCTGTGTACCTGGCTCTATCTTGACAGTGGTCTTGCCCTCTATGGTAGGAACGTCCACTTCGCCTCCCAAAGTTGCAGTGGCAAAATCGAGAACCAGGTTGTAGTAGAGGTTCTGTCCGTCGCGCTCGAAGGTGTCGTTGCTTTCCTCGCTGATGAGGACCTGTATGTCTCCAGGGTATCCGTTGCGCTTTCCGGCATTACCCTTTCCGGGTACGGTGAGTACCATTCCGTCCTGAACTCCGGCAGGGATGTTGATTTCCACAACCTCGTCGCCTTTTACAATACCATCGCCGCCACAGGTCTTACACTTGTTCTTTATCACAGTGCCTTCTCCGTGACAGGTAGGGCAGGCGGCTTGAGTCTGCATCATGCCAAAGATGGAGCGAACACTCTTGATGGTATAGCCTGTTCCATGACAAGTGCTGCAAGTTTCGGGCTTGGCTCCGCCTTCACTTCCTGTACCCTGGCAGTCGGGGCACTTCAAGTCTTTATGAACTTTGAACTTTTTGGTAACGCCGCTGGCGACTTCCTTCAAATTGAGTTTTACCTTGATTCTCAGGTCGCTTCCCTGGTGCATTTGTGGCTGTGCGCTGCCTCCGAAGCCGAAGCCTCCACCTCCATGTCCGCCAAAGATATCGCCGAACATAGAGAATATGTCGTCCATATTCATGCCTGCACCGCCTCCGAATCCACCGAATCCGCCTTGTGGACCATTGAATCCAAACTGATCATACTGCTGTCTCTTCTGAGGGTCGCGCAGTACATCGTAAGCCTCTGCGGCCTCTTTGAACTTTTCCTCAGCCTCCTTGTTGCCAGGATTGCGGTCTGGGTGATATTTGATGGCTATCTTTCGATAAGCCTTCTTGATTTCATCATCGGATGCCGACTTGTCGACGCCAAGCACCTCGTAATAGTCTCTCTTAGCCATTTGCTAATGTTGAATTCTTTATTGTTTTATTATTCTTGTTCTATTGTCCTACGGCAACTTTGGCGTGGCGAATTACTTTGTCGTTGAGTGTATAGCCGGTCTGGATGCAGTCTATAACCTTTCCTTTCTTGTCGTCGCCCATGCCGGGCACCATGGCTACAGCCTCGTGATAGTCTACATCGAAATCCTTGTCCTGTGTCTCAATCTTCTTGACACCAAGACTTTCGAGGGCTTTGCTGAATTTATTGAAAATCATCTGCACACCTTCCTTGATGACTTTAGGGTCCTCACTCTTGTCGGCGATGGCACGCTCAAAGTCATCCAAGATGGGGAGAATGGCAGCTATTGTCTTCTCACCGCCATTGAGGATGAGGTCTGCTTTCTCCTTCAGGGTGCGCTTGCGGTAGTTCTCAAACTCGGCAGTCTTGTAGAGCAACTGTTTTTTGAGTGATTCCACTTCCTGTTCTGCTTTGGCGAGAGGATCGGGCTCCTCGGCCTCTTTCTCTTTATTACAGTCTTCGGCTGACAGGTTGTCAGTCTGAGCCTGTTCTGCCTGCTTTTCTGTCTGCTGCTCGTCAACCTTCTCGTTGGCGTTGGCATCTTCTATCTTGATTTCTTTTTCTTTAGACATAATGAATGTTGTTTTTTTTGTTTAACACGTTTTGTGGCGTGTGTTGCAAAAAACATGCCAACCTACTTGTTCCTTTCGAAATGGTGGGGTTGGCATGTTGTTTCTTATACGTTGTACATCTTGGCTTTCTGTTCCTTGATGGCCTCGTCGTAGATGTACTCATCGTACGACATGAGCTTGTCGATGGTGCCCGATGGGGTCAGTTCGATGATACGGTTGGCTACCGTGTTGATGAACTCGTGGTCGTGGCTGGCGAAGAGTACATTCCCCTTGAAACCTATCAGGTTGTTGTTGAAAGCCTGGATACTTTCCAAGTCCAGATGGTTGGTAGGTGTGTCGAGAATCAGACAGTTGGCGTTCTGCAGCTGCATACGTGCTATCATACATCTCATCTTCTCGCCTCCCGAGAGCACGTTCACCTTCTTCAAAACCTCTTCGCCACTGAAGAGCATGCGACCTAAGTAACCCTTCATGGCCACCTCGTTGCCCGGACCATACTGGCTGAGCCAGTCTACCAGGTTCATGTCGCTCTGGAAGAACTCGGTGTTGTCGAGTGGGAGGTAGGCTGTTGTGATGGTTACGCCCCACTTGTATTCTCCAGCATCAGCCTTTCTGTTGCCATTGATGATTTCGAAGAGGGCGGTCATGGCCTTGGGGTTATGAGAGAGGAATACCACCTTCTCGTCTTTCTCGATGTTGAAGTTTACGTTGTCGAAGAGTACTGTTCCGTCCTCGTCGACAGCTTTCAAGCCTTCCACCTCAAGAATCTGGTTGCCTGGCTCGCGGTCCATCTGGAAGATGATGCCTGGGTACTTACGGCTTTAAGGACGAATCTCCTCGACGTTGAGCTTTTCGAGCATCTTCTTTCGGGATGTAGTCTGCTTACTCTTTGCCACGTTGGCAGAGAATCGGCGGATAAACTCTTCCAATTGCTTCTTCTTTTCCTCAGCCTTCATCTTCTGGTTCTGAGCCTGGCGCAGAGCCAACTGTGAACTTTCGTACCAGAAAGAGTAGTTACCGGCAAACATGGTTA
>ERZ1026854.864-NODE-864-length-20544-cov-9.535751_pt1 | contig 20544 bp, 15 predicted proteins | sample MGYA00380157_ERZ1026854 | MGnify/ENA primary metagenome ERZ1026854 (study PRJEB33269, sample SAMEA4719793) | human gut metagenome | biome: human-associated habitat; feature: organic feature; material: feces | place: Cameroon | collected 2013-10 ... | reverse complement strand
GACACCCACCACCCTTTGAAAAGCGTGGACGTAAACTCTGCTTTGAAATTTGTGCAACTTTTTTCAATAATACGCTTCTTCAATAGTCTGTATGCAGTTCATGGACTGCATTTTATTTTTCCGAAACCAAGCGCACACTATCCCGTTGACTTTTCAATAAAATGCCTTTATAATTAAGAAAAAAGCAAAGGTAAACCAAAAATGTCAGATTTCATTTATTCCGATACAAACAAACATTACCACACGCAGAGCTACTATCTGAAAAAACGCTTCGGCAGAAAGGCTGTCAAGGTTTCGCTCAACGGAAATTTCACCTGCCCGAACCGTGACGGTTCAAAGGGTGTTGGCGGCTGCACGTTCTGCTCGGCTTCGGGGAGTGGTGACTTCGGCGGCGACCCAAGCGTTCCGATTGAGGTACAGTTCGACGAGGTTCGCTCAAAGCTTATCAAAAAGTGGGGCGAACCGCTTTACATTCCGTATTTTCAGGCGAACACGAACACTTACGGGAGCATCGAAAAGCTTCGCTGTTTATTTGAAAAGGCTCTGACCCTGCCGAACACTGTCGGACTGGCTGTTTCAACGCGCCCCGACTGCATTTCCGATGAAGCGGCTGATTATCTTGAGGAGCTTTCAAAGCGGACTTACCTTGTTGTTGAACTTGGCTTGCAGACGATTTTTGACAAAACCGCCGAGCGTTTGAACCGCTGTCACAGCTATGCTGACTTTCTGCGGGGATATGAGATGCTTGCTTCGCGCGGGATAAACGTCTGCGTTCACATTATTGACGGTCTGCCCGATGAGAGCCGTGAAATGATGCTCGAAACTGCAAAAGCGGCGGCTTCGCTTCGTCCACACGCATTAAAGATTCATATGCTCCACATAATAAAGGGGACAAAGCTTGCAGAGGAATATGAGCGCACGCCGTTTCCGCTTCTTTCTGCCGAGGAATACGCTTCGCTCGTCTGCGATCAGATAGAAATGATGCCGCCCGAAACTATTATCGAGCGAATAACGGGGGACGGTGCGAAATCCGACCTCATCGCACCGCGGTGGACGCTTGACAAAAAGCGCGTTATGAACAGCATCGACCTTGAATTCGCACGCAGAGGGACATTTCAGGGTGATAAATTTTCGCTGTGAAATATATTAACACAACGAAGTAAAATCATCGTAAATGCGTTGTTTTGAGGTATTTTTCTGCCGTTGATTAGCCTTGCATAACAGCTTGCACAAAAAATTCCGTCACCCGTGGACAAAATTCTACACACGATTTAACAAAAATGCACTTGACCTTGCGCCGATAAAGTAGTAAACTAAATAAAATATATAATTAACGAATTTAAAAGGAGGATCTTTTCATGCTTGAAACCGATATGTCCAAAAAGTTCGTCAAAGAAGGACTGACCTTTGACGACGTACTTCTTATCCCTGCTGAATCCAACTGCACACCAAATATGGTAAGCCTTAAAACCCGTCTTGCAGGTGACATCTATCTTAACACTCCTATCATCACTTCCGCTATGGATACCGTAACCGAAGCGAATATGGCTATCGCTATTGCCCGTGAAGGCGGCATCGGCGTTATCCACAAGAATATGTCTATCGAAAAGCAGGCAGATGAAGTCGATAAGGTAAAGCGTTCCGAAAACGGCGTTATCGTTAATCCTTTCTCGCTCACAGCGGACAAGCTCGTTTCCGAAGCCGATGAACTTATGGGCAAATACAGAATTTCGGGCGTTCCTATAGTTGATGAAAAGGGCAAGCTTGTCGGAATCCTCACAAACAGAGATCTCCGCTTCCTCTCCGATTATTCAACTCCTATCAAGGAAGTTATGACAAAGGAAAACCTTGTTACCGCCCCCGTAGGAACAGACCTCAAGGGCGCACAGAAGATCCTTATGCAGCATAAGATCGAAAAGCTTCCTATCGTTGATGAAAACGGCATTTTAAAGGGACTTATCACTATCAAGGATATTGAAAAGGCTGTCCAGTACCCGAACTCCGCAAGAGATAAGGCCGGCAGACTCCTCTGCGGCGCTGCTATCGGCGTTGCGGCAAATATGATGGAAAGAGCAGAAGCTCTTGTTGATGCTCAGGTCGATGTACTCGTTCTCGACTCCGCTCACGGTCATAATATCAACATCGTTAACGCAGTTCGCGAAGTTAAGAAAGCATTCCCGAACACTCCCGTTATCGCAGGCAACATTGCAACGGCAGAAGCAGCAGAAGCTCTTATCGAAGCCGGCGCTGACTGCGTAAAGGTAGGTATCGGACCCGGCTCTATCTGTACAACGCGAGTTGTTGCAGGTATCGGTGTTCCGCAGATCACAGCAATCTACGATGCAGCTTGCGCAGCAGCTAAGCACGGCATCCCCGTTATCGCAGACGGCGGTATCAAGTATTCGGGCGATATCGTAAAGGCTCTCGCAGCAGGTGCGAATGTCGTAATGCTCGGCTCACTCCTTGCAGGCTGTGAGGAATCTCCGGGAGATACAGAAATTTATCAGGGCAGACAGTTCAAGGTTTACCGTGGAATGGGTTCACTTGGCGCAATGGCTTGCGGCTCAAAGGACAGATATTTCCAGGAGAACGCAAGAAAGCTTGTTCCTGAGGGCGTTGAAGGACGTGTACCTTACAAGGGACCTGTTTCCGACACTATCTTCCAGCTTATCGGCGGTATCCGTTCGGGTATGGGTTACACAGGCTGTGAAACCATTGAAAAGCTTCACGAAAAGGCTCAGTTCGTCAAGATCACGGGCGCAGGTCTTCGTGAATCTCACCCACATGATATTTATATCACTAAGGAAGCTCCGAACTACTCGGCACAGATCTAAATTAAATTCGGAATTCGGAATGCGGAATTCGGAATTATTTTAGTTCCGCTGATTTATCGCGAAGCACAAAATTCCGTAGGGGCGGATTCCATATCCGACCGTTGGCAACACACAAAATTACGGCAATTTTCTGTAGGGGACGGTTTTCCCGTCCCGAATCGCGAAGCGATTTTCAGTATATAAATTTTTCGCAAACAAAACGACCCTGTTTTCATCGGATAAAAACCGTTGAAAACAGGGTCGTTCGTTTATTTTTATACTAAACACTTTGCGGTATAGGATAGGAAATCTGTCATTTTGCGGTAATTTGCGGAACACAAATAATTCCAAATTCGTCAGAAAACGCCTTGCGGCGCAGGACGGGAAACCCGTCACCTACAGAAAATTTGCTGTAAATATAGGGTTTACATAGGGGCGGATATAGAATCTGCCCCTACGATTTTCATTACAAACTAACGGAGTATAAATAATTCCGCATTAAGCATTACGAATTACGCATTGAAAATCAGCCGAGTGTAACAACAACTTCGTTAACGTCCTTAAGCTTTGCAGCAGGGATAAGGTTGCCCTCGAGCTTTTCGCCGTTGAGAACTACGCTTGCTACGCCGCTTTCTGCGCCGTTAGGATTGTTGAAGGTCATATTGAGTTTCTTTCCTCTGAATGTCTTTTCTACTGTGTAAGACTTCCATTCGGAAGGAATTGAAGGATTAACTACAAGTCCCTCTGCGTTCGGACGCATACCGAGGATACCCTCAACTGTACCTACCATTACTGTGGATGCTGTACCTGTGAGCCAATGAACGTGTGCACGGCCTGCGAATGGGCTGTCCTTGCCCTCTACGAACTGACCGTAAACGTATGGTTCGAGGCATCTGTGGTCTGCATTGTCGTTATATGTTGCAGGAGCAGCTTCCTTCCAATACTTATAAGCACGGTTGCCGTGACCGAGGAGGGATTCTGCAAGAATGAGCCAGCCCTGTGGCTGAGAGAAGATACCTGCATTTTCCTTTGTGCACTTGTTGAAGCACTGCATAAGTGCGCCGTTGAAGCCGTGTTCAACATAAGGAGGATACATTACCATTGCGCCGTAAGGAGTGTTGAGTTCTCTTTCAACGCTGTCCATAGCCTTTTCAGCCTGCTCCTTGCTTGCAAAGCCGGAGATAACGGACCATGACTGCGGATTGAGCCACATATTTGCTTCGGGGTCTGTTCTCTGACCGATAACAGCGCCGTCTTCCTTGTAACCTCTGATCCACCTGTCCTCGTTCCAGCAAGCTGCGAGAATTTCGTCGAGCTTAGCCTTGATATCATCGAGCTGCTTGATGTAGTCAGCATCGTTCTTGAGAACTGCATATTCACGGAGGATCTTAACTGCATATACGAGCTGGAAAGCAACGAATGTGGATTCGCCCTTCTTGCCAAGACGGAGACAGTCGTTCCAGTCAGCGTGAAGACCTGCAGGCATACCGTGGTTGCCGAGGTGGTTCATCGAGAACATGATAGCTCTCTTAAGGTGGTCGTAAACTGTACCCTTTTCTTCGTCATTAGCGTAGAAAATTTCTTCATCGAGGAATGCGATGTCGCCGCTTTCGGAGATGTACTTGTAAATTGTCGGGAAGAGCCAAAGAGCATCGTCAGCACGGTAAGAGGGGTGTCCTGTTTCCTTAGCGTAAGCTGTGTTCTCATCGTTCTCGTCAGGGTGATTTTCGTGACCTGCGTTATGAGTGTATTTAACGAGCGGAAGTCCTGCGCCGTTTGTAACCTGTGCGGAAAGCATAAATTCGATCTGCTTCTTAGCCATTTCGGGAGCAAGGTGAATGATACCCTGGATATCCTGAACGGTATCACGGTAGCCGAAGCCGTTTCTGAGTCCGCAGTACTGGAATGAAGCTGCTCTTGACCAGATGAATGTGATGAAGCAGTTGTATGCGTTCCAAACGTTTACCATATTGTTGAAGTCGGCATCGGGAGTATTTACCTGAAGGTTGCCGAGCTTTTCGTGCCAGTAGTTCTTGAGTTCCTCAACTTCAGCCTCAACAACGCCAGCCTTTTCGTACTTAGCGATAATTTCCTTAGCAACAGCTTCGGGCTTCTGACCGAGAACATAAGTGAGTTCCTTTGTTTCGCCCGGCTGAAGAACGATGTCGCTCTGGAGTGCGCCGCAGGAGTTTGTGTTGTAGTTGAGCTGACCCTTAAGACCGTCTTCGATGCCCTTAGGATTTGCATAGCTTCTGTATGAACCAACGAAAGAATCACGGTCGCCGCAGTAAGCATCTACCTTAGCCTTGGCAACGCCGAGGAAACGCTCGTTGTTAGGATTCTTGAAGATCTCGTTCTGCTTCTGGAGGATAAAGTTATCCTTGAAGTAGGTGCGTGTGATGAAGAGTGTGTACTGGAGGTTTACCTGATCCTGCTCGTAGTTGTTGTCGTTTACGAATTCGCAGTAGCCTGTAACGGAAAGCTTTCTCGGCTTGCTGTCAGTGTTTGTGATCTTGGCAGCCCATACTTCATAAGTAGCGTCCTTTGGAACATAGTATGTAACTTCGGACTTGATACCCTTGTATTCGGAAGTGATAACTGTGTAAGCAGTACCGTGACGGCATTCGCTCTTGAATTCAGCGAGATCCTTGCATACAGGCGCCCAGGAAGCAGACCAGTATTCGCCTGTTTCGCCGTCCTTGATGTAAACATAACGTCCCGGCTGGTCAACTGCAACGGAGTTGAAACGGTAACGGATAACACGACCGTTAGCGCCGCTCTTTACGAAGCTGTAACCGCCTGCGTTGTTGGAGATGATAGCGCCGTATTCGGGAGAACCGAGGTAGTTCGCCCAAGGTGCGGGAGTTTCTGGATTTGTGATGACATATTCCTTATTTGCAAGGTCAAAATGTCCGTAGTTCATGGGAACACGCTCCTTTGAAATCTTAATATTTTTACATTTTTCTGAAAAAACGCAAAGGCACCCCTTTGGATAAAATTGCCTTGTAATCGTTTCTTCATTGTTATTTCAATTGTATCATTTTCACACAGACATTTCAAGGGGGTATCAAAAAAGTTCACAATTTCAAACGATTAAGGCGGTCAAAAACTTTGCAAAATGACATAAAACGGGTATTAAAGTCAATACTTCCATTAATAATTGACAGCATCGGGCAAAAATGATAGAATGATAGTATAATATTTGTTTTTATCGTCATAACCACTATATTTTAATGTAGGGGACGGGTTTCCCGTCCCGCTGTCACAAATACCGTTCAAAAAACAGGACGGGCGACCTGTACTCTATGGTAAGATATGTCAATTTTACAGTATAGGGCAAAGTTGATAGTATAAACTATTCTTACGGAGGTGTCCTGCTTTGAAATATGACCTTGGAAAAAGAGTTGAAGAAGATATAATCAGACTTGCAAAGGAAAACGGCATAAAAAAAGTAATTCTTTTCGGTTCAAGAGCAAGATGCCAAAATTCCGAAAGAAGCGATATTGACCTTGCGGTAAGCGGCGGAAACGCTGTTGATTTTTATTATGACCTTGAAGAAAAGGCGTGGACACTTCTTATGTTTGACGTTGTTGATCTTGATAAAGGGATATCAGATGAATTAAAAGCCGAAATTGACAGAGATGGGGTCTTATTATATGAAAAAATATGAAAATTTCAGCCGTGCGCTTGCAGATCAAAAAAATTGGCTATGAAAGGAACTGCTATGAAATTAAAAAAGATGATCCCTGCGGTGGTGCTTGCGATCTGCCTTGCCGCCTGTGCAGATCAGACCGATGAAAATGTTCGGACGGACATTACAGCCGCAGTTTCGTCCGAAGCCGTTTCCGAAGCTGTTTCGGCGGATGAAACGACTGTCGAAATGGTTGAAACCACAATTATAACAACTGCCGAGACTGCAACGCTTTATGAGCTTGAAGAAAGCAGGAAAGCCGACCGCACATACGCTGAAATTTCGGACGATACGCCGTTTTTCTCCTGCGGATATGAGCAGACGGGGCTTGTTTCTGCGGAGGACTTTGCCGACAAGGCTCTTATTGAAAGTGCAAAGGAAGCATTGCTTTCCTCCGAGGTCTATACCGAACTTTACGATGAGGTCAAAAGCCGCCTGCCCGACCGAGAGCCTGCGATTGCTGTCTGCTGTTCAAAGGTGATGGCTTTCGACCTTGACGGGAACGGTTCGGACGAGTATGCGTTTCTGTTCAGCTTTGAACCCGATTTTGACAATAATGACGAGGAAATGGTGCAGAATGTTTGGGGTGCGGTTGACCCGAATACGCCTTGTGATGTTGTACTCTGCGGAGATAATGGCAATTTTTATACAATAAGTCAAAAATATGCGGCAAATGCAGACTTTTATATCCTCAATTATGGGAGCTTTGCGCAGTTTGTGGTTGATGGCGGCGTGAGCAACAACTCATCCTGCGCAGATTATTTCAGCTATTATGACGGCGAATTTGAGTTTGAACTCCGTGAGTTCCGCAAATATGAAATTCTTGACGGGACGTTTCTTATTCAGACAATGGCACAGGCTTCAAATGCTTGGCTTATCGTATGGGACGATGAAATAAAGGGGTATGTGACCCCCGAGGCTGTGACGGTTTCCCGTGAGGAGCGTGACGAAATATTTGAAAAGCTGCCGCTTGATGCTGATGAAAAGGCTTATTTTGCAGACTTTAATATTTGTATTATAGGCAATTATTTCTACTCTTTGTATAATATCGAGCAATACGGCAAAACCTTTATAAAGGACGAAAACGGCGAATTCCAAAGCTTTGACGGGCTGAAAGGCTATGCTGTAAATGAACGCATAATGCGTTACAATGACCCGTTCGAGATACCTTTTGCAAAAGAGCTTGACTATGAAAAAATAATTGAAAAAGCAAAGGAGAACTAAAATGCTGACATATATTGACTCACACGCACATTATGATGATGAGCAGTTCGATGCTGACCGTGACGAACTGCTCCCTAAGCTTCATGAAAACGGCGTTCGGAATATCGTAAACATAGGCTGTTCAATGGAACGCTCGGAGTTTTCCGTTGAGCTTGCGAAGAAGTATCCGTTCGTCTATGCGGCGGTAGGAATACACCCCGAGGACGCTTCGGGTGCGCCGAGTGATTACCTTGAAAAAATTCGCAGGCTTGCGGAGTATGAAAAAGTCGTTGCTATCGGCGAGATAGGTCTTGACTATCATTTTGAGGGTTATGACCGCGAGATGCAGATACGCTTTTTTGAGGAACAGCTTGACCTTGCAAAAGAAATGGACTTGCCAGTGGTTATCCACTCGCGCGATGCGACCGAGGACACAATGAATATTCTCGGCAAAAGGGGAGAGGTCAGCGGCGTTATGCACTGCTTCTCGGGTTCGGCAGAAACGGCAAAGCAGGTGCTCAAACTCGGAATGAACATAAGCTTCACGGGCGTTCTCACATTCAAAAATGCGCGCAAAGCGATCGAAGCGCTAAAAGTTGTCCCTCTCGACAGGCTTATGCTCGAAACCGACTGTCCCTATATGGCACCCGAGCCGAACAGAGGAAAGCGCTGCGACAGCAGTATGATAGTGAATGTTATCGACAAAATTGCCGAGGTCAAAGGCATCTCGCCCGAGGCAGTTGCGGAGCAGACCATGGAAAACACGCTCAAGCTGTTTTCGGGGATAAAATAAAAAATGCTTTTGATATATTTTGAAAAGAGCGGAATATAAATATAAAGAGAGCACACCGATAGACGGTCGCTCCCGAACTGAATGATATTGCAGATAAGTATCCCTAAAGTTAAAACTTCAATTATACTCATAGCTGTTCACACAGCGTTGAAGCTTAAACACACTCACTTCGTTCGTATATTTAAGCTTCAAGGATAGTTTGTTTGAAGAAAATAGAATAGGCGCAATTCACTTTTTAGGTTCACGAAAATGATCTCTCATATTCGTTTTACCTTTTTGATGTGAATTGCGCCTTTTTAACTGTTAGATATTTTTCTATTGCAATAATGCCTTTAGCTAAAGTTTAGGGTATTTCGCTCTTGCGAGAGCGACAAGGGACTCCGTCCCCTTGACCCCTGCAAGCCTTTGAAAAGGCTTGACCTAAACTTTATGCGCTTCGCGGTGGTTTACCCAACTGATTACGCATTACAAATTACGAATTACGCATTAATATTGCCCTTCGTTATCAAATTCCTTCAGCGCCGAATTGATATCCGAATATCCGTATCCGAGCCGCGCGAGGGCGTTTTTTACTTTCCGCACTCCAGCTTCGTCCGTGAGATAGCGCTTGTACTTCTTTTCGACAAGCGCTTTTATTCTGTCTTTTACCGCTTCATCATCTTCGCAGTAGGCATCGATTACCTCGCTGATTATATCTTTCGGTATGCCTTTTTGCGTCAGCTTATAGCGTACTGCGACAGCGCTTTCCTTTTTTATCTCGAAAAGCTGTTTTCCCAGACGGAATGCGTATTCTCTGTCGTTGACAAGACCTTTTTCCGCCATTAATTTGCACGTCCGCAGGCACATCTCTTTCGGGTAGGTCTTTTCAAGCTTTCGGAAAAGCTCGACAAAGCCGTAGTCACGCCCCGATAGCAGATACATTGCCCTCTCTCTTGACTTGCGTTCAAGATCCTCTTCCTTTATGCTTTCAATCGCGGAATCGGGCAGTTCCATTCCTTTTTTAAGGTTCATTTTTTCGACGGTTTTCTGCCCGATAAAAATTTTTCCGCCGCTTTCGGTCGTTATCTGCCAAGTCGTGCCCTTATAGGGTGAAAGTTCCGTTATTCTCATCAGTTCACGGGTGTAAATTCGTCGAAGTTATCGTCCTCGGTGGAGGTATCGGCGGCAGGGTCTGTTTTCTTCTTTGTGCTTGCAGCCTTGCTGATCTTTTCCGCTTCAGCCATAACGTCGATCGTTTCTTCGGCAGGCTTTTCCTCGGTCTTGGGCTGTTCTTCCTCTTCCTTGTTCCTGCTTGCAAGTTCGGCTTTTATCTTATCTTCGATCTCTTTCATAACGGCAGGATTGTTGGTGAGGTATTCCTTTGCGTTGTCACGTCCCTGACCGATCTTTCCCTCGCCGTATGCGAACCAAGCGCCGCTCTTTTTGATGATATCGAGGTCAACGGCAAGATCGACTATCTCACCGACACGGGAGATGCCCTTGCCGAACATCAGATCGAACTCACAGTCCTTGAACGGGGGAGCGACCTTGTTCTTTACGACCTTACATTTTGTGCGTGCGCCGATGACTTCGCCGTTCACCTTTATTGCTTCGCCCTTGCGGACTTCGATGCGGACAGAGCTGTAGAACTTGAGCGCACGTCCGCCCGTTGTGACTTCGGGGTTGCCGTACATTACGCCTATCTTTTCACGAACCTGATTGATGAAAATCGCAACGCAGTTCGTTTTTGAGATTACCGATGTGAGCTTTCTCATCGCCTGCGACATAAGACGTGCGAGCAGACCAACGTGGTTGTCGCCCATTTCGCCGTCAATTTCAGCCTTTGTTACCATTGCCGCAACCGAGTCGATAACGATGCAGTCGATAGCTCCCGAACGAACGAGAGCTTCGGCAATTTCGAGAGCCTGCTCGCCGCTGTCAGGCTGGGAAACGAGCATTTCATCGATGTTTACGCCGAGAGCCTTTGCATAAACAGGGTCAAGTGCGTGTTCAACGTCGATGAAAGCGGCTGTTCCGCCCTGCTTCTGTGATTCAGCAACGATCTGGAGCGCAACGGTAGTTTTACCCGAGCTTTCGGGTCCGTATATCTCGACAATTCTTCCCTTTGGAACGCCGCCGATGCCGAGCGCAAGATCAAGCGTGAGCGAACCTGTCGGGATAGCATCGACTTCAAACTGCGGCGACTGTCCGAGGCGCATTACCGCACCCGAGCCATACTGCTTTTCAAGGTGAGCGATAGCGGCTTCGAGAGCCTTTTTCTTTTCTTCCGCATTTTTGGGTTTATTTATAGAATCCTTGGAGGATTCGGTCTTCTTCTTTTCTGCCATTGGAAAATTCCGCCTTTCAATCAAAAAATCGAACGTCTGTGCTGTTATTATAGCATCAAAAGCGTTTTTTGTCAATAATATTATATCATATAAAGCCAAAAAAGTATAGCAAAAAAAACAAAAATACCGTTTGAAGGGTAATTTTTCGTACAGTTGGAAATAATCCTTGACTAAATTGGTATAATATGATATAATTAATCAAATACAACTTGGAGGTATTTTTATGGACACTAAATCAGTATATAAAATTTCCTACGGACTTTACGTTCTCACCGCTTCGCAGGGGGACAAAGACAACGGCTGCATCATCAACACGCTTTCACAGCTCACAAGCTCGCCGATGCAGATATCCGTCACCGTAAACAAAGCCAATCTTACCCATGATATGATAAAAGCGACGGGTGTTTTCAACGTTTCGGTCATTGACACCTCGGCTGATTTCTCGCTTTTCAGGCACTTCGGCTTTCAGAGCGGAAGAAATGCGCAGAAGTTCGGCACACCCGATTCGTATAAATTTTCGCCCTGCTATGCCGACAACGGCGTTATCTATGTAAAGAGCGGTGCGAACGCTTTTCTCTCGGGAAAAGTTGTGAACGAGATCGACCTCGGAACGCACACGATGTTCATTGCCGAAATGACCGGCGGCGAAGTTCTCTCGGACAAGCCCTCGATGACTTATGAATATTATCAGCAGAACGTCAAGCCGAAGCCTGCGCAGACTGCCGAAAAGAAGAGCGGTTGGGTCTGCAAGGTCTGCGGTTATATCTACGAGGGTGAAGAACTGCCCGATGATTTCGTTTGTCCCGTTTGCAAGCACGGCAGGGAAGATTTTGAAAAGCTCACTTGACAACCAACAAAAATAGTGCTATAATAACACACAGTTTAAAAATTGAATATTGGGGAGCTTAAGACCGCTTTTGTGCGGCTGCTGAGAGGAGGTTCGACCTCGACCCATGAACCTGATTCGGATAATGCCGACGTAGGAATTGACAGCAAGTCTGTAATTGCGCCGTTTTGCGCGTTTGAAAAGGGTTCTTCAATTTATTTTGGAGAACCTTTTTTATATGATATGCTGAGAAATTTTATACCATAGCTGCGTCCGAACCTCGGGCGCATTTTTTAACGAATTTTTTGATTATGGAAAGGAAAAAGAAAATGGAGATCTCAAAAACACAAAAGCTTACGGAATGTGCGATAATGCTTGCTCTCGCAACGGCATTGTCCTACATAACAGTTTACACCCTCCCTATGGGCGGCTCAATAACGGCGTTCAGCCAAGTTCCGATAGTTATAATCGGCTACCGCCACGGCTATAAATGGGGACTTGGAACAGGTTTGGTTTACGGTCTGCTCCAGATGCTTCTTCAGGGACTCGGAAACTTCGCTTATGTAAGCGGCATTGTCGCATACCTTATACTTATCCTTATGGATTACCTCATCGCATTTACAGCACTCGGCTTCGGCGGCGCACTTTTCTCCAACTCGAAGCTCAAAGCTCCCGTTGCTATCGGCATAGGCGCAGCTGTTGGCTCTGCAATTCGTTTTCTCTGCCACTTTATCTCGGGCGTAACTATCTGGGGCGACTATGCAGGCGGCTGGCAGAATGTTTGGATCTACTCGCTCACATACAATGGATCTTATATGCTTGCCGAATGTATCACAACTATCATCGGCACAGCGGCTCTTGCATCTATCTTTGATTTCAAGGCAAAGAATCTCCGCCGCAAGGTAAAGAACGCGTAATTGAAAATATATCAAAAAATCGGGCAGTTGATCTGTCCGATTTTTTATGCAAAATAAAAAGTGCGGTCACGAAATATCATATCGTGACCGCACTTTATTACATTTTTACATAATTGCTAAGCTCAAAATTATTCGGTAACAAAAGCACCGTAGAGAGCCTTTACTGCTGCTTCAAAGTCCTCTTCGTTTACGCCGACGATGATGTTGAGCTCGGAAGAACCCTGATCTATCATCTTTACGTTTACTCTTGCATCTGCGAGTGCGGAGAAGATCTTGCCTGCTGTACCTCTTGCTTTCTTCATTCCGCGGCCAACGACTGCGATGAGTGCGAGGTTGCTTTCGATCTCGATGATATCGGGGTGTACGCGGTAGTTTATCTCGTCGATGATATTCTTTTCCTTGCCGAGAATGCTGTCGGTATTTACGAGTACGGACATTGTATCGATTCCGCAGGGCATATTCTCAAAGCTGATGCCGTTCTTTTCGAGCGCACGGAGAACGTTTCTGCCGAAGCCGAGTTCGCTGTTCATCATATCCTTTTCGATATTGATAGCGGTGAAGCCCTTCTTGCCTGCGATACCTGTGATAACGTACTTGCTTATCTCAGCGGATTCGGAAACGATCATTGTTCCTCTGTCCTCGGGGGCGTTGGTGTTGCGGATATTGATAGGGATACCTGCTGCTCTTACGGGGAAGATAGCGTCCTCGTGGAGAACTGTTGCGCCCATATATGCAAGCTCACGGAGTTCCTTGTATGTGATAGTTCTGATAGTCTTGGGATCGTCAACGATTCTCGGGTCGCAGATAAGGAAGCCCGAAACGTCAGTCCAGTTCTCGTAAAGGTCAGCATTTACTGCTCTTGCAACGATAGAGCCCGTGATATCCGAGCCGCCTCTGGAGAAAGTCTTGATAGTATCGTTAGGCATCGAGCCGTAGAAGCCGGGGACAACGGCATTGTCAAGCTCTGCAAGCTTTGCGGAGAGAAGCTCCTGAGTTGTATCGAGGTCGAATGCGCCGTCCTCGCTGAACTTTATGTAGCCTGCGGGGTCAACGAAGTTATAGCCAATGTAAGCTGCAAGAACTTTGCTGTTGAGGTATTCGCCGCGACTTGCTGCGAAGTCACGTCCTGCTCTGTGAGCGAAAGCGTCCTTGATCTCGTTGTATTCGCCCGAAAGGTCGATGTCAACACCGAGGTCTTTGATGATAGAGTTGTATCTCTGCTCGATAGCGTCGAATTCCTTGTCGAACTTTTCGCCCTTTGCAGCCTTTTCGTAGCAGGCATAGAGCATATCTGTGATCTTGATGTCTTCCTTGAAGCGCTTTCCCGGTGCGGAAGCGACAACGAACTTTCTGTCCGCATCTCCCTTGATGATAGCGGCAACCTTTCTGAACTGTGCGGAATCGGCGAGTGAGCTTCCGCCGAACTTTACGACCTTGATGTTGTTCATAACAGCAAATCTCCTTAATATATAAAGTATAGTTTCATTTACAAAACGCAATAATACTATTATAGCGAATTGAAGTCAACATTTCAATTGATATTTGAACCAAAAATCGGGTAATAAATTTTGTCCTTTTGTGAAATACGACTGTTCTTCACAAAAGGACATATTATTAATGCGTTATTCGTAATGCTTAATGTGTGATCAGCTGGGTAAACCATCGCGAAGCGCATAAAAATTTCGTCCGCTTTTTCTGTTTTTCTAAAGCAAACACATATACGCGAGCATATAATGTGCATCAACGCTTTATTAACGTCTATAAATTTGATTTTAAAAATCAAATTGTGTAAACTATGTCCCTGCACATTCTGTAAACTATGTTATTGCACTATGCAGTTTCCCGTAATGAATCGCATCAGCGATTATAGATTTTTACAAACAAAATGACCCTGTTTCCAATGATTTTATCCGATGAAAACAGGGTCGTTTTTTTTTACAAAAAATTTATATGTTGAAAATTGCTGACGCGATTCGGAACGGAAAACCCGTCCCTCTACAGAAAATTGCCGTAATTTTGTGTGTTGCCAACGGTCGGATATGGAATCCGCCCCTACGGAATTTGGTGCTTCACGATAAATAAGCGGAACTAAAATAATTCCGAATTCCGAATTTATTCTCACTTGCTTGCGTCTATATATTTCCAGTATCCTTTAAGATAAATTCCGCCAGAAATTATCGTGAGCGCTGTTGCTATCCATATCAATGTCTGGTTTACAACATTTACAACAGCTGCGGCATTTGAGCCTGATTCGATATTAAGGCAGAGGGTAAAGAGTATAACTACTTCCGCAACGAGTGTGAACGCAGTTTTGAGCTTTCCCCATATTCCTGCTGCAACTACTACGCCCTCGTTCGCGGTCACAAGTCTTAAACCAGAAACCATAAATTCTCTTGCCATTATGATTATTACGGGGACTGCGCCGACTATGCCAAGCTTGCAGAAGCATATCAATGCCGAAAGCACGAGGACTTTATCCGCGAGCGGATCGAGGAACTTTCCGAATGTTGTTACGAGGTTTCGGCTTCTTGCGATATGTCCGTCGAGTGCGTCCGTTACCGATGCGGCGATAAAAATTACGAGCGCTGCTATCTTTGAGAACGGGATAAAATCCGTCAGCAGGAAGAACACGAAGAACGGTACAAGTATAACTCTTAAAATGGTGAGCTTATTCGGCAAATTCATTTTCGATCTCTCCAATCAGGTCATAGTCAAGCGTTTCTGTGATTTTAACTTTTACAAAGCTGCCCGATGTGAGCTTTCTTTCGGGTGAGCGGAAGAAAATTTTTCCGTCAATATCGGGAGCATCTGCTGCGCTTCTTCCGAAGTAGCACTCGCCGTAGCGGTCAAAGCCCTCGGTAACGACTTCGATAGTTTTGCCTATCATTTTTTCGTTGTTCTGCGCCATAATTATCTGCTGCTGTTCCATTATAACATCGGCGCGGCGCTGCTTGGTTTCCTCATCAAGCTGGTCGGGCATTTCGGCAGCCTTTGTGCCCTCTTCCTGAGAATAGGAGAAACAGCCGAGTCTGTCGAAGCGCATATCCTTGACGAAATCGGCGAGCTGATTGAACTGCTCCTCGGTTTCGGACGGGAATCCCGTGATGAGCGTTGTACGGATAGTGACGTTCGGAACTTTTTCACGAATTTTCGTCATAAGCGCACGGAGATATTCTTCATTGCCCTCGCGGTTCATCTTTTTAAGGATATCCTCGCAGCAATGCTGAATGGGTACATCGATATATTTTACTATCTTATCTTCTTTTGCGATAACATCGAGAAGCTTGTCGGTAATTCTTTCGGGATAGCAGTAAAGAATTCTTATCCATTTCAGCTTTTCAATCTTGCAAAGCTCGGTAAGAAGTTCGGGGAGCTTACATTCGCCGTAGAGGTCTTCACCATAACGTGTGGAATCCTGAGCGATGATGTTAAGTTCCTTAACGCCGTGTTCGGCAAGACCTTTTGCTTCTTCAATAAGATTTTCCATAGGAACACTGCGGTATTTTCCTCTTATTGCAGGGATCGCGCAGTATGTACAGCAGTTCGAGCAGCCCTCTGCGACTTTGAGGTAGGAATAGAAAGGCAGGGTAGTCTGAACACGTCCGCCCTCCATAGGAAGACAGAGCTTGTTTGCGAATTCGAGCGGTCTTTGGTTTGCGAGAACTTTGTCGATAACATTGAGGATATCATCATTGCAGCCAAGACCTATAACTGCATCGGCTTCTGGGAGAAGCTCGGCGACCTCTTCTTTATATCTTTCGGCAAGACAGCCCGTTACGATTATCTTCTTTATTCTGCCCTCTTCTTTGAGCTTGCCGAATTCGAGGATAGTTTCGATAGCCTCCTGCTTTGCGCTTTCGATAAATCCGCAGGTGTTTACGATGACGATATCGGACAGCGCTGCATCGGCAACGAGCTGATAACCTGCTTCTTTTATTTTATACAACATTCTCTCCGCATCGACCTGATTCTTATTGCAGCCGAGAGAAACCATTCCAATTTTTACAGGCATTTTAAGTATGCTCCTTTATTTAATTATTACACTATTTAGACTATTATAACATACTTTATATCGGTTGTAAAGGAGAATAATGTAAAAAAAATACGAAGCCAAGCAGCTGGTCAAGCTGAGCACAGCTTGCGAGGGGTCAAGGGGGCGAGGAGCCGCCCTTGTCGCTTCCGCAGAAGCGAAATACCCTAAACTAACAAATAACGCTTTGTTGCAATATCGTAATCACTAACAAATCAAAAAGACGCAATTCACACAAAAAAGTAAAACAGAACGTGAGAAATCATTTTCGTAAACCTAAAAATGTGAATTGCGCCAATCCCTATTTTCCTAAAGTAAACTATCCTCGGCAAAAAAATGCGCAGAGCGAAGCGATAAGCATTTTTTGCCGACAACGTTTGAGCGGCAATGTGATATGTATGAGAGAATAAAAAAATTCCGAATATATGAATGTTTGCAAATGATGTATCCATTTCATTTCACTTCCGCCATTCATACTGCGTTGAAGCGAAAAATCACTCACTTCGTTCGTGGTTTTTCGCTTCAAGAATAGTTTGTTTGAAGAAAATAGAATAGGCGCAATTCACTTTTTAGGGTCACGAAACTGATTTCTCATATTTCGTTTACCCTTATTCGTGTTAATTGCGCCTTTTGATTTGATAGTGATTACGCTGTTACAACAAGCTTTTCGCTGTTAGTTTAGGGTATTTCGCTCTCTGCGGAGAGCGACCAAGGGCTTTGCCCTCTGGACACCTACCACCTTTGAAAAGGTGGACGAAACTTTTGCTTGGCTTCGCATCACTCAAACAAATTTGAGCTACGCAATAATTACGCATTACGAATTACGCATTAATTCTCCCTCTTCCAGCTTTTTCATATTGCCGAATTCATGCGCTGCCATTATCACGGAAACTATTCCCGAAAGCAGGTCTGCGCACGGTCCTGCGTAGACGATGCCGTCGATGCCCATTTTTATCGGCAGGATAATAAGGAACGGGATAAAGAACAGGAATTGTCTTGTAAGTGAGAGAAATGCGCCCTTTATCGGTTTTCCTATCGAGGTAAAGAACGTTGTCGATATCGGCTGCATACAGTTGAGCCATGTGAAGAAGAGGAATATTCTGAACATTTTCTCGCCAAACTCAAAGTATTCTTCCGAGCCGTCACCGAACATTTCCATTATCTCTCTCGGGAAGAGCTGGAACAATGCAAAGCAGCAGAGTGAAAATATCGCAGCGACTGTGAGTGCGAGCATAAATGCGCTTTTTACTCGCTTATACTGCTTTGCGCCGTAGTTGAAGCTTTCGATAGGCTGTGTGCCCTGGGCAAGTCCTATCACGACCGAGAACATTATCTGGTTGACCTTCATTGCGATGCCTGCGCAGGCGATAGGGATAGATGCGCCGTATATCGAAGTTTCGCCATAAGCTTTGAGCGAATTGTTGAGCACTATCTGCACTACCATTATTGCGAGCTGATTTATGAACGAAGCCATTCCAATCGAAGCTGTTCGGGAGATATAGTTAAAGTTTGGCTTGAAATGTTCCTTTTTGAGCGGAACTGTTTTGAAGTGGAGAAGATACACCACTGCGATTATTGCCGAAACGACCTGACCTATAGCCGTTGCGAGCGCCGCGCCCGTCATACCCATATCAAGTTTGAGAACGAAGACCGCATCGAGTACAGTATTGAGTATTGCGCCGATGAGGTTGCACACCATTGAGAAATTAGGACTGCCGTCCGCACGGATAAGGTGGCTTCCGCCCGTTGTAAGGATAAGGAACGGGAAACCGAGTGCGACTATTTTCACATACTCGACGGCATAGGGGAGAACATCGTCAGGCGAGCCGAACAGTTTAAGGAGAGGTTCGAGAAAAATTTCCGAGATGAGCATTATCACAACGCCGACTGTTATAAGCATAACGAGGGCGTTTCCGACGAAGTATGGAGCTTTGTCTTTTTCTCCTCTGCCCATTGAAAGGTTGAAGCAGGACGCGCCGCCGATGCCGAAAAGCAATGCTACTGCGATGCAGGAGGTCGAAAAGGGGAATGCGATATTCGTTGCGGCATTGCCGAGCTGTCCGACCGAGTTTCCTATGAAAAGCTGGTCCACTATATTATAGAGTGCGCCGACGAGCATTGCGACTATGCTCGGAATCGAGAATTTTATCATCAGTTTTTTTACGGGTTCGCTGCCCAGAGGGTTATTTTTCACTGTTTCTGTCATTTTTCATACTCCTTTTCATTAAACCTATATATTTTACCTCTTTTTTTGCTATAAATCAAGGTTTTTAGCGTAAAAAAGCCGCTAAAGCCAAGCCTGCGCAGCAAATTTTATGATAATTATGCAAAACCATACATAAATTAAGGTTTTAATTGTAAAAACATACAAATTATATAAAACCTATTGACAAGATAGTTTTTATATGATATTATATAACCATAGTCAAAGCCTACATAACATATAGGTTTAAAGAAAGAGAGAACAAAACAATGTTTGCTTCATCTAAAAGTATAAAAGTGATATTCCGAATGTGCTGCTGATAATTTTTCTTATCATCTTCATTCGTTAAAAAATAAAATCTGTTATATTATAAGGAGAAATTACAATGAGCACATTAAAAGAAAGAAATCTTAAGTTTGAAACACTTCAGCTTCACGTTGGACAGGAAGAAGCAGACCCCGCAACTGACGCAAGAGCAGTTCCTATTTACCTCACATCTTCTTACGTTTTCCATAACTCCGAACACGCTGCCGACAGATTCGGTCTTCGTGACGCAGGCAACATCTACGGCAGACTTACAAACCCAACTCAGGATATCTTCGAGCAGAGAATAGCTGCTCTTGAAGGCGGCGTTGCAGCTCTCGCAGTTGCTTCCGGCGCAGCAGCAGTTACATACACCATTCAGAACCTTGCTCAGGCTGGTGACCACATCGTAGCAGCAAACACTATCTACGGCGGTACTTACAACCTCCTCGCACACACACTTCCCGAATACGGCATCACAACAACATTTGTTGATCCCGATGATGAAGATAACTTTGAAAAGGCAATCCAGGACAACACAAAGGCACTTTACATCGAAACTCTCGGCAACCCTAACTCAAACCTTATCGACATTGAAAAGGTTGCAGAGATCGCTCACAAGCACAAGATCCCGCTCGTTGTTGACAGCACATTCGCTACACCTTACCTCGTAAGACCTTTCGATTACGGCGCAGACATCGTTATCCACTCCGCAACAAAGTTCATCGGCGGACACGGTACTGCAATAGGCGGCGTTATCGTTGACAGCGGCAAGTTCGACTGGGAAGCAAGCGGAAAGTTCCCGTCCCTCACAGAACCAAACCCAAGCTACCACGGCATCAGCTTCACAAAGGCAGTCGGCGCAGCAGCTTTCGTAACAAAGATCAGAGCAATTCTTCTCCGTGATACAGGTGCAACAATTTCACCTTTCCATGCGTTCCTCTTCCTCCAGGGTCTTGAAACACTCTCGCTCCGAGTTGAACGTCACGTTGAGAACGCACTCAAGGTAGTTAAGTTCCTCAACGATCACCCACAGGTAGAAAAGGTTAATCACCCGTCACTTGCAACAGGCAAGCAGAAGGAACTTTACAACAAATACTTCCCGAACGGCGGCGGCTCTATCTTCACATTCGAGATCAAGGGTACAGAAGAAGATGCCAAGAAGTTCATCGACAACCTCAAGGTTTTCTCACTCCTTGCAAACGTTGCAGACGTAAAGAGCCTTGCAATTCACCCTGCATCAACAACACACTCCCAACTCAACGATGAAGAGCTTGAAGAGCAGGGCATCAAGAAGAACACTATCAGACTTTCTATCGGTACAGAACACATTGATGATATCCTCTTCGACCTTGAAGAAGCATTTAAGGCAATCAAGTAAAATTCGGAATTAAGAATTCGGAATGCGGAATTATTTAATACTATAAAGAAATCACAG
>ERZ1026854.863-NODE-863-length-20547-cov-19.487556_pt1 | contig 20547 bp, 49 predicted proteins | sample MGYA00380157_ERZ1026854 | MGnify/ENA primary metagenome ERZ1026854 (study PRJEB33269, sample SAMEA4719793) | human gut metagenome | biome: human-associated habitat; feature: organic feature; material: feces | place: Cameroon | collected 2013-10 ... | reverse complement strand
ATGAATTGACTTTTTCTGGATATTTAAAAGAATAGAAAGATTGTATTGAAGTATTTGTATATCCATATGATTAGTCGGATACTCCATTAAATTATAGAATGTAGGAAGTTTAGAGATTTGCTCCTTATAAATATTTAGATTAAGAGGAGTGAATTGCCAATATGCCAAATGCCAATAAAATTATTTATTCATTACGAATTTATATTGCTTTAAAAGAAAAAGGTTTTGAACCTATAGCAACAACATCTAACCCATAGAAGCCTAACTTTGTGTGTTGGATTTATAATAAGACAGAAGAGTTTGATGCGGCTCTTGATGAAATTATGGAGAGCAAAAATGAAAAGTTTTGAAATTCATAAAGCATCATTAGATAATAAATTTACCGGTATTAATACAAAAGTATTAGGTTAGGCAATCGGTGATTTAAAATATTGTGGTTTAAAATTATATTTATATTTAGCCAGCCATCCTGATAATAGTAATTGGACAGTAAATCCATCTGTATATGCGGAATGGGTTGGAACGGATTATTCAAGTAAAGGTCGAAGTGTAAGAAAAATTATTGATGATGGTATTGCTGATTTAATTGAAAATAATTATATTTAGATTATTAAAGAAAAATATTATTTTTCGGAACAAAAAATTCCAAAAATAGAAGAATAGATGAAAATGGAACAAATTATTCCAAAAAATACTAGTTTTACATTTTGATATAGTTTGGAACTTTTTGTTCCAAAATTAATACAGTATATAGGGTATTTTACGATTTACTTTGGAACTTTTTGTTCCGCAGTTTGGAACAATTTGTTCCAAAATTCCTAAGCAAACGGAACAAAAAGTTCCTATTAATATATATAATAGATAAATAGTAATAGATAATAGAGAGAGTATTGTATAGGCTTTAAATGTCCCTTCGGGCCATTTAAATCCTATACGTGAAATTTTTGAGGGAGTTAAAGGAGATAAAATGATACAATTAAATGAAAATAAATTGAGTGATTCAACTATTATGAGTATAGGATTAGATTTAGGTATTTATCCATTTGAAGATGAAGGTATTAAAACTTATAGACAAAGAGTAATTGAATGTATAAATCCAACCGCATTAGTACGTAAAGAAAGTTAGAAAACATATAATATATATACAGATAGTAATCCTCTTACTTGGATAGATGGATATAGTACAACCAAGTATAATATGTATGATTATTACCATGAAGTATATGGTGATGAATTATAATATCTTATTTGATTTATATTTATAATTATGTTATAATATAGATATAATAAGAAAGGAGTATCAGGGGTACCCCTATGGCGAGGGTACGCAGTACCCGAGACAAAAAATGAAATGAAAATTTAAAGGGACCCTTAGAGAAAATTGAAATGGAATTTTGTTATGAAACTTTAAAGGATAATGATGAAAGAGTAGGTACTTATAAAGGATTGCCTGTATATGCTCTTTCTACTTATAGTTATAAAGACTGTGATGATATGGTCTTTATTATGTATGATGATGGTATGAAGCTTGTCTATAAGGGCTTTGTTGTAGGTACTATTAAGCGAGATGGTGGTATTAAGCAGGTAAGCCAGTATAGATATACACCTAAGAAGAAAGGTGCGGTAGTGCCGCAAGGGATGGATGATATTCTTTGTGATAAGCATGAGTGTATGACAGAAGATAAGCATACTCTCGCGGAAGCTGTAATCAGAGAATATAGTGCTTTGAGCATTGATGATTTGTTAAGATAAAAAAATAACCGCCGAAATGGCGGTTATTTTTTTTATTCAATTGTAATACAAAGTAAGGTAGAAAGAAAATAAAACTGAAAGGATGGAGGTTATATTCCTTACTTTGTAATTATATTATATCATAAATTTTTTCTTTTGTCAAGATTTTGCTAAGAAATTTATAGTAAGTGTTAATTTGAGGGCATTCGGCAATTCTTTGTCTATTGGATTATAACATTTAATATAAAAATTTTTTAGACAGTTGTTATAATTTATTTGATGGTTATTGGATAGGAGAGGATTGAAGGTAGAGTAATAGAGATAGAATAAGAAAATAGTAGAAATTGTTTAAATTGTAGAAAATTGCGAAAATTATAGGAGTGTCGTGCCGACCGGTCCTATACAAACCTCTCATTATTCCATCCTCATCGTCACCGTAATAAAAAATAAAAAAAGAGTGAAACTCAACGTTTCACTCTTTAATATAGCAATTTGTATTCAGATTTCCAATTCTTAGGATGAAAATTACCCCATCCGAAGAAGTGTTCGTTTTAATCAACGAACATCTTCAAAAAGTCCGAAATTGCCTTATCCGAAGTCTTAGTAGTTACGCGGATAGGGGCATCCTTATTTTCATACTTCTCCAAAACCTCAAGCAGGGGCATAGTAGCCTCAATAGTATCAAGGAACTGGTCAGTCAGCTCAGTCATCTCTTCGGCAGTACAAGTCTCATCGACATCAAAATACTCCAACAGCAGATTCACAAGGTCAGTCGCCTTCTCATTAATAGAAGCACGCAGGTCGGTCTTATTATCCTGTTCCTTGGTCTCCTGGACCGCATCGTTCAGAACCTTAGCCATTTCATCTGCGATAGACTGAGCGTCCTCACCCTTAGCCAGACGAGCCATAATATCTTCCTTAGCAAACATATATGTTACCTCTTTATTTAAATAGTAAAGTGATCTCTCACTTTCTAAATATATTATATCATTTTTTTTTAAAAATGTCAAATGGGCGGTTTGTCTAAATGAGCCGCGCATTAAAAATGCGTTTTTTTAATATTATAACAAATTTTTTTTATATTGTCAAATGCCGGGCATATGGTATAGTACCGATCGGCGCCCTGCGGGGGCATGACTTTCGGGAGAACTGGGTCGCATATGGAGGCCGCTGGATTGAGCAAAAATTTTCCATATGGGGTAAAGGATCGGGAATTCGGTCCAACACCTCCGGTGCCGGCCCGTTGAACTATCCCCTATAAATATTATACCACCCCAGGCCGCATTTGTCAATAGGCAAAATGAACAAAAAAAAAGAGGGCTAATGCCCTCTCTTTTAACAGTCATAAGTGAAACAGCCTGCGTAAGGGTCAAAGCCTACATCGCTGTCAATGTCATCGGGTTCATCATCTTCGTGTTCATCAGGCTCGTAAGCCAGAAAGAAGATTTTTGCACCCTCATGTTGAGCCGCAAGGTCACGAGCTTCTCCATAACTCGCACACGGTACACCCGCGAAAGTTCCGTCTCCCTTAACAACCGCCCACCGCGCATCAGTCCAATCAAAATTCATGGTATCAATTCCTTTCATTTTATTCTACGAACATTATAGCAGAAAAAAAGGGCTTTGTCAAGCCCCTTTTCTCAAAATGGCAAATCTTCTTCGCCGGAAAATGTGGAATTGTAATCGCTGGTAATTTCAGGAATGTCGATGAAATTTCTGGAAGCGATGTAATCTGCGAGATGGACAAGCCTGTCAATATTTGTAAAAGGTCTGTCCTCGCGGTCGGTGCTCCACTGTCCCATGTGGGACTTGATAGCCTGAGTAAGCAGAAACGGAGCAGGTTCATTGAAATATTCGCGCCAAGCAAAATCTACCAATTTCGCGGCATTTGCGGCATGATTGGGATATTCTTCCTTATCAAAATCTTCTAACCCGTATTTCGCGGTATCATGGCAAATACAAGCGACACGCGCGAGGTCTTTGTATTCGTCTTTCATGTAAGCCCATTGAGACATTCTCAAAAGTTCTTCACAAAACGCGCAAACCGCTTTAGTGTGGCGAACCAAACCCCCTTCGCCCTGAGAAAAAACTGGATGAAACTTTCCAGAGCTAGACGCGCCGATTTTCCAGAAATAGGATGGCACTTTTTCATCAAGATAAAACTTGACGAACATCCGCAAATCTTCACTTTCGATTTGGTCGATTTCCTTGGAAAAATATTCAAACATACGCTTTGCCTTTCTGCGGTTGGTTGGGTTATCCGCTCCCTTAACTGTATAGATATTATACCACACAAAAAAACCGTTGTCAAGCCCAACTTTTCCGCAATTTTTGCTTAGGAAATGGGCGATTTCTCGCCCATTTTCTTAACTTTTCGGCTTTCTTTTCTGCGTTAGCGTCAATTCATAGCAATTTTCGCCAACTTTGAACGCAATCATGCGCTCTTTGTTCGTGATTTCCACGTTTTCGCACGCATTTTCGCTGTTTTCAGTCAAAAAAGTTGCTAATTCCGCGATAATTCCCGCTTTCGTCGGGTTTTCTTTGCGCTTGCGCTGGTCAAATTTGTAATTTGTCGGCACTTTGCGCGTTCCCGCGTTCATGTACTTTTTGGCTTCTTTTTCCTGTTCGGGCGATAAATCAAATTCAACACGTTCGCCCTTGTCAATAGCGCGGTCGGCTTCCCACACGCTTTCAGCTTCTTCTTGCGTCCAGCCCATGAGCTTCATATTTTTGTCAATCCACGCTTGCTTCTCTTTTTCCTTTAATGCCATTTAATTCCACCTTTCTTCTGGATGGGGCGGATTTCTCCGCCCCGATTGGCAATTACTGGGGAATGCGGAAATAAGCTTTCCGCTTTTCCTCAACGCGGTCGAGCGTACCAGATTCTACCATCTGCCGGACGATAGCGGAAACACGCTGGTTCGTCAGGTCTGCGATTTCCGGAACGGACTTAATCAGTTCCGTAATGGTGAACAGTCGGGTCGGCTCTGCGGACATCACCGCAACAATCGCGGTCTTGAAACCGTCGTTCGCCACCTGAGTCGCAGTCGGCTTCTTGTCAGCCGCGTTCTTCTTGGAAAGAAGTTCCAGCTCGTGGTCGATGAAACCGATAACGGCATCATAGTTGTCCGCGGTCTGCGGATAGGCTTCACGCAGAATGTTGAAGTAGTCGCGCTTGGTCATCTTAGAAGTAGTCTTAGCCATGGTATCAATTCCTTTCTGGTTTTTTAAGTGTGTCCTTCACTTGATGAATATATTGTATCACAAGCCTTGCGGTTTGTCAATACCTAATTTGAATTTTTTTTGCCATCCTATCAGCCGCTACCTTCCAGCAAATGGTAGCTGTTGGTTCACATTTATATCCCGCAACAATAGGACTCCGTGCGGAAGATTCTAACGAGAAAGTCTTACATCGCTCTCATGGGCTGCGGTCGTATTCACCGTTGCTTTCTCTCTCTTTTGTACCCTCATTATATCACATCTGAGGGGCTTTGTCAAGAGGAAATTTTCGATTTCCGAAAGTTTTTTTCGGTCGCTTGGGAACTCTCTGTTCCCTCCTGACATTATGTATTATAGCAGATACCCCTTGAAAAGTCTATTGGCAAAGTGACGAAAACGGGATAAAATAAAAAGATTATTTTATGTAAATTTCCTCTTGACAAATTGCTGGCGGGGTGGTATAATGGAAATTCGGCGCCTCACATGCGTGGGCGCCACGCCCAAAAATTCCCAAATAAAAAGATGAAAAAAGTTGAGGAAATTTATTCCTCAACTTCACACGCAGTTTCCAGAAGTCGGCAGAGCATGATAATGTCATAAAAGTCAATACCTTCCAGCTCTTCTTCCCAGCAGAAGCAACCACAGTATTCACCATTGACATTTACTGGATAACAACACCAATTATCTCCAATCTTGCGGATTTCATCCATTTTAGGCGGGAAAAAATTTTCCTTTGGTTCAGTGTTCCAATAACTAATCGGCGCACCATCCGCCCCATACAGGGCGAACGGCTGACGATAATCTTCACACCATTTGCGAATAACACGAATGAAAAATTCCATTTTTAATCCTCCACCAGATTTTCCCTGATAAATTCATCACTCTCATAGAAGAACTCGCCCCATGCGAATTTACAAATCCAAAGGGCTTCGTAATGGTCCCACTGGATAGCTTGGGCGATGTAATCGCCCTTTCTAAATTTCTTTCCTTTCATGCGTTAAAGTCCTTCTTTCCGTCAAGAATTGCTTCAATTTCTGAAGTAGTCAGACGGTCAACCTTTTCTTCAATCTCATGGAGAATATCTCCATCATCTCCGCAGATTTCATCGGTGATGTTGAGCCATTCGTCATAGATGTGAAGCAGGATAAAATCTCCGGATTCAATGGTAGCACCACAACAGCCGCAGATAATTTCATCTCTATCCTGATTCCAGATACCCGCCTGAACGGTTCCTTCGTTGTCCATAAAAATAACCTGTTTGTTCATTGTATCAATTCCTTTCCTTTTGGATTGATTATATTGTATCACACCACAGAGGCTTTGTCAAGCCTCTGTGGAAAATTTATTTTTAATTTCATTCAGTTTTTCATGCTCTTCAATCCAATATTTCCATGTTCCGTACCCATCTTCACAGAAATAATGTAATCCGGGCGAATTGAATACACCATTGATAATTTTAATGGGCTTTTCATAGCCATTTTCTTCAAAGAAATCATCAATGAACTGCGCATCAGCATAACTGTTAACGCGAATTGCCCAAATGTCATCAGGACTAATGTGGGTAGTAAATACCATCCGGTCACCCGCCTGATTATAGATTTCCAGTCGGTTGTCGTCTCCAAGCATCAAGTCATTATAGCGGCAACCCCACTCATGGCGGCGGCAGTCCTCGGCATCATCAAATTCCTGCCCGCAATAATCGCACTTATAAACGCTCCATTCTGTCATGGTATCAATTCCTTTCTTAATTTCTATAAATATTATAACATATTTTTATTTATTTGTCAAGCCGGTCGGGATTTTTATTTTTCCCGACCGGTGAACGCGCTTACAGCCAAATAGTTCCCTGACCACCAGCAGGCGGATTCATGCTATCGCAGATAATTTCTGCTTCGCCCTCTCCATCTTTGTCTTCGTATTCAACATGGAATGTTAAATCTCCAACATTATCCAGATAATCCTGAATAGCGGCGATGATTGCGGCCATGTATTTTGCTTCCTTCTCTTGGTCTAACTGGTTAATTCTTTTCTGTGCTAACGCAATAAGCGTCTGCAATTCTTCCGGCTTCTTGTTGTTCACATAGTCGTTCAAGTCCTGCAAATTCATTGCTTCAACCATAGCAGCATCAATAGTCATTTTTATCAATTCCTTTCTTTACACCAATTTAATATTTTTATAGTTTTCAATGACGCAGGCACTTGCGAATGGCATAATTGACATATCTTTTACACCATTATTTACGCTGATTTGGATATTCTTTCCATGGGCATAAGCATATCCGATTTCCCAAGCAGTTCCAGAATCAGAATACAGACCATCATATACAACAAACAAGATATCACAATTTTGAATTGCCGCCACATCCATTTTGAAAACTTCCCTTGCCCAATCTTCCTGCGACATATCCCAAGCATTCAGGACAGTGTGCTCTTGCGGCACATACACATCATGTCCAAGCCGCCGGAAACCTGCCGCATAGGAATCAATTCTTTTTTTAGTTTCAGGGCGGAAAAATGCTCCAGCCATGTAGATTTTCATTTGATTTACTTCCTTTCCTTTGATAGACTTATTGTATCACATTAGGGGTTGTTTGTCAACCCCTAATTTTATTTGATAGATACGCAGTTAATACCGCGGTCTTTGAGCCATTCAATGAAATCTTCACCGCTGAGATTTTTTGCCAAATCTTCCATGGTGGGATGAACTTCACTGAATTTGTAAGTGATTGTAACCGGCTTGTAATTTGTCCAATTAAAAGTGTAAGTATCAAAGCCAATCACAGCGCGAACGCGAGGTTTTTTGCGGAAAAGCGTTTGTTGTACTTCCAGACAGGGAATGGAATATTCATCCAGTAAATCCAGCAGGTCGCCAAACGATTGACAATAAAATTCGCGGTCTTGCGGCTTTTCATCTCTGACAAGCAGGTTATAGCCACGCCATGTTAAAAGTTTGCTTTCTTCTTTGCCCCAATCCATGAAAATGTTCATGTCATAAATCTTTTTCATTGTATTAGTCCTCCATCCAATCTTTAATCTTTTCTGCGCAATCTATACAATCAATGTCTCTTTCGTCGCACTGAGAATACAGTGGACAGCAAGCGCAATCATTGAACGTTTCAACCCAACTTTCCAAGCAGTCAGTCAGACGGTCTGTATTTACTTCAACATACATTAGGTATTACCTCCCTTAACCTTGTACCAACATTATAAGCTATTTCGGGAAGAAAGTCAATCGTCAGAATACACAAAAATCGTGCGGAAAATTTGTTGAATGTTACTCTTGACAAAAATGACGCGCCCACTGGATTGTGAGCGCGCGGCCGGATTTCCATCTATTTCCAAATAATTTGGGTAAAAAAATCCCTCCCATTTTCTGGGAGGGATTTCTGTCATTTTCTGGGGCAAGCGAGCGTCAGCCGGTACTTTTTTCCATTGTAAGTAAATTCCATTTCACGCTCTGGATTTGTAATGGTAATGTTATCCAAATTCATGTCGTAATGGTGGGCATCTTCCAGCTTGTCTTCCAGATATTGGATTAGGTCACGCTTGTCTTCGTCGGGCTTGCGTTCCCGCTTCACTTCGGTGACTTTGCGCGTTCCGGTCTGTCGTGCCTTTTTTGCGCCTGCCTCAAGTTCCGGTGACAACTCGAAAAGCTTTTCCCCTCGGTCAATTCTCTTGTCGTCCTCTTGGACTTGTCTGGCTTCGTCAATTGTGATATTCAGGCGCTTGGCGAGTTCTTCGACTTCCATTTTTTACCCCCTTTTGGAGTGGGGGAGCAATGCTCCCCCGTTCGGTCAGGCAATCTTGAAGAAAGCCTTTCTCTTATCCTCGACACGCTGGACGCTTCCAGCTTCTACCATCTGGCGAACAATCGCGCTGGCACGCTGGTTGGTCAGGTCGGCAATCTCCGGCACATTCTTAATCAGGTCAGTGATGGTGAAAAGCTGGTCGGGGTTCATGCCCATGTGGGCGAGAATGGCACTCTTGAAGCCATCGTTGGCGAGCTGGGTTGCGGTCGGCTTCTTGTCCGCGCTGTTCTTCTTCGCCAGCAGTTCGAGTTCATGGTTGATGAAATCAACAATGGTCGGGTTCGACTGGACTTCGTTCATCTGGAGCAGAACGTTGAAGCAATCCTTCTTAGTCATCTTAGTAGCCATAGTATCAATTCCTTTCTGGTTTTTTAAGTGTATCCTTCACTTGATGAATTTATTGTATCACAAATCTTTCGACTTGTCAATACCTTTTTAAGATTTTTTTCGTGACCTTGGGGAGAAGTTCATCTCCCCTTGGAACACTTACATTGTATCACACTTTGCGGAGTTTGTCAAGACTTTTTTTCGTCAGCCGACAACTTTTTTCAGAGCATCAACTTCTCTGGCAAGTTTTGCCATCTGCCGCTCTTTCTTTTCAATCGCAAGCCGCCATTCAGTTACGCGATTGCTCAGGTACTTTTCGTAAGCTTCCGGGTTCAGCTGGTAATAATACCGCTTACAGGTAATAGTTTCCACGTCGCGGTATTCGATGTGGATACCGCCAGCCGCCTTGGTAATCATTTCCTGGACAGTCTGCGGCAGAGCCTTAAAATCGTCCAGCTTCATAATGCTTTCATTGTTGGCGTTCAGAACGTATTCCGCGCCATAATAGGAATTTACTTCCTTTTCAAAGGTTTCAATCTTGGCAATGGTGACAACATTGTGATTTACAAGAGTATCCAGCAGAGCCGCACCCTTGGGACGGTCGGCGTTGTATTCCTTGGAAGTAAAGGGGTTAGTGCCAAAAAGTTCCTTAATGCGGCAGACAGCTTCGGTCAGGTTAGCGGCATCGGTAAAGTTGATTCTAGTCATTTTGTATCAATTCCTTTCTGGTTTTTTAGTGTGTCCTTCACTTGATGTATTGATTATATCACATTCGGTCGGGTTTGTCAAGTGGTTTTTTACCACTTGGGGAACATTTTATTTTCGCGGCAATTCCACTGGTGGCAATTCTTGGTAAACTTTTTGTGGAGCGAATAGCACTTAACAAAAATTGCCATTTCATTCATTGCGTCGGAAAGCGCGGTGTGTTCTTCCTCGAAATCAGGGTTTCCGGTGATGTAGGCATAGACAGCTTCAACACCTGTTGCACAAGACCTGCCACCATTCTTAGAACGCATACCATGTTCATGGCAGAATTTGTCAAAACCTTTCTGGTGCGTGATGGTCTGCAAAGCCATCAAATAAAGGTCGATAAACTCAAATTCGTCCAGAAGTTCAGCAAATGGCGTCTTGATAAAATCAAAACAGCTATTATATGCCATAACATACTTTACACCATAGAACCGGCAGAGATTGCGGACAATGGACACGGCTTCGGTTTCGGTGGTGACTGCGGAAATTGTGCCACTTGTCAGGCGTTCTTCATAGACTGGAAAATGCTTCTTCGCATAATCATCCTTGTTGATGTTGTCATAATGTTCCATGACAAGAATGGAAGTTGTTGCCAGAATGTTACCATCCTTATCATGAATGATAGCACCCGCGTTATACATTCCGGTTGGATTGGAGCTACCGCCTACGGTTTCAGTGTCCAGCGTACAATAGATATTTTTGTTCATTTTTGGTAATTCCTTTCTTTTGGATGGGGCTTACCATCGTTTCCCCTATCCTTAATTTCTGTATTGATTATATCACATCAGCCGGGGTTTGTCAAGAGGGAATTTCAATTTTTTTTTGAAATTTTTTCGGCTTAATCCTAATGTTAGCTACTCATTATTGAGCCGTTCCCTCTTGACATTATCTATTGTAGCACATTCTGTGCTGTTTGTCAAGAGGGAATTTATTTATTTTACACACGAACCGCGGAAGTTGTGTAGCCCGGCTAATGATGCCAAGCACTTTAGTTGCTGTTCCCTCTTGACATTATAGAGTATATCACATTTCAGGATTTTTGTCTATTGGCATTTTGCACAACAATTCGCTCAAAAAATTAGTGAATATTCCCTCTTGACAAAATGGCGCGGCCACACAATCGTGACCGCGCGGCTGCAATTTTACAATTACTTCCAAAAAAATGAATCAAAAAAATTTGGGAATCCAGATTTTGGATTCCCAAAAATTTCAAATCGAAAGACATTCATTCCCAGCCATTGTTTCAATGTAGGAAATTTCTTCATAATCGACTTCGGCTTTATCAAGTGCCGCTTCTACAGCATCCTGAAAATCCCATGATTCATCCTCGAACCAATCATCTTGTGCTTCGGTTGTTTCCTCAGCATTTCCATAATCTTCCATGGGCTTCCACTTGTCATCAACTTCTACTTCTACGGGAACGACCGTCCGAACATACGCGATAAATTTCATTTTTACCAATCCTTTCACATTTCAAAAATAGAATTTCCATTTACTGTATCAACACAAATTTCATAAGGAAATTTTGCTCGGATTTCTTCAAGAAACTCTTCGGCATGTTCATTGTAATAGTCAACTGCTTCATCTGGGGCATTATAAAAGTTTGGATAGTTTTCACAATCGCTTACCAGCTTATCCCATTTTCTATCTACTTCGACTTCTTCTTCAACCCTTGTCAGATAAGATACAATAACTTTCATAATATCACCCCAAGGCAATCAAAATTCTAATGTCTGTTGCTTCTTCCATCAAGATTTCAAGCTGTTCATCATTCATTTGTTTCATCTCCTCAAATTAAATGTAATTCAACTTCTCTTGCAATAACTCCATTTTTAGGCTCGATGTATTCCAATTTATTCAAATCAAGATTGAATGAATTGTAAATCTTTGGCTCGGTCCTGTCATCGACTTCTGGAATTGCCAGATAGTGCCAGCCGGTTTTAGGGTAAAAAATTACACTTCCATACATAACCGCTTCGTAAGGTGTAGTGTTGTATGTTTTCATGTCTTTAATAATCATTTTTCAAATCCTCCCAATAGTTAATGTGGCATCTGTTACGACAACTGTTTTGTCATCCGGCATAATTTCTGTTTCACCAGTGCCAAGATGGACAGCATTTACAACATTGAAATCTCCGGTTTCAATACCTTCAATTTTCATGTAGGGTGCTGTTTCGCCAAGTAAAACAAATACTTCACCTTGTTTGACATCTTTGAATGCTTTAACTGCATTATCTCTCATTTCAATTTTCATTTCATTTTCTTCCTTTCTCTGGAAGCGCTCAATGCGCTTCCAGAATATTCCGCAGGGTTTCAATGATGCTTTCTTTTGTCGGGTCAATCGCTTCGCCAAGCGTCCAAGCGTTCCGCACTCGCGCATCATCATCGAAAATCAATGCTGTTCCATCTTCTGGAAGTTCCCGCTTGATTACCTGATGTTTCGGTGTTCCGTACTTTACACCATGGAAATGGTCAAAGGGAAAATCATGGCTGTTCAGCCATTCTCTTTTTGCTTCTCTCACCGCTTTATCATAGTCGGGAGTGGAAACCTTGCTGAGCCAAGTCACAACGGAAATTTCAATTCCGATAACTTGACACTGAGCAAGCAGGTTGGCAAGTTCTTCCATGTCGGTCAGAGGTTCTGCGATTTCATAGGGAGTCGGGTCAGACGCTCTGAGCATTTCCAGCCAGTTCTCAACGCCATACAGGTCAGCGATAGTTCCATCCATGTCGAATACGATTTCCTTAATCATCTTGTTTATTTCCTTTCGTTTTTGTATCTTGATTATAGCACGCTTTGCCCTGTTTGTCAAGAGCTAATTTTGACTTTCTACGATATTTCCGCACGAATTTTTTTCTCAGTTTATTGTCAGGTTTTACATAGCGGGGACAATTTAAGTCCCACGCTGTAAAATCCTTACAAGTTCCTTTTTTCAGGTCATCCATGGAAAAAACCTCGAATAATCTTTTCAAATGCGGGCTTGTAGTTTTCGTTCCAACGGCGCTCAAGTTCGGAGTCAGTGCCATTTACATAACCGTTCCACTGAATAGCGCCATAGGCATTATGTTCAAAAAGCTCTGCGTCAGTAGGCATAGTCTCAGCAAAAATCAGCTGCTGTTTGATGTAAGCGTCAATAGTGAAGTTCTTCATTGTAATTACCTCATTCCTTAATTTCTGTATTGATTATACCATACAAGGGCTTGTTTGTCAAGCCCTTATTTCATTTTCTTCATAGAGCATTTCGCCGTCGCTCCACCGCTGATAATGGACTTGCATCATGTCCAAAAGGAATTCGAGATCATCCGCATCAATGGAATCGTCAAAAACCTTTTCAACAATTTCGCCTGTGCTGTCGTTAATCATACGAACCATTTCATGCTTACTCATTTGTAATTACCTCGTTCCTTAACTTTGTACCCTTATTATACAGTATAAAATCATGTCTGTCTATTGGCAGAATACACAAATTCGGGATAAAATATTTTTTTATTTTTATTCAATTTTCCTCTTGACAAAATGGCTAGCCGGTGTTATAATGGAAATACCGGGGCTGGCAAACGTCGGCGGGCGGCCACAATTTCCTTATCTTTTAATTATAGCATACTCAATTGAAAATGTCAATAGGCAAATTGAATAAAAATTAAAGCCCAAATGGGCTTTAATATTTAGCATGGATTTCTGCCTCTACTGGAAAAACGTGCCATTCATAATCGAATCGCTTGTAACCCATTGCTTCCAAATTGATAGCGTTAATTATTTCTCCAATGACTTTATCATCGAAAGTTGGAATTTTCATGTAAAGCGCATGGGAGTTGCCAACAGGATAGAAGCAATCACCATTTTTCAGTTGGCTAAACTGAATGGGAAATTCTCGAATAATGTTCATGTTATCAATTCCTTTCTTTATCGTATAATTATTATATCACATTTTTATTATTTTGTCAATAGTGAATTTTATCGCCCAGCAGTTAAAACCATTGGACGATAAAAGGCACGGCAAAAAGAACAAACGAACGGATGATAACATCAACAATGCTTTTCTTGTGTCCAGTAGCGAATTTCAGAACAGCAACCAGCCAGTCAATGACAAGGATAGCAATTACCAGAGTGAAGATAACCATTTCCATTTTAAGTACCTCGCTTTCTTTTGTAACATTATTGTATCATAGACCGGCTGGTTTGTCAAGTGTTAATTTCTCGCCTGTTCAGTTAAATTTCTAACTGCGAACTCCACCATGTCGCGGTTATCTGTTTCAACAACCAACGTTCCCAACATTTCCCCATCATCAATAATGGGCATGAAAATCATGTGATTGCGCTGAACGCTCCCATTACAGCCAATCAAATCTTCGGGCAGCTCTGGCATTGTAGCAGAGAACACGGCATGGAATCGGTTGTTTGACATGAACGGTTCACCATCCCGGTCGAAGACTGCGCACGCATTATCCATTATCTGGAATGTGTCACAGACTGCGCGGCACTGAGCTTCAATGTTTCCCATTGTTTCATACTTCTGGAAAATCACCGCACCCCGGTCAACGTAAATCTCCAGTGGGTCACCTTCGCGGATTTTCAATGTGCGGCGGATTTCTTTGGGGATAACCACGCGCCCCAAATCGTCAATTCTGCGGATAATGCCTGTTGCTTTCATGTTTATCAATTCCTTTCTTAATTTCTGAATTTATTATAGCACATGGGGGATTGTTTGTCAATCCCCTTTTTCAGTTCTCTGCCAGAAAATTTTCATAATAGAGGTCAGAGCCATACGCATGGCAAAGATTTCCATGTACTCGAACTGCGGCAGATCAAAGTGCCAAGCAAAAATGTTCCAACCCCACCAGATCAAAGCGGCAGTTGCGAACCACTTGCCAACCGTGTAGATAATTGCGCCGATTGCCGCGCCTGCGGTCATGTTCTTAAAATCCATTGTTTTCATTTCCTTTCTTAATTTGTATAGTTATTATATCATGTAAGGGCTTGTTTGTCAAGCCCTTATTTCATGATTGCGTGAAATTCTTCTGTATGACCACATTTGTCACAGGTGTAATAATAATCTTTTGAGCCACGATAATTAGTGGCGCTAGAGAACTGATACTGACCACCGCATTCGCAGTAACCATTATTCCAGCGGTCATGATTTCCTTCTGCGTCTTTATACAAAAGAGTCGCAACGCCAAAAGCGATAGCAAGCGCAACCAGAATGGCAATGATTTTGCCACGGCAAGTCTCAGGTGCGAGAGCCGCAATCATCAGAGGGAACACAGCCATAATTGCCCATACAATGTAAAAACCCGAATTTGTGAACATTTGATTTTACCTCATTCCTTAATTTCTATATTGATTATACCACATGGTAGGGATTTTGTCAAGCCCCTATTTTAGAAACTGTAGTGCGATTCACCATCGGAGAAAAGTACTTCCCACATGGTATTCACAAGCGGCATACCGCCAAGTTCTTCGCACTTCTTGCGGATTTCCTGACGTTCAGCAAAAAGCCGATGGAGTTCAACATCCTGCCGCTTCAATTCACCCAACATCTGGTAAAATTCTTTTTCATTCTTCATCATGGTAAAAACCTCGTTCCTTAATTTCTACAGTTATTATAGCATGGAATGGGGATTTTGTCAATCCTCATCACGCATTTTTTTCAGCTCTTCCAGAACTTCCCAAATCGCATTGTATTCTTCATAGGAGGTTGCGTGGATGTTGGCAAAGTTATTCAGGCTTTCATCATCCCAGCCATAGCGGTCGAGCCATGCGGACAGCTTCTCAGCAAGTGCATTCATAGTCATTTGTAAGTACCTCATTCCTTAACTTTGTATCCTTATTATACATCATGTTATTCTGTTTGTCTATTGGCAAAACGCACAAATTTCAGGAGAATTTTTTGTGTAATATTTATGCGATTTTCCTCTTGACAAATTGGCTGGCGGTATGTTATAATAAAATGCCGGCCAGTGGCGATTGTGGCCGGCGCGCCCATTTTATCACACTCTATTGGATTTGTCAATAGGCAAAATGCACAAAAAAGTTGCCCCAGTTTGGGGCAACTTTTCATTTCAGAAGTCCAAAGCCACAACGGAAAATAATGATGACTTCGCCGGTCGTATTATCAACAACAATGTACTTGTTGCGCCAGTGGTGCTTTCTACCAGTGGAACAGCGCTGAGCGAATGTCATAGCATCATCCAAAGAATCCCAGTGAAGCGGGAACTCATAATCGTTTTCATAGACGTGATACATAGTTTTTACTTCCTTTCTCCGGGGTTTAATAGCCCCGATTTTCCAAGCGGCACAGCCGACCAGCAAGAACACCAGCCAGCCAAGTCTTTGACTGTTTCATCAGCCAAGCTGCGGTACTCTGGCAGTTTGCCCAGACATCCCACGTCTGACCCTCGCGGATGATTTCCGCTTTCTTCATGCCCATGAACTTGTTGTAGTAGTTGGTGTAGTTGTCAGTCATTGTTGTTATCTCCTTTGTTCTTTGTGTCTTAATTATAGCATGAAGATTGCGATTTGTCAAGCCCTAATTTTATTTTATTTCGCCATTTTTGAAATAACCTGCGACAGGGATAAGCTCATAGGCTTCGGGATTTAATCCATTATCATGAATGAACTTTTTAGCTGTTTCTTTGTCCTCAAAAACAATTCCTGTGAATTTCAGACCACATTCGTATTTCATCAGACCAACCATTTTATTTACTTCTTTCTTAATCAACGTATTCAGAATACAGGACTTTCCATTCAGCCGCGTCCAGTCCGCTTCTGCGGAAAGCGTCAATTCCATTGTAACCAAAGATGATTCTTTCTTCCTGAGTGTTGATGTTCAGAATACCAAATTCGTACATGATTGTTACCTCTCTTTACTTTGTATCTGTATTATAGCACAGAATGTGATAGTTGTCAAGAACTATTTTACTTAGTTCCACTCGCGGCTGTTGTAGTAGTCACGTACAGCATCCCATGCCTGAGACATAGAACCAGTAGCAAAGCAGTAACTAGTTCCAGAAGAGAAAGAAGAAACAGATACTTTACGGCTAGGAACATGGCTGTAATAGCCACGATCTGCGGAAAATGCTTTCTTCTGTTCATCAGATACGATGATAGATACTGTAATCTTTGCCATGGTGTGTTACCTCATTTCCTTACCTTGTATCTGTATTATAGCATTTCAGGAACGCTTTGTCAAGCCTTTTTGCGCAAATATTTCACAGAATTTTTCTTTAACGCTTTACCTTGGTGAAGTTCCGGGAACTCACTATCGTGTGCGGAGACTAATAGACAGAGAAAGAGCACGCTTTGCTTAGCGTGCTCTAACCTCGATGATTTCATCATCACAGATGGGCGATGTTCCCATGGTATTCATTACCAGAATCACTTCATCATTAACTGAGACATTTTCGTCAGTAGTGCTCCATTCATTGCCCGCGTCATCTACATAGAACTGAACATTGCCATTTACTTCACACACAGTTGCGGTTCTGGCATAGATGTTATTGACATCCTGAGCAGGATGTGCTTTGATGTACTGGCAGAGCAGGAGAGTGAGCAAGACAACAACGACTGCGCTGATAGCGCTAAAGATGTTCATGCGACGTCTGATTTCTTCCATGGTGAATACCTCTTTCCTTTGTTTGTATCTACAGTATAACACATTGCGGGAGATTTGTCAAGAGTTATTTTTGCACAAAAAGCACAAAAAATTTTTGTGCCATTTGTATAATACGCAAACTCGGCGCGCCACACCCGTCAGCGCGCCGAGCAGCACATCTATGTGATGATTGTGTGTTACTTATTATGTGTATGTATTGTTGTGTGATTGATGTGTTTGTCGCGTGCGTGCGCACGTGTCTATGAGTCTTTGAGCGCCTTGAAGATGTGGAAACCGCTTACTCAATTATGTTCTCTACTTTCTCTGCTAGTTCTTCTGGTACATCAAGGTCTAAGTCCAACAGCACCTACATTGCTATCTTGTACTTCACAAGGTCTTCATTAGTCTTGCTGATGCCCACATACTGCTATCCATCATTGTTGAGAATAGAGAAATAAACTTCATCCCCAATATTTAATTTGTATGTATCTCTGATTCCTTTTGGAATAACTACTCGACCTAATGTATCAATCTTGCGTGATACATTCATTGGCATAATGGATAACATTGTCTCCTCCTTTTGGATAGATAGATTAGGTGATAGCACAAAGCGGGGTGCGAATGTGTATTAATAATAAAAGGTTGAAGATGTAAGGGAAACTCTTTGTGCTTTATTTGACGGGGGTATGAGAGCGAGTGTGCTCTCGCTCTGTGAGAATCAAGACAACAGACTGCTAATATTTTCTCAGGGTAGAATCAGAGAGAAATACCCCGGGGTGTATTATGGGAAAAAATTTTTTTATTTTTAATTTTTGAGTATGTGCTGAACAAAACTCTCTCCAAAACATTTTTCAATTCTGGATTACGACAAAATATTTTTAGATTTCAAATCACGAAAACATTTTTCAATTCTGGATTACAAAAATATTTTACTTATAACAAAAATAAGTAGTACTCTCCCACCAACCAGTATTTACATAACTGCTTTTCCAGATACCACTACCTTGTGTAAATTGAGCCTGATATACTACATTTAAAGGAATATTAACATACCCTTCTAAAGCCAATCGTGCATTTTCATAACATCTATCTTCAATATCCGTAGGATTCGCATAAGCATACCATTCCAAATAAGCGCCCGGTTGAGTAATTACGCCCTCAATAGTATCTGGGAAATCTTCATCTAACATCCTATTAATAACAATTCGCGCAACTACTTGCTGATGCCAATCTGGACAACCTTTACTCTCATAATGAACAACATTAGCCAGCATCTTTAATTCCGCGTCTGTATAAGGAACCGCATACCGCACTTTATCTACATTATTATAAATTTCTTGCGCTCTTACAATAATAGGGTCATCTTCTGGTAATCCAATAGAACGAGCCAATTCCGCAATTTGATGGGCTTTATCTTTAACATCATCTATATCTTTACCCACATAAGTAAATCCGCATAATGATAAAATTAAGCATAAAGCTAAACAAATAATAATAAACTTTTTCATCAATTTTCTCCTCCGTACATTTTCTGATAAAGTGTTCTAGTAGCTTTGCGCCTTTCTTTAAAAATTTTACGTTTAAATTTGCCTTTAGAAATTATAATTTTAAAAAAGCTACAAAAATCTTTCATTTTTCTTTACATCCTTTATCATAAAATTTACAGTTCAACATACATTGTCCATCAAAAAAGCAAGGTTTACATTGCATTAAAAGATAAGTCTATAACTATACAGGATTCTAACAATTATTACAATAATCCCATGCCTTTTCAAATCCATATTCTTGCGCTACTCTTATAACTACATATTCATTCTATAAAAGGCGCCATTTCTTTTTATCTTCATCGGTAAAAACTTTGCGCTTCTAAGTCCCATCAAAAGTATAAACAATAGTGCCATCTTCGCGTTCAACCGGAGTAAAAGTAGTCTAAATCTAAAATGGATTTTCTAAATTCAATTTCTTACTTTCATATAAAGTAAATTCACATTCCCATAAACTTACTTTCCATTCAAAGCCACTAATTATCATGCCCATCTTTGCTCCAATACATTCAAAATATCTTTATAAGCATTTTCACGACCCTTATAAATTGGTCGATATACTTTGCGCAATTCTGTATTAAAACAATTATTACCAATATCAAAAATGCCGCGCTTATTTGTTGACCATCCTCCAACAGTAAAGGGATAACAATTAATAACGCGCTCACCTTCTGGGAAATCAACGATGGTCAAAGTTGATTCAGAAATCATATCAAAAATATCTGGAGTATGCTTATTACACAGATGGACGGTAATGTCATGCGCCAACAGCACATTGAGAAGTTGCGCCAAATACTGATTACTGCGGTAGTCCGTACAAAAACATACCGTACTATGCGGAGAGAGCGCTTGGGCAATTGTTGTTAAAGGGTCTATCCAATTTTTCTGATTATATTCTTTAAGTTTATTTATTGAATTTGTCATTGTCATCTTCATCATCCCATCCTTCAGGCATTAATATATCTAAAACGTAATTTAAAACATTGGTGATAGCAAAAAATGGACCACCGATTAAAAATATTAATAGAACAATAAATTTATCATATTTTGATTTTATTTCTTTAATAAAAGGAACATATTCTATAAATTCAAGAGTGGAAATTACTCCCCATAATAAAACTATTATAATTCCGCCCAATCAAAATATCCTCCTTCATATTCATATACTACACAATTTGGAATTAATGTTAGTATATCAACATCTGCTAAATCTTCAGGAGGATCTTCGGGTTCATAGCTTGTAAATACAATTAAATTATAATCTTCATATTTGGAAAAGTCAGTAATTATGCCATCAAAGTCAGCATTAAATACAATATTTAATCCAATAGTACAAGGATATCTATTCACAATCTTTCCTAATACTGTTTCTGTTTGCGTTAATGCCATATTAGAATTGGACATGGCTTGACCTAATCCTCCAATGATTGGAACAAACATCATAATAATTAAATATATAATATTTATAGTATTAAGTATTTCCATAAAACCTCCTATTCTTTTATTCTTTTCTTATCATATAAATATTATAATAAATTTTTTTAAAATTGTCAAATTTCTGTAAATGGGCAATTT
>ERZ1026854.858-NODE-858-length-20634-cov-14.870256_pt1 | contig 20634 bp, 21 predicted proteins | sample MGYA00380157_ERZ1026854 | MGnify/ENA primary metagenome ERZ1026854 (study PRJEB33269, sample SAMEA4719793) | human gut metagenome | biome: human-associated habitat; feature: organic feature; material: feces | place: Cameroon | collected 2013-10 ... | reverse complement strand
TATAACGCAGATGACGATAATGTGTATAACGCAGATGACGATAATGTGTATAACGTAGATGACGATAACGTGTATGACGCTGTGAATGATATTGTTGATGTAGCACAGGAGCAAATTGATGCTGACAGTGACTTTGGTAGTGATGCCGATGATTTTGACAGTTTAGCTATGGAGCATGATGATAGTGCGGAAGAGACAACAGACGCAGATGCAAAAGCCGTTGAAATTACAACAGATACTGATGAGAAGTTATCAAAAGAATATGAGAATACCTTTGACGGCGATGAATTACTTGAACACAAGTTGCAAGAAATAGCGGGCAAATGTAAAACAGTATACAAAGAGTTGCCTGTTTCAGAACTTGTATTAACAGAGTTTAAGCGTGTAGGGCGTAAAGAAAGTCGAATAGGGCTTACAACATCTGTTGGGCAATGGGGCGTTTTAACACCTATACACGTAATGCAGCTTGAAGATGCTAATGCGTATATTGTGTTAGAGGGTTTGCGCAGAGTGTATGCTGCCGTGCGAAACAAGCTCAAAACAGTACCGTGTATTGTTTGGACTTTTGATGACAAAAATATGGGTAAGCGTTTAGCTGGTGTGTTAACTCTTATGTTACATAAGACTGAAGATTTTACGTGGACAGAAAAATGGGAAATGTACCGGTTGCTTGAGGACATGGATAATATGACACCAAAGCTTATGGAGTATCTGTTGAATTTACACGCTGGGCAAGCTATGAAATTGAAAGATGTCATGTTATGTTCTGATGATTATGCAGATATACGCGAAAAGCTTTTGGAGAATAAGATAGACCTTGAGGCAGCTTATCGCAAATTAAATAATGCACGTAAAAAAGAGCAGAGGTTAGCACAAGAAGACGCTGAATCAGCAGTTGAAGTAAAAGACACTACGGATAATGCAACGCTTGATACAGTTGCAACAGATGCAATATTGGATTTTACACCCGAAAATAAGGGCGTAAGACATGAAGAAGAGTTGCGTAGTTATGAAGTCGGCGAACCTGACATAGAAAACGAAGATGTAGAAACGGGCGAATTGTGTACAGAAGACGTTGATGAACTATTGCAAGAGGCAGATTCTGTCACATTACAAGATACCGATGTAACTAAAGAAGCACTAACGAATGTAGATCAGACGGACGATTTGCGACAAGGCTCAATATATCAAAAAGTGGGGCAGAGACACCCTATTGATAAGGAAGTACGTCTTGGAACGTTTATACGCGATGGTTTTAAATGTCGTTGTTGTGGTATGGGTGGTTCAGAAGCGTATCTTGCGGTACTTGCATTTCACCACGCGATTCCAGTTTACGCAGGAGGACCAGATACAAAAGAGAATGGTTTGACGTTGTGCGTAAATTGTCATATTTTACTGCACACGTATTTGCAAGGCAAGCTTGTACTTGATACAGCGACCTTACAAGATGCGTCGGAAATTGCGAAGTTTGAGCGTATAATGCGTTTTGGTAATATTGCAAATGCTGCTTGCAAGAAAAGTCATGTAAGTAAAAAACAAATGCAGGATATCAACGTCGCAGAAACGGTACATCCGCGCCCGGAAGCATATATAAATGAAAATAAAAAAACATTTGTAGCTGCACAAAGGGTTAAAGCTGACAGTATTACTAACACTGATGTTGATGATACTGACATCGTGGGTAATGACATGCCTGTTAATACTTCAATTGACGACGATGTATTAGTTGCAGATATGTAAAAGACATATAAAGCTTTTTAAAGTCCTCCTGTGTAGCATAAATGTGTTGTACAGGAGGTTTTTTATGAGTGGCGTTGTTTGTGCACATTGTGGTTGTACTGAGTATACCACAAGTGTAAAGGGTATACATACGGGTGCGTATTGTGCCAAGTGTGGTAAGTGGATTAAATGGTTGTCGCATAAAGACGTACCGGAAACAGGTAATGGGCGTACAACTGTAAATAATACAACTACACACGGCTATACGGTACATAGCAAAAATGTACCACAGGTTGTTAAAGGTACAGAACGCATGACGTTAGCTTTGAGTGCCGATGGCGAGTTATCTGTATGTCTTGATGGCACAAAAATACCGGTATATAAACAGCAAGGTAATACAGCACCTATTGTTGTTTTGACAGTAGGTGAGCAACGAATTGAGTTGCCGGTTGGCTGTACGTTAGATGTGTATGTAATGTAACGGTGGTGTGGGGGTTAACATGAATACTAAGTTGAATAATTATTATCAGAGTGCTGAGAAGGTACTTTCAAACTGTATTAAGTCTACAAAGTGTGTCTGTATTAGTGATTATACACAGGCACGTGTAATGCTTAATTGTGCTATTTTGCAGTGGAATATTAATAATGCAGGTAAAGGACCTGTGGGAGATAATAGTGCTAATATGACACTTACACTCACGTATACTGCGGTAGTTGCAGCAGATGAAGGCTGTCAGACAGCAAATAAACAGATGACACTGAACATTTTGTCACCAATAGCTGATGATAAGTGGGGTCCAATTATGCGCGCACGCGTTTGGAAAAATAATTACCCGGCGGCTGTTGGCGTTGAAACGACAGGAGAAGTGTATTTTGTTTATTTACATGATTACGGTCTTGAATTGTGTTATTTCGCCCAACTGACAGAAAGTGAACTGGCTAACCTTGAAACGATTAAGCTTGATGCACCGTATGAAATCAGCGTAGCACCGGACACACTCTTTAAGGTAATTGAGGGCGACGTAGGCAATGAAGAAATGCGTAAAAATATTTATGTACAGTTTAATTGTGCTGTAAATATGAAAGTAGCTTACCGAGAGCACTTAGGTGGGGATGTTGAAGAAAATGTTGACTGCACTTGAATATATACCAGATGACGTTAGCGTTTTAGTTGTTTATTTAAAAGACGATGAAGTACTTGATGAAGTAATGCATTTTGTGCGTAAGCGGTATACGTTTGATGCTGGCTATACGTGTGATGCAGTTAATTTGAATGATCTTCACGCAAAGCAAAAAGAAGCGTTATATCGACCGTTGCTCGGTGATAAGTGGTTAGTTCGGGCATGCATTGATAACATTGCTGTCGATGCAATGGTGCGTTGTATGCTAAATTTAAATGGGTGCGGTTTTTATGTGTATTATACACATAATTATTCCTTGTACAGTAAATTGACACAGTTTGTTAAATTAAAGACCAGTCCTTGCGTACGGTTTGTGTATGCAGCATCATTTACAGCCAAAGATATGTATGTGTTATATAATGCACGTAATTTAGAACAGACGCAAAAAATACCACCTGCAGTTATGAATTTTGTTGTAAAGCAGTACCGTAAGGATTGTGGTAAATATTTGCGTCTTTTGCAGTTGGCAGCATCTGGGGCTGTGGTGCAGACACCTGCGGATGTAGTACAACTTGTAGGTCTGGGTGCGTTGACTATAGATACGTATTTAATAGATTTATTACGTACGGAGATAAAACCTACGCCACGCAGTTACAAACGTGTATTACACCGGTGGGTACGTATGTATTGGGATTTGAAGCAAGCATACAATACGCAAGCACTTGTACGTCTATTACAACGTAAATTGGATGCAATACTTACAGTAAAGTTGTTGCAGGTTGAGGGATTAGTTATAGGAAATCGTTGTGAGATACCTGAAACTTATGATACACCTGCATTACAGAGTGTACTGCGATATAGCAATGATATTGCAGATCATATAAGTGTGCCGGAAATACTGTGGTTGCGTAATGCATTGCAGAAAACATGTATACAGACGTATATAACTGACGTAAAATTTTGCAACGTTTTGTATGCACTTGCATTACGTCGAATGCAAGAAACTTTGATGCAATAATGTTGGGGGCTGAAAGATGAAACGACTGTTAAAAAATATTAACATACTGTCGGTACTGTTTGCTGGCGTAATAATGTTGGCATCCTGTGGTAAACAGATGAATACTGCAGCGGATACGGCGACACTACCTGCTGACGTTATTATTGACGGTGTAGATGTAAGTGTAGTTGATTGGAGTGTAGATACAACAGATAAGGTAGCGGAGACTACAAGTGTAACGTATGTACCAGTAATGCCGGATGACAATTACACGATGAGTATACCGGCGGAAGAACTTGAAGACGATTATACGGAAACGGAACAGCAGGCGGATAGCCCTGTTAAAAACACTATGAGTACAACAGTACCGACACAGCAAACGAGTGTACCGAGTGTGACTACACAGGAAACAACGCATGTAACACAGATAAATGTAACAGAGTCGGAAATTACTAATGCAGCAAAAATGATACCGACACTGCAGGAACGCTTATCTGTGAATACACCGGCACACAGTTGGTTTTATACAAAATTGACAGTACGGGAGCAAGCAGTTTATGATACACTGATAACTGCAGCATTAAATTTTGATGCTACGGTTACGTTTGATACAGCACTTACACGCGAAGAATACGCACGTATACTGGGTATAGTTTACATACAGAATCCGGAATTGTTTTGGTTACGCGGTAGTATAGAACTATCAGATGATGGTAAAACGGCAACGTTGTACTACCTATGTACACGTGAACAAGCAGAGACGCTTGATACATTTTTAACGCGTCAAGTAAGCATCTTGCTGACACAAATACCGCCGGATGCAGATGATTTGAAGACAGTACAGGTGTTCCATGACTATATATGCAGGAACAGTACGTTTATGAAAGGCGGCACAACAGCGTCAACAGTGATTGGTGCTTTAGTAGACGGTGCAAGTCAGTGTCTTGGATATGCAAAAGGTTTGCAGTATTTGTGTAATATAGCAGGTATACCCAGTCTTGTTGTAACGGGTACAAATGAGAGTGGTGCATCGCATGCATGGAACATGGTACAGTTGGGTGGAAATTGGTATAATGTTGATTGTACATGGGATGACCCAGTGCTTAAAGTCTTTGATGCCAACAATGTCTCGTATATGTATTTTGGTGTGCGAGATGTTGATATCGTAGGTAAAACGCACTTTAATGTAAACGAAGCATACGATGAAGATTTTAAATACTTTGAAGTGCCTGTGTGTAACAGTACCGCACTGAACGCCGATTACGTTTACGGGTATTATGCCAAGACGTATGAAGAAGGTTACGAAATGCTGCGTGAACAAATGTTGGATGCAATTAAGACCGGTGCAACTGTAATACACGTTAAGTTTGCAGAGCAAAGTACGTATCTTGAAGCCATTGAAAAGCTCAAGACAAATAAAGAACTTGTCAAACTTAAAAATGAAATAAATAGTAATACAGATAATGCACGCAGTATTGCTAAAATTAGCGTAAATCATACTAATAGTCTTAATTATTTTGAAGTATTTTTGACGTTTTGATTTGTATTGAGGTATATATGGATAGATTGGATGTACAGGTTAAACCTGAGAAGACAAATGCACAGTCAAAGACAGAACACGATAGCGACTGTGTGGTAAACGCTGTAAATGACACAGCGAATGCAAGTGTACAAGATAGTGCGTTGGGTTCGGCAGAAAATGTTGTAGACGTTGATACGCAATGTGTGAAAGTAAAAATGCAGAAACCAGCACTACACATTATTTATTGGTGTGTTGTTGCGATAGTATTTTGGTTGGTTTTACTATTTATAGCAAAACCCATAAATACATTTCCAGATACGGCAGAAACTAACGATACCGCAACATCAGATGTTACAACAAGTACGCAAGAAATGTCTGATGAGGATTTTATGGATGCACTGCAACGCGAAAACAGTACGAATGCAGACAATACAGATGATGAAGTATTTGTAGACACGTTGCCATTTTATGCTGTAGATCGTACGCAAATGCAGAGCATACAGCAGTGTGTAGGATATATAAACATTGAAGATACGTATGTATCTGATTGGGTTGTACAGGCGAATGACAATACGTATTATCTTGATGTAGACGCTTATGGGAATGATGCCGAGAATGGTGCTGTATTTGGGGACTACCGTAATGATTTTGATAGTTTGAATCGAAATAACATCATATACGCACATAATATGGCAGATGGTACACGTTTTGGAACATTGCAACGCTTAATAGACGCGGGTTTCTATACGGATGCCGATGGCGAATACCGTGCATGTAATATATCGTTTGATTCGCCTTGTTATAATAACATTTTCCGCGTATACTCTGTTTATGAAATTGATTTGAAGACGTTTAACTATATAAGAACAGCGTTTGAAGATGATACAGATTTTAGAAACTTTGTAGCGGAAACACGTAAATACAATATAGTAGCTGCGTTAGAAAACGAGAGTATACCTGCGAATACCAAGTTATTAACGTTGTCTACGTGTACTGCAGGCGGAAAAAAGCGCTTAGTAGTGCATGCTTATTTATACGCAAGGGAGACAGTCTAATGGTATTACGTACGACAAAGTTGGAACAGATGATAGCTGAATGTGATGCTACGGAATTGCATGAAAATCATTACGCAGCAACTACATCGGTTGCGATGTCGTCTGACAGTGACACAGCAATAGATACGATTAAGCATGTTAATATACAAGATAACAATAGTGCAACAGTTAATAGTAATGATGCCGCAGAGACAGTTTATACGGATAGTGTGCCTGGCGAAACTGATGCGACTGTTGTATCTGAGGAATCCGAGGAATCCGTTGTATTACACAATTTTAAATTGATGTTTAGCCACAGAGTAGCAGAAACAGTAAATACACTTGAATACACGCAGTATTTTGACGGCGTAGACTATATACTATATAATGGTGCCTCTTGTTTTATTGGTAAGGAACGTATTTTTGAAGATTTGCCACTACATACAGAGTTGCCAGATGCTTTCATACAACGCCGAGTACTTTTTGATAATAAGCCGTTACAATCTATAGGAAACATACACGACATCTATAAATCGGTTAAAAGTACATATAAAACTGGTGTAAAACGTTATAATGAACTTAATAAGAAAAATGGTTATAGAGGCGATGAGTTAAGAGCACTTTATATGTTTTCCACATGGTTTAACTGGCAGCCGGAGCATAGTCCGTATGCGTTCGCATACAACGCTGCACGCGTGTATTATGCAATGGAGTACATGGGAGTTGAAAATATTTTGGAGACTGGTGTTGTCATACACACAGCAGGGAATGTAGATATACCAGTAATGCGTATACGTACCCAAAATTCTACATTTTATTTGATGCCACGCAGAATACCACACGTATAAGAAAGCTAAAGTACAATATAATATAAATGATAAAGCTGTAAATTCGGCAATGCTACGAATTTACAGCTTTATTTTTGTATATTTTGCATATTGCAAAATATAACGGTATCTGTTAAGTAAACCTGTAGAAAACCATATTAAACAAATGTAGTGGAGGTATAATTATGATAGCACTTAGCTTGAAACTTGACGTCGCAAAAGTATGGGAGAACTCTGGTATTACGCAACTTTGTGATAACGCAAGCAAACTACAAGATGTAAAAGAGCAGGCATTTTTTGATACGGCTTTGGATGTAGCATCCGGTAGTTTTGGTGTGAATGCCCAGCGACATCTTATACGTAATTCTGGTGCACAGTACATGAAACGTTACGTAGGTAAGGTGATGAACCGTCAAGTAGCAATAAAAAAGGGTATGGAGGCATCTTACAGTGCAAATGACACCGAAAATGGTACAGATACCTTAAATGCGGGTGTGCCTGAACGTATGCTTGGTTATTATGACGACGGATTTGAGTCTGTTTGTCGTAGAGAGGAAGCCGTCGGTCTTATAAAACAGCTTAAACGTCTGCGCGTAAAAATGTTGTGTAATGATCACGTAGACCTATATGTACTGTTGTACAGCCTTTATAATGCGTGTAAACGTAAGGAAGATATGAAAAACATTTCATCGGTAGACACTTTACGCAAATTGTGTACTAAATATGCGTTGCAGGATTTTATGAAGGACCTTATGTATAATGAATATATTTCCATTGAAGATATTTGTTGTCCTGTATAAAGTTGTAACACAGTAAATGTAACAGACATTAACAAATAGGGTAAACACATATTACGATAATCGTAGGGATTATATTGTCTATGCAGGTGCATAAAGTGCTTGCGTAGATAATATGTAGTAATGCTTTAATATGTAAGTATTTATAGATTATCGAAAGTGGTGATTACTTGATAGCTCTAAGTTTAAAGCACGTTGGTTTTGGAATAACTGACGAAGCATATATGCAGGAAGCTTACAATGCTGTGCAACGTAATAAGTGGTACATTTTTAAGATATGCCGTGGTGATAGTACGAAAATCAATGATGTATCATCGCGTGTATTAATACACGTTATAACGCATCGAGATTATACTACGGAGAACGTAGCCCTTGATGCGTATGTAAATGTGCTTGCAAAGCATTATCTTGCAAATATATGTGCAGAACAACAGCAACAGGCAGAATATGATGACAGTTATCAAAACTCATTAATGCTGAGTACGAATTTGTTGCCCACCGTGGCAGGGTGTAATAGTGAGGGGAAATTTGCAATTGAAGCGGCATTGACGCACTATTATTTCAAATATCCGGAGGATGTGACGCGTTATTGTTACACCACGTTGCAGAAATTGGGGATAAAAATGTATGTAAATAGTCCGGTTAATGTTGATGACGTACCACAAGATAAGAAGTCTTGGAATGCATTGTTGAAAGAAATACAGCGTTATGATGCCGTAACGTTGTTAAATGCAACACTAACTATAGCAAATCGTATAGCTGCACAGGAACATAGAGTACAGCGGCGTACGTCTGTAATAAATATTAATGCTAAACCAGTAGATTACGACGTTTTTGACAGCATCGTAGCTAATGCACATGTAGTAACGCGCGTAGGAAAGCAGGAACGCCAATACGCATTAGATAAATACACACTAACAATGTGTGACAATGCAAAACACACAATAGACCTTGATACGACCAAGTGGCAACCGCTGCAACAAACAGTGGGGACAGTATACTCTTGTGACATAACGCAGTTTATAGAGTACCTGTATAGGCAAGTTTGCGTGGCAGAAGGTGTTGATACAAAGTTTATACGTTGGTTGGGAAAACACAACATAAAAACGTTACCAAGTGGGATACAACTTGAAGATGTTACTATTGAACAGTATATACTTGAGGCTAAATTGGAACTTTTGTGTGCACTTGTGTCCACAAAAATTTCAAATGTAGTTGGTATGTCGGAAGATAACATATATTATAGTCCACGAAAACGCGTTACATATGCTGATTTACGTTATATATTGTTTAACGGTGTCGCAGTAATCTTGCCGGTACAAGCGACAAATATTGGACTTGAATAGAAAACGGGGTGACAATAATGACATACTATGCGTATGTTGCGGTACAGGAAAAAGTAGGTGCCGTAGCATTATTTCGTGCAGATTGTACGGAAGTTTGGCATCGTAAATTTGATATAAACCAAGATACTGCGGCAAAATACAATGTTTGGTTTGATGGTTGCAATGTGTTATTAAATTGTCTGCGTGACAGTACGATGCACGGTGATATAAAAGCCGACGATATTGTACACATAAATCTACCGGTATACGTGATGTATAAGTGGCTGACTGGTGCTAAACCGCCTATAAAGTATACGTTGCAGAAAGATAAACTTGTCGATGGTCTGCAACGGGTGTCATGTACATTGGAAGTGACGCCGATGTTTGGTACGCCAAACAGAGCGTTGCAGTTTTGTAATGCAGAGGCATACACAGATGTGTTGACTGCATTTGCAGAAAGTAATAATTGAAAGGAACACAAATAACATGTCATATTTAAAGGGTACATTGCAGGTTCAGCAAACGACTTGTGATGTGTATGCACAGGACGATCTTACGTTAAAATTGTATCTGACAACACCAAATGATGAGTTGCGTATGTTGTGGGACACAGCACCTGCAAAGAAAACAGGTGGTAATGAGCTTATTGTCGGTGATTTTTGGCGACGTATTGATATAAGTACGACAGAGAGCTATACTACGAATATACCTAACCGTACATATACAAATTATGTAGCAGCAGCTTTACGTTTTATGTTAATGTACAGTTTTTGTGTGGATACTGCAACGGGGCATCCGTTTTACGACAACACAATACCTGTAGGTACAACGAATACATTACGTCGTTATCGTATTGTAAATAGTGCATGTACAGTAGCAGGCATACAGGGTGATTATTACACACGTAACAAGGAAATTGTAAAGTTGTCTGTAAGTACGCCGTATATGTCCTTAATACTGGAAGAATGCGATGCACTCGAAACGGCATGGTTCGCACCGTGTAAGTATATTGGTGTGAAAGGTGGTACAAGTCGTACAAAAGTATCACGTTGTGTGGTACCGCTTATAAAGAATACACTTGGACTCGATCTTGCAGATGCAGTGCCTGTAGATACCACAGTGGATCTCATGAGTTTGTATAACAATATGGATGAGGTTATAGAAGCACACCCACAGAAGGACTTCCGTTGGTTGCGTGGACGTAAGTACGAAATAGTAACACCGGAGAATTTTGAGCAGGTTTTGGCGAAATACTATGCTTATGATGGAATGATTGCTATAGATACAGAAACTACGGGCCTTAAAATCAACTATCTGTCCAGAACAGGACAAGGCGATCAGTTAACAGGTATATGTTTATCCATGAAAACTGGCGAGGCACACTATTTTCCATTACAGATGCACTACATAAAGAATCTGTGTGGTGGCGACCACTTTTATTTTATGCAACACTATATGCGTGATTTTTTACAGACGCATAAGTTCGTAACGCATAGCAATCAGTTTGACTGGAAGGTATTTTACATATATGATATTAACCTCAATACCGTGTTTGATACATATATTGCATATCATATTACTAAACATACAGAATTTGCTACGTTTGAGTGTAGTCTGAAAACATTGACAGGTAAAGTGCTTGGAATGGATCAGGTAGAACTTGATGACCTTGTACGCAACGGCGATTGGAGTAAATCAGGTATGTCGTTCGCAGATTTACCGTACGACTTGTGTAAATTCTATGCACCTACTGACGCAGATATGACGCTTTCTTTGTATGAGGTCATAAAAAATACGAAGCTTATTGAAAAATATGATGCACAAAAAACGCTTGAACTTGAGGTTAAGTTTAGTAAGGTGGCAGCATATTCGGAGTTCTGGGGTTATCCTGTAAACGTAGCAAAACTTCCTGAAATGGAACGTACAACACAGGATGAAATAGCCGAACTGTATCAGAAAATGGTTAAGATTGTCGGACACGACTTTAACCCGCGTTCTGCACCACAGTTGTTAAAAATACTATACGAAGAATTAAAGTATCCTGTTATGGGTGGTGGCAAGCCGTCTACAAATAAAGAAACACTGAAAGAATTGGCAGAAGTAACGGATATGAATGACGAACCTGTATATCCGCTTGCAGCTTGCTTACACAAGTACAGACAGCTCTCAGGTATTGTGTCAAACTTTTTGAAACGCAAGGACGAGTATATTACTGTAGACGGCGTTATTTTTCCGTCGGTAAAACCGCTTGGCGCAAGAACAGGACGTTGTTCGGTTACAGAACCTAACTATCAGTCATATAATGACGTAGTTAAAAAGAATATCGTACCGCGTCCGGGATTTAAGATGTGGGACTGCGATTTTTCGCAGATAGAGTATCGTACGCTGTCATCTATGGCACATGAGCAGATGCTTGTAGATGCTTTTGCAGATCCCGATACGGATTATCATACTCTGCAAGCATCACGTATGTTTAAGGTACCTTATGCAGCGGTTACAGGCAACATCAGACAGCAGGCAAAGCGTATTAATTTTGCACTTCCATACGGTATGGGTGATGAAAGCTTAGGTGCAAATATTTTCGGCAAACGTTGTAAAGAGAATACTATTAAGGCACGAGAACTACGAGACCTTTATTTTGAGGGGCAGGATAACGTAAGAAACTTTTTTGAAACTGTGCGTGATAATGGTGTAGCAAATGGTTACACAACAACTTTGTTTGGACGCAGGCGTTATTATCCTGTTGAACGTGGTGCTGATGGTAAAGTTAAACCGGACATGAAAAATATTGGCAGAATTAGGCGACAGGCAGGAAATGCTGTTATACAGGGTTGTTTGAGTGGTGATACACGTATACAAACCAAAGAATACGGTATTGTAAAAATCAAAGATGTTGTAGATCAACATTTGAATGTATGGGATGGAAAACAGTGGACTGCTGGGGATATCCTGTATTCAGGGAAAAAACGTAAGTGCATAATACGTTTTAATAATGGCATGACTATGGTGACCAGTCCTATACATAAGTTCCTTGTACGTAGTGATACTGGGCATGAATGTTTTGTCGAGTGTCAGAATTTGGCAACATCCGCAACGAGCGTAAATCCGCATCATGTTGTAATTAATCCGGAATATGTGGCATCAGATTACAAGTATAGTGGTGTTGTACAGAATGCGAATAATGACTTTTTAGAAGACCTAAAAAATAGTCACGCTATAGGTGTAGTTCTGGGACGGCTTGCAACAGATGACACATATCAAACGCGTACCGATGGTACATCAAGTATAACACAGGAAGTCTGTGAACTTGGTATAAAGCAACGAATACACGATAATATCTTTATGGATACGGAGCTTTTACGTGGCTTTATGTGTGGTTTTTTTGATGGCAACGGCGAAATCACAGGTAAAAGTATTGAATTAGTCTTTGGTGCACAATATGATTTTGAGCCTATGTGCCGTGATTTACAGAAAGCATTATTGTTTTTTGGTATACGCAGTCACTACAGAAGAAATGAAAACGATCGACAGGTTATTTGTATTAAGACTGCCGATAGTGCACGGTTTCTTGAATTAATTGGGTTCACAAACACTGAAAAACAGAGTAAGTGTGCACAGTTAGTTTGTAAGACGGATGCACAAGCATTAGGCAAGTGTCTTATTGTAGAATACGTAGAAATAACAGACGAGTACATAGATATGTACGATGTTTGTAACACAGAACGTGGATATTATGTTGCGGACGGTGTGATAACACATAATACTGCGGCTGACATTTATAAGATTGCATGTTGTAATATGTTTGATATGATATGTGCAAAGGGTTGGCTTGGTAAGGTTCTGTTTGACGGATTTATCCACGATGAAATACTTGGCGAAGTATCGGAAGAAGTAAACTTTGATGAGTTTATTGCAGGTTGGCACGATGCTTTTGAGGTTAAACTTGATGGTTTTTGTCGTTTGTATGCAGGTTTTGGTATAGGTGAATCGTGGTATCAGGCTAAGAAGCAGGATTTACACCCGTTATTTATACAGGAACTTATAGATACAGCACCTACACGTAAGTGGGATGGTAATGGTACAAAATACATAAACGAGATTGTTATCGAGGGCTTTCATAAGCACAAAATACGTCGAGTTAAAGATTATATTACGGACCCTGCTGAACAGGGTGCTATTATCAAACCAATTATTTTGACGTATCTTATTGATTACACAACAGAGTATATACAACAGAGATTGCAGCAGGATATGGCGACTGGCATAGCTGAGTTTAGTGAAATACTCGGCAGACAGATAACACAGAAAGATGCTGAAGATGTACTGCATGGTTGTAAGAAACCACTTGGAATTACCAATTTACAAGAATGGTTAAAAGTTTATTGTGCATGGCAGAACGTTGATTATAAATCCATTAAAATACTATCCGCCGATGACATGAAACAGGAAAAAATGGACAAGCAGAAAGAACAGCCGTCCGAACAAGAACAACAGGTGAATGAAGTGGACCTTGCAGAAGCTATGCGTAAAGGTGCTTTAACCTCTTTTGGATTCTATTTTAGTCCGATAGATATGCGTGTGTACTTAAATGCGGATTGTATGGATATGCAGAGTTATACGTTGTTTAAGCAAAAGTTTGCGTATAGTGGAACGGGATATCAGATAGTTCTGTATAGTAACCGTACAGGTACACCGGTATATAAACTAAGTAACGACTTTATGGTAGGAGAGAAGTATCAATGTGCACAAACCTTTATGATACAGCTTATGATGCAACAGAAACGTTGAACGCAACATCGGATGAGGCTGTAGCGTATGATGACTATGTGGATGACGATGAAACAGGGTTTGATTTCGCAGCTTTTGCAAGCGCAGATGCTGAAAAGGAAACAGAAACAGAAACCGTAACGGTAATGCAAGACACCGAAGACATAGCGGTATCTACAGCGACAGCGTTAACAAACGCAACGGCAGAAAGTAACACAAAAACCACGAAACCGCAAGAATTACAAGTGACACCGCAACCTGTTGCAGATACATTTACTGTACCAAATGTTACAGCAGAATATCAGGATGGTACGGTGGAGCTTGCCGAGGAACATATAACGGGTAAGTATACAGCGACAACAGTAAAAACACAACCGGAAGTAAATGCAATTGCATACCCGTGTGTGTGGTTAAAAACGCAGACAATGCCTGGATATATAGCACAAGCATTGTCAGCGTTGTTGACTGGTGGAGTCTATGATGCAGATGTAAACATCTATCCCGTGTATGCAGAGGTACTTGACGCAAATGTAACGTTGCACTTAGGGTATATTGACAGTAAAGCGTTGCGTAATTTGCTGTCAAAAGCGTTGTTTGCAACGTTTGATAAGTGTATCAAATTTGATGCAGACAGTCATCACGATATAACTGGTGAAATGATGTATGCAATGTGTACTTGTTGCGATTTGCATTGAGCAAGCTTATATAAGCGGTAATGTGTGGTAATTATACAAAATTAGGTGTAGAATTTTGGCACATTGCCTATTGAAAAATACAAAGGTACCTGTTATGTATAAAAGTAGATTGCAGGTACCTTGTATTATAATGAAACATAATTGTTTGCTGGAGAGGGCATCAATGGAAGAAAAAAAACAATAAAAGCTTATGATATCCGTGGTGAAAACGTGTGCTATATTTATACAGGAACGGAAACTTGTGTAGTAGATTTTGTGGCGTTTCGTCTTCTTGATCGAAATGCTAAGCACTATAAATATATTGTTGAAAACATTTTAAACAGAACCAACGTCATTGCGTTTATACAATATATGTTCTGCGACTATGTTGCTTTTGTTGACGTAATAGATATAGATATTAATAAAAAACTATTTCAAAGAGCAAAAGATATTTCGGAAAAAGTTAGTTAATGTTTTCAAAATGTTTCACAGTTGCAGTACAGCAGTTTTAAAGATCCATTGGAAGAGGTTGATTGTGTTGTTGAATAACGATATGCGTTCATGGATACCAATAGAAAAGGCTGAACCCACAACAGATGGGCGGTTTGAGGTTACGGTACATAACAGACACGGAAAATTTAGTGTACAACACAGTGATTATTGCCGAGATGCTAAATACAGTAAGTGGAGCGTCGGTAACGTTATAGCTTGGCGAACCTTGCCGGAACCGTACAAACCTATTAAGGACAGCAAGCAGATACCGTAGGTGTAAATTAATAGTAGAAAAATAGGTGTAATGTAACTAATGCGAGATAATTTTAAGTGTATGGAATTTAATTGTTTGGACGCTATGTTTGACAACTGTGTTTGACAACTGTGTTGCGGGCGAGTGTTGTTATGGCGATTGTTATCATTGTGATAATGCGGACAGCGATTTTTGTGAAACGTGTATTTATAAGGAACAAGCAGAAGAAACCTAATTGTTCCGTATATAAGAACAAGTTGTGTAAAACACAAGGAGGGTAAACTATATGATAAAAAAAGAAGCAATACATGATACATGTAAAATTTTAATACAGATGATTATATGTCTTTTATGTACTACTGCAATAATTCTGCCGATATCCTACGTAAGTTATAACAGATGTATTGCAAAAGCCACGTGGACACAAACGGAAGAAACGGTAATTTGTTACGATATAACAGAAGAGGCGATTGCTACAGCGATTAACACACCATTTGTGACACGTACAGTGTGTTGGGTACGCCCTGTAGCCAGCAGTGACATAGGTTACAAAGTCGATGCACCATTTGCTTTAGATGAAATTCGTACACAGTATACAATAACAGTCACAGCAAATAGGGGCTATCAAAAGTATATGTACCATGTAACGTATTTTGATGCTACACAGGAGTCAACGCAAAAAGATATGTTATTAGCCAAGTTGTATAAAAATGTTCGCGAGGATGTAGTGTTTGTTGGTGTTGGTATAAGCATTATTTTGGCTGGTTTACTGTATTTTTTGTAGAAATGTACAACTGCTATAAAGCGGAGAGAGCTTATAGTCGCAAAGGGTTAGGTGTGGATATAGACCATTAAACAATAGAGTAGTAGCTATTTATACATGTATACGTAATAGAAAGGATTGTAGATATGCTAACAATAAAGTATTTAAAAGACTATTTTGAACATGCAGCAACAGCACAGCACATGGATTTTATGACAACAGATGCTATTACAACTGACAAACTGAATGTGTTCGCAGCATATATCGGTATAAATCCGATAAGTCCATATTATGGTAGAATTATAGGTTATTTTGTTAAAGATGAACAGTATTATAGATTCATTTATAACGTACATAGACCTAAACAATGTGGGGCTAATATTTCAAATAAGATGGTAGGTTTGAGTAAAGTTACTGAAGTAAACGGGTACGTATGTACAGATTCTGAGGTGACACAGGATTGGTGTTATGCGTTTTATTCTGACTACAAAATGTCTGATCTTGAAAAAGAAACTCTTGAAAATGCCATTGCGCTGCGTGAGCTTATGGCAAAAATCACGGCGTATAGCCGAGAACACAAGCTTTGTGAAAAATTGCGTAAGACTGATAAGGTTGCATTGCAGGTAAACCCTATGTATAGTGCACAGTGAGTGTTAAAATTAACACAAATAGTTGTGTGAAATAAAGGAGAAATATGGCTAAAGAGTTAATTACTATACTAAAAGAAAATAAGTGTAGTTGTGAAAATTGCGAATATTCTTATAAAGCATACAGTAAATATTACGGATCAAATACATTATTTTGTAGTAAAACCTTGGAAAACTGCTATGATGAAACACAAAAACAATTTATTTGTTTGCATTATACCGCCAATTATAATCAATCAGAAACTGATAATAAATATTGTTAAAGGAGAAAAATACTATGAATAAGTTTAGCTTTCACACTATAAAAGAAATGGACAATGTCTCTAAGGCTGGTTTCTGCATCATATTTTTCAAAGAATCAGGAAAATATCATGATGTAGTTTACTGTACAGCAGATGTTTCCGATGATGTCGATTCCTTTAAGTTTAATGAAGCTGTTCGCAAGTTTGTTAAAAACTATAGCAACTATCGTAATGTAAGTGCTGTAATCATCGCAGGCGAGAACTCAATAGTCGTTCCGCAACTCATCAGCACAGCTGAACGCAGATAAGTCATATAATCAGAAAGGAAACAAATGTTATGATACATCCACTTAACTTATCAAAAAGTTCGGACGAACTTAAGCAACTCATCGCAGAAAATCCAGACTTGCCTATTGTGGTTCTTGTGGGGCAGTATGCTGCTTCATACGATTATGGGTACACATACTGCTCGGACATTCATTTCTGCATTGACGAAATTCTTGATTGTGCAATACCGTTTGGTGAGGGCTATGTGTACAACGATCGAGATGACTTTAAAAATGTTCTGTTAGATTACCTTGATAGTAACGTAGAATATCCAAATCTATCTGATGAAGAGTTTCAAACTCTATTAGACAAGGAATTACGTAAATATGAGCCTTATTGGAAGAAAGTAATCGCTATAAAATGTGATAATTGAAAGGAGAGTTATATGAGCGATTTTGAAACAAGAATTAGTAATTTTAAGGATAGTAATGTAGGAACACAGATAGTGTTCACAGCACGCATTAAAGAATATATGACCGCAACGACAACAGCAGGAAAGCCGTATATAAGTGGAACACTTGCAGATACAGAGATAGCAATGCCGTTTAAGGTTTGGGATTCAGCAGTTGTTAAGCAGTTTATGGATGAAAATGTACAGGGACAGGTTTGTTTGCTTACAGGCATGGTAAAAGAGTATAAAGGAACACGTGAAGTGCATGTTAGTTCCGTTGCACTCGCAGACACGCCTGATATGTCAGCGTATATGCGTTCCGCAGATGTAAACAGTTTGTGTGGTGAGTTTTCTGAAAGATTGCAGAAACTGCCATTAGAGTGGCAACAGGCATGGCAGCAGGTGTTTAGTTGCGTACCCGATGCATGGAATAAGTTTGCTTATGGTTATGCAGCTAAAAGTTACCATGATGCACAGCGTGGTGGTCTGATACATCACACTGTAAAGATGTTGCGTCTGCTTGATACTGTGTTGGCGAATGAGCCAAGACTTGAAAATTTTAGGAATATACTTACACTTGGTATAATGATACATGATATAGGTAAGATAGAGGAAATAGTTGAAGGTGTGTATCAGCCGGACAGCTTTATCAATCACCGAATGAAGGGCTTTGGCTATTTAATGCAGCGTAAGGACGCTATAGTACAGCTTATAGGTATTGATAATTTTAATCATCTCTGTTCTATTGTGCTTGAACATCACGGTGGCATTGAAGCAGAGCCTATGCACACGGTTTATGCTCTGATTGTATATATGATAGATAACTGTGACGCACAGTGTACATATATAGCTGACGGCATTGACGATGTAAACGGTAATGTGTATATTACTGGTGCAGGAAATAGGGCAGTAAAGTATGAAAACAGACCACTTGTATATTGATGCGTTAGTTTGTACCAAGTTTATGTAAAGGGGATTGTATTTTGCGGTATTTTGAAGTAAAGGCTGAAACACGACTATCAGACGAAAAGCTTGTGTTAGAACAACCGACTTTTGAAAGAGATGCATATGTTTGTAGCCTGCCTGCTATAGATATTGTAGACATCGTAGATGGAAGAAAAACAAAGTTGTTTGTAGAGACAGACGCAACACAAGGTGCTACGAAGTTTCATGGCTACATATATAGTTGTACACGTCGCAGGAGATCCGATGGTGAAATTAGACAGGAAAGCTTGTGGCGTTTAGGACGACAGTTATACGTACAAAGTCAGAGTAAAAAGACGTATGACGGTGCAATTCCGTTAACAGCTAAAATAGTTGGGGAGTTTACTACGTTAGTGCGTAAAGCCCACTCCTTTAGGGGTAGGATATAAGCACTTTCAACAGGCTAAAATATTTGTATGTAGCTACTGCCGGAAGTGTTAGCAGTGATATAATAAAAGCTTATGTGGAAACACAGGGAACCGCTGAATAAATAGCATTCCAACAAAAAGAATACACGTTTTAAAGCCGAGAATGGCGAATTATACCGCAGAAACGTCAGTTTTCCACCGTTTTCTGCTCCAAATGTGGATCATTACCCTCAAAAGGGCAGACTTACCCCTTGGTAGGGCAAAAGTCTTTTTTGACACGCTTCACCATAAGTAGATTTGCACACGCAAACAGAACATTCAATTTATTTAAATTCTTGGCTATTCCTCTGTACCGCACTTTTCTGAAACCAAAGGTATCTTTGATTATCTTAAATGCGTGTTCTACTTTACAGCGTATTGCCGATTTTCTGTAATCTATATATCTTTCCCAATCTATTGCATTATCCGAAACCTTTGGCAGACTTTTCGGACGGCGGTTTATTCTATACTCGATGTTTGCAAGATGTTCATCGTTTCTTATCTCTTCACGTTTGGCTATACCCGTATATCCCGAATCACCATATACAACCTCACCATCTTCTCGGATAAGCTTATGTGCTTCGGTAATATCGTGAACATTTGCAGATGTAGCTGTTATTGAATGAACCAATCCTGAACCTGCATCTACTCCGATATTGCACTTCATTCCAAACTTCCATTCGTTGCCTTTTTTGGTCTGATGCATTTCGGGGTCACGCTTTTTCTCTGCGTTTTTGGTGGAACTCGGAGCATTTATTATCGTTGCATCAACTATTGTACCACCGTGCATAATGTGACCCGTGGCATCCATAACCCGTTTTATTGCATTGAAAAATACTTCTCCGATATGGTTTTCTTCAATCATATGACGGAATTTCAGAAGCGTTGTTGCATCGGGTACTTGTTCATTCACAAAGTCTATTTTCATAAATTTGCGAAAAGCATAACTGTCATAGATAGCGTCTTCGACGCCTTCGTCCGAAAGATTAAACCAATTCTGAAGCAGATACATTCTGAGCATTGTTTCGATACCTTTTACGGGTCTGCCTCGCTTGCCGGAGGGATAGTATGGACGTACAAATTCCACCCATTCGTCCCATGGGATTATTTCCTCCATTATGTCAAGAAATTCTTCTCTTTTGGTAATGCGCTTTCTGTTTCCGTATTCTATATCGCTGAATGTTATCTGTTTTGATTTCATTTTCTTCCTCCGTGCTGTTTGGTTTTACTTTATTTTTATTATACCACTTTTTGAACGGTTTGGAAAGATTTATTCAGTGTGTCCACAGAAAACAAAGTATATTTAAGTTAAATACAAGGCAGGTGTTAAAATGTCTAACTATAT
>ERZ1026854.854-NODE-854-length-20670-cov-4.028183_pt1 | contig 20670 bp, 12 predicted proteins | sample MGYA00380157_ERZ1026854 | MGnify/ENA primary metagenome ERZ1026854 (study PRJEB33269, sample SAMEA4719793) | human gut metagenome | biome: human-associated habitat; feature: organic feature; material: feces | place: Cameroon | collected 2013-10 ... | reverse complement strand
AGAGTGAGCGCAGGGTTTATTTTGAGCCTCTTGATACGCAGCATTATGAAAATTCCGCTATGGATACCGTGACATTGACTGTGGTAAAGGCAAAACCTTATATCCTGACAGGTCCGCAGGTAAGTGATTATACACATGGTGATACCTTAAACAGCCAGAAGCTGACCGGAACCGTGATCTATGGTGACGGCAGAGGCAATCGGGGATCTGATGATGCATATGGTAATGAAACAGTAAGCGGTACTTTTGCATGGGTAAAGGCAGATACGAAGCTTTCTTATCAGGATGATAATGGAAAGAGCTATGAATATGTCTTTATACCGGCGGATACAGCATCTTATGAAACTGTGGGCAGTTCGATCCAGATAACAGTAAACAAGGCGCAGAATCCTCCGCAGGTTCCGGACAGCATCATGAATGTCGACTTCTCCTGCAAAAAAGTCGGTGATGTGACACTCCCTGATGGTTGGGAATGGACACCGAAGCAGGGACAGGATACAAACCTGACGGTAGGAAATACGATAACGGTTAAGGCAACTTATACAGCAGCGGATTCTGTGAATTATGAAAATCTGACAGTCGACGTGGCAATTACACGTTCCAGCTGTGAGCATGCAAAAACTGAACGCCGTGGCGAATTAAAGGCAACCTGTGCAGCAACCGGCAATACCGGGGATGTATGGTGTCTCGAATGCGGTGAAATGATAGTCCGGGGTACAGAAATTGAAAAAGATCCGACAAATCATGTAGCATTGACAAGCAGAGTGACCAAGCAGCCGACGACCACAGAGGAAGGCGTCATGACCTATGAGTGCAGCGCCTGCGGTTATACGATGACAAAGCTGATAGCGAAAATAGCCGCTGTGGAAGATCCAAATCCCGGTAATAACAATCCGGTTCCGGTTAATCCGGTCAATAGCAATGGCCCGCAATACGGCGTGAAGGCACCCGGTCTTAATAATGTCCAGAAAAATGTGAAGCAGTTAGCCGATAATGCAAAGAAATCGAAGCAGGATGATACGGCAGCAGAAGATGCTAAGGAGCCTTTTATCCGAGATGAAGACGGTAAAGAGGGCTGGGATGTTATCCAGGCAGAAACAGCAGCAAGCGCTGAAGGCAGTACGATCGCGGTTGATATGAACGGTTCAAGCGTTGTTCCAGGCAGTATCTTTGATACGATTAGGGGAAAGGATATTACGATCGAGTTTGATCTTGGTAACGGCATTATCTGGCAGGTAAACGGTAAGAGCGTGACGAAAGAAAATGTCAGTGATATTGATTTTAGCGTGTCTGTTGGCAAGGATGCATCAAATACCATTCCGGTAGACGTGATCAATGCGCTGACCGGTGAAAAGTTCTCACTGAATCTGACGCTTGCATATGAGGGAGAATTTGGCTTTGAAGCAATCCTGCGTCTGAATGTGGGAGAAAAGAATAGGGGGCTTATTGCAAATCTCTTCTACTACAATGCAGATACAAACGAACTGGAATTTATCTGTGCTGATGAGGTAGATGAAAATGGTCAGACAGAGCTTGTCTTTACACATGCTTCTGACTATACCATCATCCTTGATACAGCTTCCATGGAGCCGGTTGCAGGAGCAGAGGATACAGCAGGTAACGTGCAGGCGGCATCTGCAGAGGGTGCTGATAATGCACAGGTGACAGATGCAGAAAACGCAGGCAGTCATACACTGCTTATCTGGCTGATCGTACTTGTCTGCATAGCAGCTGTAGCGGCGGCAGGCGTTACGATCGTGGTAAAACGTAAAGAAGAGAAAAATTGATAGAGCATATCAATCGGTAAAAATAGGTTAAGAGGAGAATTTATGAAGAACTGGAAATTATGTGCAAAGAAAATACTCGTATTTACTCTTGCAATGGCAATGACAGTCAATACTGTTGATATTCCTGTATTGGCAGCGGCCATAGGGGCATCCGGAAGTGATGAGGTGCAGAGTGAAAAGCAAATTGCTGAATCTGAGCCACTTGAAGAAGATATTCAAACTCCGGATGCATTAAAGGCAACAACGGAACAGGCAACAACGGAACAGAAAACAACAGATGTTCTGGATGTGCAGAATGTCAAAAACTCTAATGACAGCAATGAAGGAACATATACAACACTGTCGGAAGAGGAAAATGAAGATGAAACTAGTCAGATTCCGGAGATCACAGGAGAAGTGGTGCTGAGTATCCAAAATGACGATCCCTTGAAAGAAGGCGCAACTATAGTCGCAACTTTTATGGATAAGGACAGTGGCACGGCAGGAGACTATATTTACACATGGTATCGTGTAGATGGGGGAAAGGAGGAATATCTCAAAGAATCATTATATGCAACAAGGGATTCAAGCAACTACATGATTAGACAGGAAGACATCGGAAAGAGTTTCTATTGCAAGGTGACGAAAGAGGGGACTACTGGTGAAGTGAAATCGGAAACGATTGGCCCTGTCCTCGGAATTTCGATTGAGGGTGCGACTATCACACTGGCGAATACAAACCTGAAATATGACGGAACCGAGAAGAAGCCTACTATCACGGTTACGCTTTCCGATGGGGTTACAACAATATCGCAGAATGTGGGTTACACAGCTACCTACGAAAACAATATCCATGCAGGAACGGCAAAGGTTATCATAACCGGGATACAACCCTACTACTATGGAACCGTGGAAAAGACTTTTACAATCGGACAGAAAACAGACTATGATGATTTGAAAATCAAGGGAGTTGCGGACACCTATGAGTATACCGGGGAAGAAATCCGTCCCCAAATTGTTGTACAGGACTGTGATGAGGTAATTCCGGAATCACAGTATACGGTGTCTTATGAAAATAATAAAAATCCCGGAACAGCGACCGTCAAGATTACAGGAAAGGATGACGGAGACTACTACTTTGGTGAGAACATCAACTATAAATGCTTTAATATCGTCCATGATCATAATTGGACATATAAAGCGAGCGGCAGTGTGATTAATATGTATTGTGAAAAAACTCACTGCCCGTGCCAGAATAATCGTGCTACGTTGATGCTCTGGGTCGAAGATGCGGATGCCTTAAAATATAATGGAAAAACACAGGATGTTGCGACTACAGTACAGTATCCTTCCGGCATTTATCCGGAAAGCAAAATAAAGAAAGTGTACACCGGAGACGGGTTGGAAAATGGTCTGCCCAAAAACGCCGGAAGCTACACGGCATCCATGTCGATCGAAGAAGGCGGCTTGACATATACAGCAACGCTTGAGTTTGAAATCAAAAAAGCGGAGCCACAGGTTGGAACCGTGACGGCAGACGTACTGGAAAATACGCTTGATGTGAATCAGGTAAAGCTTTCCCGTACGGATACGACAGTTCCGGGAACACTGAAATTAAAAGAAGGAACGGTGCTGCAGTACGGTACGCATGACTATAATTGGGTATTTGAACCCCAGGATAGTGCCAACTACGAAACAAAGGACGGAACCGTAAGCATTACGGTAAAAGATACGATTGCGCCGTCGGCGAGCTGGAAGATTGGAGAGAGCGGCTTTAGAAAATTTGTCAATACGATTTCCTTTGGTTACCTTTGCAAAAATACAGAGACGATGGAAATTGAGTTTGAGGATGCGGAAAGCGGAGTTGCGACAAAACAGTACTATATCGCAGATCAGAAAATAACAGATTTTTCAGGTGTGGAATGGACTGATTATACAGCGCCGGTTGTTTTACCGCTAGGACCGGTCAGAATTGTTTATGTCCGGGTAACAGATAATGTCGGAAACACATCCATTTTAAACAGCGATGGTCTGACTGTTTATCAGGAAAGCGCGCTGGAGACAGATGCGTTTTCATATACCTATAAAGAGGGCCATTCCAGAGAGTTGTACGTGAAGCTGAATGGAAATATCTTTGCTGAGGTGGTGGATGATGGTGGGCAGACACTTGTTAGGAATGAGGATTATGAGTTTGATGATCCATCCGGGCGACTGACATTGTCCAGTAGATATCTCAACGGTCTTAGCGTGGGAACGCATACCTATAAAATAAAGCTGTATCCGCAGGGAAGACCGGAAGTAGAAACCATTGCCTACAATTTTTCAATTATAGTGGAAAAGGCAAAACTGTATGTAGTAGATGCCAGTGTGGAAGGCAGGACGTATAATGGAAGCAGTCTGGTAAATGTGACAGGCATTACACTGGGGAGAGTTGATGGCTATCCGTATGAGCCAGGACCTTCTGTTGATATAAATAATATGCAGGGAACACTGGAAAAGGCGGATGCAGGAACGTATCAGAGTGTCGCTCTGCCGACGCTTACCCTGACTGGATCAGATGTGGACAGCTATGAACTGGTTCAGCCGGATGGTCCGGTTTATCTGCTGCCGTCAGTGACGATTTCTAAAAAGGCGGCACCGGTAATCCAGACAACGGAAAAGAGCTATGTCTATGTAAAAGATGTCGCAGAAGAGATCGATCTGACGAAATTTTTACCGGCAGACTACGGAGAGGCTGTTTTTGGAAAACCAAATCATGGATCAAGAGGATATGAGTATTATAAAGTGACTCCGCGCGTGAATGGCAACATCCTGTCCTATACAGCCGGAAAGACGACATGGGAACAGCTGCAGCTTGACAAGCGGGGAGAGCTTGTGGTTCCGGTGCAGATGACAAACTATGAGGATACGGAGATCAAATTTACGCTGCGTTTGCACGATCAGACCAATGTGGTCTTAAAACAGGGCATGGAAGTGCGGCTGAAAAATAACGTATTGACCTATGGTGAGCCGTTGTCGAAGCTGATTTTTGAAGATGCGGTATTTACGGACGAAGCCGGAAATGTCATAGAAGGAACATTTGGCTGGCCGGATGGTACCTGGGTGCCGTATGCCGGAATAACGGTAGGTACATGGCAGTTTAAACCGGCAGATGCGGAGTATAAGTCGGTCTACGGATCGGTTGATATTGTGGTCAATCAGGCAACGCCTACGATCGAAACACCTGCCGTAGTGGCAGAGAGAGCCTATGATCCGACAAAAGCACTGGAAGACAGCGATCTGACCGGTGGTGTTGTAAGGGGATTAGACGGGACAGTATTAAACGGAACGTGGAGCTGGAAGCAGTCAGGGATTGTTCCAACTATGAATAACAGCGGATATGAGGCGGTATTTACACCGGGTGATACAAATAATTACACGACGGTCGGCACGACGATTGCAGTGAAGGTAAAGAAAGCAGTGCCGGTCATCGTACAGAAACCGGTGGCTTCGGAGATTAACTGGGGCGAAAGCCTTGCAGCTTCTGTATTAACCGGCGGTTCGGCGCAGCATGGCGTGACCGGAGAGATTGTAAGCGGAACCTTTGCATGGAAGGATGCGACGATCAGACCGAATGTTGCAGACAGTAATCAGACGGCATTTACTCTGGTGTTCACACCGGACGATACAGAAAAATATGAAGTAACCGAAACTACTGTCACGCTGAACATTAAGCGTGTGGGCACGGCACCCAATCTCCCGGCAGGCCGGATGAGTGTTGCATATGTCTGTAAACAGGTCAAAGACGCAGCCCTGCCGGATGGCTGGAAGTGGGCGGACGCAGATCTGGAAACGGAGCTGACTGTCGGAACTCCGGCTCAGGCAACCGCCGTTTATACCGGTGAAGGACATGGAAATTATGAAACAGAAAGTACCGTGATCGAGATCACACGTCTTGCCTGTACACATCAGAAGACGGAATTGAAAAATAAAACAGACGCTGGCTATGGTAAAAATGGCTATACCGGAGATACAGTCTGCAAGGATTGCGGTATTCTGCTTGATGCAGGAAGCGAGATTGCAGCACTTATTGTTAGCAGTGATGGACCACAATACGGTGCGAAGGCGCCCGGTTCTGATAGTGTCCGGAAAGATGCGAAGAAACCGACTAATAGTGCGAAGAAACCCAAACAGGATGCTTCGGAAGCAGAAGATAAGGAACCTTTTATCCGTGGAAAAGACGGTAAAGAAGGCTGGGATGTTATCAAAGCAGACACAGTGGCAAGTGATGAAGGCAGTACGATCACGGTCGACATGAACGGTTCAAGTGTTGTTCCCGGCAGTATCTTTGATACGATCAGGGGAAAAGACATTACGATCGAGTTTGATCTTGGCAATGGCATCACCTGGCAGGTAAACGGTAAGAGCGTGACAAAAGAAACTGTCAGTGATATTGATTTTAGCGTAGCTGTGGGCAAGGATGCATCGAATACCATTCCGGTAGACGTGATCAATGCGCTGACCGGTGAAAGGTTCTCCATGAATCTGACACTTGCTTATGACGGAGAATTTGGCTTTGAAGCAACCCTGTGCCTGAATATGGGAGAAAAGAATCAGGGATTGATCGCAAACCTCTTTTACTACAATGCAGATACAAACGAACTGGAATTTATCTGTGCCGATGAGGTAGATGAGAATGGTCAGACAGAGCTTGTCTTTACACATGCTTCTGATTATACCATCATCCTTGATACAGCTTCAATGGAGCCGGTTGCAGGAGCAGAGGATACAATCACAACAGATACATCGGATAGCGATACTGTGCAGGCGGCATCTGCAGAGGTTGATGATACGGTACAGACAGCAGATGCAGAGGCTACCGGCAGTCACACAATGCTTATCTGGCTGATTGTAATTGTCTGCATGGCAGCTGTGGCAGCAGGCGTTGTGATCGTGGTAAAACGTAAAGAAAAATAAAATTGATAAAACGTCGATTTTTAATGCGTAACAGATTTTTGTCTGTTACGCATTTTTTATCTATAAAAGTACGGATCAACGTAGAGCACGGAGTGCGGACTATGATATAATGAGCAAAAGTTCATCAACCTGTTTGCACAGTTGAAGAACGGCAAAAATACTCCCATAAATTTCGATCGGTCAGAACGTATCATATATATAAGTATTTTGATACCATCCTTACCGCCGGTGCTTTACGGGATCATTTTATGAAAATACTTATATCTGAGGAAGGGAAACGACATGGAAGATCGTGTATTTGACCTTTGCATGGAGCGGATGAAAAATGGAGATAAGTCGGCGCTTAAGGAAATTTATGAAGCGTATTCCGGTTATATTTTTCATCTGATAAAAAACATTGTGCAAAACTATGAAAATGCAGAGGATGTTACCAGTGATTTTTTTATAAAGCTATGGAACACTGCCGATAAGTATGTGCCGGGTGGAGGCCATCGGGCATATCTTGGCAGGATCGCCCACAATATGGCGGTTGATTTTTTAAGGGCGAACAACCGGGAAGTCCTGTATGAAAAAGCAGATGACGATGACGTGGATGGCCTGGATGCAGCAGCTGACAGGCAGGAGGCCATAGAGGATACGACAGCAGCAATGGTTGTTACCAATATTACCATGCAGGAAATGTTGTCTAAGTTAAAGCCTGCGGAGCGGGAGGTTGTTCATCTGAAAATTGTCGGAGAACTGACATTTGAAGAAATTTCAGCATTGCTTGCAAAGCCGATGGGGACAGTTACCTGGCGCTACCGGGAAGCAATCAAAAAATTAAGGAGGTGTGGATTTGATGCGTGATTTTGAAGAAGAATACAAAAAGTACATAAATGAAGAAACACCGGATCTTTGGAACCGGATCGAATCGCAGCTTGAAGATAGAGAAATTTCAGAGTCTCCCGTACATGCGCAGAAGGAACTGACAGATGAAAAAGCAGAGAATACAGAAAAAATCGCTAGAGAAACAGCAGATATAAATTTATCTGACAGAGCAAAAGACAGGAAAATATCAGATAAAACAGCCGAAAAAACAACAAATAAAAAGATATACTCTGTGATAAAGAGAATGATCCCGGCAGCGGCAGCCATTTTTATTCTGATCATAGGCATTTCAGCAGTGCGCAACACGCAGATTGCAAAAATGAATGACCAAACGTTGATGAATGAAACCGCGTACCCGCAGGAGGCGGAAATGGAGAGCGCGGAAGAGACTGCCGCGGCAGCAGCTGAGGCAGTGGATATACCAGAAAGCGCAGCCGCAGATGAGGCAATGGATATACCGGAGAGCGCGGTAGCAGATGAGGCAGCCGATATGCCGGAGAGTGAAGCTGCATATGAAGAGACTGCGGATACCGCTGCATCGATAGATAAAACCACAAGCTCTGCGCAACAGAACGGCGTCGGAGATAAAACGGAAAATGCGGCCGGAGCCCCGACACAGGAGCTTGCTGACGGCGGCGCAAAGGAAACCGAGGTAAAAAACAATAACACATCCTCTGTTACCGACACTCTGGAAGTGGACAAAGCCGTCCTGACCGGAATATCTGTTGCCGATCCGGACTGGAAGGATCAGGGCTATGCCTATGTATATCATTTTACGACGGATGATGGAGAACGCATGGATGCTTTGATTTCACAAAGCCTGTGCGATGAACTGGAGACGCAGGATATCACGATCAGGCGAAAAAAGGCATACCATATCGTAGTGACTCCGGTTGCTTCCGATAAAGGCTCATCCCCGGATGAGCAGACAGCAGTATGCAGATTGGAAAAAATTTCTGAATAAAAATGAAAAGTACCATAAATTTCCGGTTTCAGGTGCGTATATCTATCATAAGACGTATAAATACGGCTGTTACAATCAGTATACAGCCGTGATACCTGAAAGATAAGGGGAGGAAATATTATGATCAAAAAGAATTTACGAAGAGGCATCTGCATCGGACTTTCCATGACTATACTGGCAGGCATGCTTGCCGGATGTGGTGCCGCCAGTCAGAGGACATCGGACGGGGCATCTGCAGAATATCATGATGAAATGACATCTGAGACAAACGAACCGGAAGGGGACTATGAGGAAGCTGCAGAAGCTGTACCCAAGGAGGGTGCGGGACAGGATAATGAAATGTATGAGGACAGTACAGATGCCTATGACGATCTGTATGACTGGAACGACGAAGCCGCATCAGATGAGGCATTACAGAATAGCAGTAAATATTCCGGTTCTGATGAAGAGTACAATGCCGAGGAATATGAAAAAGAAGATGAAAACGGATTTTGTATTGTCAAATCCCAGCCGTTATCCACATTTTCAGCAGATGTAGATACTGCATCCTATGCCAATGTCAGACGTATGATCGAGGATGGATATACGCTTGATATGATCGATCCGGAGGCAGTCAGACCGGAAGAATTTATCAATTATTTTTCCTATGATCTGAACAAACCGAAAAAGGGTGAGATGTTTGGAATTACGACGGAGGTCAGCACCTGTCCGTGGAATGAGGAGCATGAGCTGATGTTTGTCGGCATGGCCACAGAGCCGGTTGATATGAGCAAGGCACCGGATACCAATCTTGTATTTTTGCTGGATGTATCAGGTTCCATGGATGAGCCGGATAAGCTGCCTCTTTTGCAGCAATCCTTTAAGGAGCTGGTATCGGAGCTTGGTAAAAATGATACGGTTTCGATCGTTACTTATGCTGACGGTGTAGAAACTGTGTTAGAGGGTGCTAACGGTACACAGAAGGAAAAGATCTACCGTGCTCTGGATGGTTTATATGCCGGAGGCGGAACCAATGGAGAGGACGGAATCCAGAAAGCATATGAGTTAGCAAAGGCTAATTATATAAAGGGCGGTAATAACCGTGTGGTATTAGCTACCGACGGAGACCTCAATATCGGTATTTCCGATCCGGATGAGCTGGAAAAATTTATTGCAAAGAAAAAAGAAAGCGGGATTTATCTTTCTGTTTTAGGCTTTGGAACCGGCAACATCAAGGACAACAATATGGAACGTCTGGCTGACTGCGGAAATGGCAATTATTCTTACATAGACTCTCTGTTTGAGGCCAAAAAGGTACTGGTAGAAGAGATGGGAGCCAGCCTTTTAACGATTGCCGAGGACGTCAAGCTGCAGGTCGAATTCAATCCCGAAAAGGTCAATTCCTACCGCCTGATCGGCTATGAAAACCGCAGGCTCACCGACCGGGATTTTTATGATGATAAAAAGGATGCCGGTGAGATCGGTGCCGGACATCAGGTCATTGCCCTGTATGAGATTATCCCGACAGGAGCAGCAGATGAGATCAAATTGAAGTATCAGGATGGAGAAGCGCATACAGACCTGTTGTACAATGATGAATATGCAACGGTCGCTATCCGCTACAAGGCACCCGGCAAATCCGAATCCAGGCAGGTATCTTATGTTGTGGATTTTGGATCCTTCACAAAATATCCGAGCGATGATTTTGTGTTTGCCTCACTGGTAGCAGAGTTTGCACTGATCCTTTCCGACAGCGATTACAAGGGCGATGCGGATTATCAGTATATTCTGGATACCTACAAGACCCTGGACATCAATGATGAATACAAGGATGAATTTTATTATCTGGTAAAACAAATGGCAAAAAGAGACAACATGGATTTTTTTGCTAAATAACCGGCAGAAAAAACGATATGATATTACAGTTGGTAATGAGTGAAAATAATGACGGGAATAATGACAGGAAACGGCTTGTTTACTTGCAAACAAGCCGTTTTTATGCTATTCTTTTGATGTTTCTATGGAGAAATTATAAATAAGTAGATCGCATAAATCAAAGGAGCGAGTTGATATGGCAAACGTTATTACAGATGAAACAATCGACTACGTTGGTATCCTTGCAAAGCTGGAGCTGTCTGCCGAGGAAAAAGAGCAGGCCAAAAAGGATCTTGCAGAAATGCTGGATTATATTGATCAGCTTGGCGAGCTGGATACGACAGGTGTTGAGCCGATGAGCCATGTCTTTCCGGTAAACAATGTATTCCGGGAGGATGTTGTGACCAACGGCGACGACAGAGACAATATATTAAAAAACGCACCGGAAGAAAAAGACGGTATGTTTGTTGTTCCCAATACATTTTAAGGAGGCTTTCGACAGATGAATATTTTGGATTATACTGCCGTAGAGCTTTCGGCAGCTATCAAAAAAGGTGAAGTGACTGTCGCTCAGGCAACACAGGCGGTGCTTGACCAGATTGAAAAGACAGAAGCAGATTTAAACTGCTATGTGACACTGGACAAAGAGGGAGCGTTAGCACAGGCTAACGATATCCAGAAAAAAATAGATGCAGGAGAACTGTCCGGACCTTTAGCAGGTGTTCCGGTAGCCATCAAGGACAATATGTGTACCGAGGGTATGCTTACTACCTGCTCTTCCAAAATTTTAGGTAACTTTATTCCGACCTATACGGCTGAGGCGGTTATCAATTTACAAAAGGCAGGAGTCGTTATCTTAGGAAAGACCAACATGGATGAGTTTGCCATGGGTTCCACCACAGAGACTTCTGCATTTGGACCTACCAAAAACCCCTGGGATACAGAGCATGTTCCCGGCGGATCATCCGGTGGTTCCGCAGCAGCGGTTGCGGCAGATGAATGCTTTTTCGCACTTGGCTCCGATACCGGCGGATCTATCAGACAGCCCGCATCATACTGTGGCGTTGTCGGCATGAAGCCTACCTACGGAACGGTTTCACGTTATGGACTGATCGCATATGGTTCTTCTTTGGATCAGATCGGACCGCTTGCCAAAGACGTGACAGACTGTGCAACTGTTTTGGAAGCAATCGCTTCCCACGACTTAAAGGATTCCACAAGTGTAGAAAGAGAAACAGATTTTACTTCTGCTCTTGTCGATGATGTCAAAGGCATGAAGATCGGTATTCCGAGATCCTACTTTGGTGACGGACTGGATGCCGATGTCAAAGAAAAGGTACTGGCAGCAGCCAAGGTACTGGAAGAAAAGGGCGCGATCGTTGAAGAGTTTGACCTTGATCTGGTAGAATATGCAATTCCTACCTATTATACGATTGCCGATGCAGAAGCAAGCTCCAACTTAGAGCGTTTTGACGGCGTAAAATACGGATACCGTGCCGAGGACTGCGAGGAGCTGCACCAGATGTACAAACGCAGCCGTTCACAGGGCTTTGGACCTGAGGTGAAGCGCCGTATCATGCTGGGATCCTTTGTATTAAGCTCCGGTTACTATGATGCTTATTATTTAAAGGCTTTGAGAGTAAAGGCCCTGATCAAAAAATCCTTTGATGAGGCTTTTGCAAAATATGATATGATCCTGGGACCTTGTGCTCCCACAACAGCACCCAAGCTTGGCTCATCCTTATCCGATCCGATGAAGATGTACCTCGGTGATATTTATACCATTTCTGTCAATCTGGCAGGTCTTCCCGGTATCAGTGTTCCGTGTGGTGTTGATAAAAACGGACTTCCCATCGGTTTACAGCTGATCGGTGATTGTTTTGAAGAAAAGAAGCTGATACAGGCCGCTTACTCCTATGAGCAGGCGAGAGGCAAATTCTCACTCAGAGCAAAGGAGGGCAAATAAATGGCAAAGCAATATGAAACTGTCATTGGTCTGGAGGTCCATGTAGAGCTTGCGACCAAGACCAAGATTTTCTGTGGATGTTCTACCGCATTTGGCGGAGCTCCCAACAGTCATACATGTCCGGTCTGCACCGGAATGCCGGGATCTTTGCCGGTATTAAATAAGCAGGTGCTCCAATATGCGATCGCTGTCGGACTGGCAACCAACTGTGACATTACCAGAAACGGTAAATTTGACCGTAAAAACTATTTTTACCCTGACAATCCGCAAAACTACCAGATCAGCCAGTTATATCTGCCGATCTGCAGAAACGGTTATGTGGAAATAGAGACAGAAGACGGTGGCAAAAAGAAGGTCGGCATCCATGAGATCCACATGGAAGAGGATGCAGGAAAGCTGATCCACGACGAATGGGAGGATGCAACTTTAGTTGATTACAACCGTTCGGGAGTACCGCTTATTGAGATTGTATCCGAACCGGATATGAGAAGTGCCGATGAAGTTATCGCCTATCTGGAAAAGTTAAGACTTCTGATCCAGTATCTGGGCGCGTCAGACTGCAAGCTGCAGGAAGGCTCCATGAGAGCAGACGTCAACCTGTCTGTAAGAGAAGTCGGAGCTACCGAATTTGGTACACGTACCGAAATGAAAAACTTAAACTCCTTCAAGGCCATCGCACATGCGATTGAAGGAGAAAAGGCCAGACAGATCGATTTAATCGAATCCGGCGAAAAGGTTGTACAGGAGACACGCCGCTGGGATGATACCAAGGAAGCCTCTTATGCAATGCGAAGCAAAGAGGATGCACAGGATTATCGTTATTTTCCTGATCCCGATCTGGTTCCGATCGTTGTCAGCGAAGAGATGATCGATGCCATCCGCAAAGAGCAGCCGGAATTCCGCGAGGAAAAGATGGCGCGCTACAAAGAGGAATATGATATCCCGGATTACGATATTGATATTATTACCAACACCAAGAGAATGGCGGATCTGTTTGAGCAGACCGTAGCCCTTGGCGCACAACCCAAAAAGGTTTCCAACTGGCTGATGGGAGAGACACTTCGTCTGTTAAAGGAACGCAGCATGGATCCGGAGGATATCCGTTTTACACCGGATGAGCTTTCTTCCCTGATCGCTATGGTAGACAAAAAGGAGATCAACACCTCTGTTGCCAAGGAAGTATTTGAGGCAATGTTTGACGGTGGAGTGGATCCGGTTAAATATGTTGAAGAAAAAGGCTTAAAGACCGTACATGATGAAGGCGCTTTAAGAAAGACGATAGAAGAGGTTGTGGCTAACAATCCACAGGCTGTCGATGATTATCACAACGGCAAGGAAAAGGCAATCGGAGCTTTGGTCGGACAGACGATGAAAGCCATGAAAGGAAAGGCTGATCCTTCCCTGATCAATCAGATTTTACGCGAAATCTTATAAAAACCTTAGAAAAATATGTAATTTTTATAAAAAAGGTTTCTTTTTTTAAAATGCTGTTGTATGATGATACAAAGAATCAAGAGGGGTGCTTGCAGAGTATGTAAGCACTCTTTTTGCAATCGGTTAAAACCGGAGGAAGATATGATTTTATGAGAGCACGGCGCAGGAGAAGAAAAAAACGGAATATTGGTATCATTGAAGTGATGTGTATCATTGCTGCATTGCTTGTGATGCTGCTTCTGATCGCCTATGCGGTTTTCAGCCATCTGGATCAAAAAAAGGCACAGGTATCGGGAAATATTGTGGACAGACAGGAGCAGACTGTCGACAGAACGCAATACGTAGATGAGCTGCTTAAGGATTTTCATGTCGGAAAGACAGATTATCTTGTCACTGACAAAAAATTTGCATTGTCCGGAAGATGGTATCAGACGATCATTGACGGCACCGCCTGTTACAATACGGTGACACAGGGAGCTATGGTATATTTCCAGATCAGGGGGACGGACGGCTTTGATATTCAGTTTATAGACAGGACAACGCTCGAGACACCTTATTTTGCATATATCATTGATGATGGAGAGCCGGTCAGACAGACCGTTTCGGAAAATCACGTAGCTTTGCCGGATGCGGATGAGCACAATGTGACACTTGTGATGGACGGCATGAATGAAAGGGAAGACAAGTGGCAGGGTGAAATCGGTTTTGCATTTTCCAATATTGACTGCGGGCAGGGCGAAATGAACGGCTTTATTCCCAAACAGAAAAGAATCTTGTTTATCGGAGACAGTATTACCGAAGGGTGCATGACACTGGGGGATGAGGCTGTCAGCGCATACAACAGTGCAACGCATTCTGTTTCGTGGTATACGGCAGAGGCACTTCATGCAGAACCGTACTTTTTAGGCTATGGAGGCAGTGGAATCGGAGAGAGCGGATCCTTTAATACCACAGCCGGTGCTCTGGATTATCTGTCAGCCAACCGGCGCGTATCCGCGGAGGATTATCCTGACTGCGACCTGATCATCCTGAATGTGGGTACCAATGACTACAATACGGATGACCGGAATTTTCTCAGGGGATATGAAAGTGTGCTGGATAAATTGCATGAACATTATCCCGATGTTTCCATTGTCTGTGTGATTCCGTACAACCAGACACATGCAAAACAGATCCGGGAAATTGTTTCCGGACATAAGTGGGTGTACCTGATGGAAACAGAGGGCATTACCTTTGATTCCAACGACGGAATCCATCCAAATGATTCCGGAGCCCGGAAGATTGCGGGACTTATGGTTGATTTTATAAGTGAAAATGGTATATTTTAATGTATAGGATACTAGGAGCTGCTTTGTAGATATCAAATAGTACCGGAGATTGCTTAGTCAGTTATTTTTGGTCAGTCGTTTTTATGTTAAAGGGGGAAAACATATGACTTATGAAGAGGTTGTTGATAAGGTACGTACATTGTACGAAAATGCGGACGCCAGAGAGATCTTTGAACATATAGCATTTCAGATCAATCTGGAGGGAGAAGTATCCGGAGCCTTTTATCTGGAGGTCGCAGAGAGAAAAATCTGTGTGGAGCCGTATGATTACCATGACCGTGACGGTCTGATCACGGCATCGGCCCAAACAATCTGTGAGATCGCAGATCGGAAAATGAGCTTTATGGATGCATACAAGTCGGGGAAAATCAGGTATGAAGGCAATATGGATAAGTTTGATACCATGATGCGGATACGGCTGCCCAGAAGGAAAAGACATAAGGCATGAGGTCCGCGGTTTTTTATTGACGGATATGATATCTTGAATTAAAATAAAGATACTTATTTGGTTGATAAAAGCATAGGTGAAAGGATACTGCGCAATGAATGACACATATATTGAACTTCTTGTTAAGAAGCCCGATTCCAAAACAGCAACATTACTTCATAAGCTTATGATAGGGGTGGGTGCTGTTTTATTTTTAGCCGGATTATTTACGTATCTTGTTTTTATGCTGCTTGGACTGGTCCTGCTGATCGGCTCCATTATTCCGATGCTTTTTACAGATATTGAATACGAATACCTTTTATTGGGAAAAGAGTTTACGGTCGACAGGATCCGTAAAAAAGAGAACCGCAAGACTGTAGCAGACTATGATCTTGGTACAATGGTTGTCATGGCACCGAAGGGTTCCGAGCAGTTAAAGCGGTATGAACAGCTTAAGGTGGTTGATTATTCTTCCGATTCGGAAGAGGGTAATCCATATGAGATCGTTGTGGATGGGAAGGCAGGAAAGGTCCGTGTGCTTGTTGATACGACACAGGAGCTTGTGGATACGATCCGCAGAATGTCACCCAGAAACGTTTATTAACAATAAAATACAATTAACGGAGGAAGAAAAAATGGGTCAGATTATTGGTGAAGGAATTACATTTGATGACGTGCTTTTGGTTCCGTCATATTCACAGGTGATTCCGAATCAGGTAGATTTATCTACCTACTTAACAAAAAAAATCAAATTAAACATTCCGATGATGAGTGCAGGAATGGATACGGTTACCGAACACCGCATGGCAATCGCAATGGCGCGTCAGGGTGGTATCGGTATTATCCACAAAAACATGTCCATCGAAGCACAGGCAGAGGAAGTTGATAAGGTTAAACGTTCCGAAAACGGCGTTATCACTGATCCTTTTTCTTTGACACCGGATCATACTCTCGGGGATGCAGATGCTTTAATGGGCAAGTTCCGCATTTCCGGTGTGCCGATCACAGAAGGCAAAAAATTAGTTGGTATCATTACCAACCGTGACTTAAAATTTGAAAAAGATTTTTCCAAAAAGATCAAGGAATGTATGACATCCGAAGGTCTCATTACAGCAAAAGAGGGAATTTCTTTAGAGGAGGCAAAGGCTATCCTTGCCAAATCCAGAAAGGAAAAGCTTCCGATCGTAGATGATAATTTCAATCTGAAGGGACTTATCACCATCAAGGATATTGAAAAGACCATCAAGTATCCGTTGGCTGCCAAGGATTCACAGGGAAGACTGTTGTGCGGTGCTGCAGTCGGCATTACAGCCAACTGTCTTGAACGTGTGGCTGCGCTTGTTGAAGCCAAGGTCGATGTTGTTGTTTTGGACTCCGCACATGGTCATTCACAGAATGTATTAAACTGTGTCAAGATGATCAAAGAAGCATATCCGGAGCTGCAGGTGATTGCAGGTAATGTTGCAACAGCCGAAGGTACAAAGGCTCTGATCGAAGCCGGTGCAGATGCTGTTAAGGTTGGTATCGGACCTGGTTCTATCTGTACAACACGTGTCGTTGCCGGAATTGGTGTTCCGCAGATCACAGCTATCATGGATGCATATTCAGCAGCTAAGGAATATGGTATTCCGATCATTGCAGACGGCGGTATCAAGTTCTCCGGTGACCTGACAAAGGCGATCGCCGCAGGCGGTAATGTATGTATGATGGGCTCCATGTTTGCCGGATGTGATGAAGCTCCCGGTACATTTGAGCTGTATCAGGGCAGAAAATATAAAGTATACCGTGGTATGGGATCTATCGCAGCCATGGAAAACGGCTCCAAAGACCGTTATTTCCAGACAGATGCCAAAAAGCTGGTTCCCGAAGGCGTAGAGGGCCGTGTGGCATACAAGGGATCCGTTGAGGATACAATCTTCCAGTTAATGGGAGGCTTAAGATCCGGTATGGGATATTGTGGAACCTCTACGATTGAGCAGTTAAAGGACAACGGCAGATTTGTCAAGATTTCCTCTGCTTCTTTAAAGGAGAGTCATCCTCATGATATCCATATTACAAAAGAAGCCCCCAACTATAGCGTAGACAACTGATCAGGAATTATTATTTATGCAACAAATTTTCAGTAAAGCAGAACTTCAAAAGGTGCAGAATCATTTCTGCACCTTATCACATTTATTTGCATATTGTGTGGATATGGACGGTCAGCGTCTGACAGAAATGTCCGGTGATGAACAGGGGATTGCCTACATCCGGAGATTTCTTTCGGATGAGGACTTTTATCAGGTTTATAAGCGGATCGCGGACAGCACTCTCGAAGATATTCTGGTTGAGCCTACCCGGTATGCGAATCTCAAGCTGGCAGCAGTTTGTGTCACTTCGCAGGGAAGCCGCACCAACTGTTGGCTTTTGTGCGCTGTGATCAAAGATGCAGCAGACAGTCAGATGCCGGAGGCACCGGTTGAAGGTATTACAATGGATGATCTGTATCATGCCCTGGATATGCTTGCCTGTGTTGAAAGAAAGCTTGTTCAAAATGAGATCGATGTCCAAAATGCAAGGTGCGAGAGTCAGAAGAGCAAGTATTCCGAAACGGAAATGAGTGCGGCTCTCAGACGCACGGAGGCCATGACAGAGGTGGTGCAGTATCTGGAAAGCACGGAAAGCTTTGAGGATGCTACTCAGAAAATTCTCAAAATCGTCGGGGAATATCTGGAGGTTAGTGCTGCGAGACTGTTTCAGGTTGAAAAAAATGAAGACTATGTTGATCTGATTTCTTTTTATCAGGCTCCGACACCTTCACGGACAGTTGGCAACAAGGTCAAAGGAATTTCTCGCGGTATTTTGCTTGGAGAAGACAAGCCGCTGATCCTTTCTGCCAATTCCCTGGCATCAGCCGGTATGCATGCTGAAATGCTCCAATATCATATCAAGGCAGTGGTTGCCCTGCCTGTTTATGTCAATAAAAAGCCTGCCATGTATTTTTGTGTGATAGAGCATGACAAGAGCCGCGTATGGCGCAAGGATGAGATTAAATTTATCAGTGATGTGGTCAAGGTTGTACAGAGTCTGCTTGATAAACGTATCCAAAACAGCTCTCTTGTCGGCTCCTATGCATCTTTGCAGGAAATCCTGGATAATGTCGGTACCTGCATTTATGTCAAAGATTCACAGACCGGCAAGGCGCTCTTTGCCAATAAGCTGTTTAAACAGGTTTTTGCGGCTGAGATCAGGGATGATCAGATAGATTCCTTTTTGGAGCTTGCCAAGCCGATAGGGATTAAGGACGGATATTATGAGATCTGTCATGAAAAAAAAGACAGATGGTATGATATGTATCATGTGCTGATCCGCTGGATTGACATGAGCCAGGTTCATCTGTATGCATTATATGATGTTACAGATAAAAAGGTTTACCAGAAAAAGATTGAGCAGCAGGCTTACACAGATTTTCTGACAGGTCTTTACAACCGTATGTGTTGTGAGAGAGATCTGGCCCGTTATATCGATCTTGCCAGGCAGAACAGTCAGAAGGGTGCTCTGCTATATCTGGATCTGGATGATTTTAAGCACATCAATGATGGACTGGGACATCAGTATGGAGATGTCCTGCTGCAGTCCATTTCACAAGGCTTTGTACAGATCGAGGGAATAGAGGATACCTGCTACCGTATGGGCGGTGATGAATTTGTCATCATCGTGCCTCCCAAAAGCTATCATCTGCTGGACCGGATCGTAAGTGATATCCGTATGATGTTCAGCAGACCGTGGATGTTGAAGGATGCAGAATATTACTGCACCATGAGTATGGGAGTCTGTGTTTATCCAAAGGACGGTGACAATGTCGCCGATCTGATCAAAAAAGCGGATATTGCGATGTATGAGGCAAAGACGACCGGTAAAAACCGTGTTGCCAGATTTTCGGATAAATTGTCTTCGGTATCCAGCCGGAGACTGGATATGGAAAAAAATATGCGTGATGCCACGGTCAATGCGTGTTCGGAATTTGCCGTATTTTTCCAGCCAATCATGGATGTGCAGAAAGAGGGCAGTCCCTGTGTGGGTGCAGAGGCGCTTGTGCGTTGGAATTCAGCGGCACTGGGCTTTATTTCTCCCGCGGATTTTATTCCGCTTGCAGAGTATCTGGGACTGATCACACCAATCGGCACATATGTATTAAGAGAGGCCTGTTATGCGTGCCGAAGATGGAATGAAAACGGACATCCGGAATACAAGGTCAATGTCAATCTGTCGGTTGTACAGCTTTTGCAAAATGACATTGTCGAGGTTGTAAAAAGAGCGTTGACAGACAGCGGGCTTGCCCCTGAAAACCTGACTCTCGAGGTTACGGAAAGTCTCGCTATCAACGATATGGAACGCATGCAGAAAATCCTCAATGCGATCCGGGCACTGGGAGTGCGGATTGCGCTGGATGATTTCGGAACAGGATATTCGTCACTTAAGCATATCCGGGAGATCCCCTTGGATGTTATCAAGGTGGATCAGATATTTGTAAAAGATCTGACAAAGGATGAGTATTCACAATCCTTTATTAAGATGGTCGCAGAGCTGGCAGCAGCAATTGATGTCAATGTCTGCGTCGAGGGAATAGAAACCAGGGAACAATTTGAAGTGTTGGAAGGAATGAAAGTGCAGATGGTACAGGGATATTTCTTTGATAAACCCATGCCACAGGAAGCTTTTGAGGAAAAGTATGTTAAATCAGACACCATTTCCCAATAGGGGAGACAGAATTGATGCATTAAAACAAAAGATCGAGGGGTTTAAGAGGAACTCCGTTGATTACCAGTTTACACAGTATCTGGATCAGGTACTGCACAAGCTGCAGATGACGGAGACCGATCTTGAAAAGACGGAAAAACATCTGGTGCACAGCTATCAGATGTATCTGCAGAGAAACGGGCTGGTGCAGCCGCCGGTACAGCCGGGGCAGGGGAATGTGCCGCCGCAAAATATGCAGCAGGCGATGACAGGAAATGCACAGACCGTGTCGCAGAATCAGAACGGGCAGTCAGTGCCGCACATGTCACAATATGCACAGACCGCGCCGCAAAATCAGAACGGGCAGTCAGTGCCGCACATGTCACAAT